>VOFE01000775.1_pt1 | contig 50000 bp, 70 predicted proteins | sample 5384071 | NCBI WGS metagenome assembly VOFE01 (sample SAMN12384724, study PRJNA508395) | human gut metagenome | isolation source: healthy gut D | host: Homo sapiens
CGTCCACGACCTCCTCGTCATACGCCTCGCACAGGAAGGCGAGCGTCACGCGGTCCGCGCCGAGCGACGGCTCGATGACGTAGGGGATGTAGTGCTCGTTTTTCTCCTGGTCGAAATAGTCCATGTCCTGACCGGAGAACTTCTGGTGCTGGGTCAGGTCGTAATTCGTGCGGTCGGCGACGCCCCAGAGCTCGCCCCAGCCGAACGGGAACAGATACTCAAAGTCGGTCGTGGCCTTGGAGTAGAAGCTCAGCTCCTCCTTCTCGTGGTCGCGCAGGCGGAGGTTTTCATCGTGCATATTCAGGCCCTTGAGCCACTCGTGGCAGAAGCTGCGCCAGTAGTCGAACCACGCAAGGTCAGTGTCCGGCTCGCAGAAGAACTCGAGCTCCATCTGCTCGAACTCGCGGATGCGGAAGATGAAGTTGCCCGGCGTGATCTCGTTGCGGAAGCTCTTGCCGATCTGGCAGACACCGAACGGGATCTTGCGGCGCGTCGTGCGCTGGATGTTCTTGAAGTTGACGAAAATGCCCTGCGCGGTCTCGGGGCGCAGATACACCTCGGCGGCCGTGTCCTCGGTCACGCCCTGGTGGGTCTTGAACATGAGGTTGAATTTGCGGATATCGGTAAAGTCGCTCTTGCCGCAGCCCGGGCAGGGGATCTTCTGCTCGCGGATGAAGGCGACCATTTCGTCGTTGGTCATGGCCTCGACGTTCACGTCGGGCATGGGGTTCTCGGCCAGCCAGCCCTCGATGAGCTTGTCGGCGCGGTGGCGCATCTTGCAGGACTTGCAGTCGATGAGCGGGTCATTGAACGTCGTCACGTGGCCGGAAGCCACCCAGACCTGCGGGTTCATGAGGATGGCGGAGTCGAGCCCGACATTGTAGGGGTTTTCCTGCACGAACTTCTGCCACCAGGCGTGCTTCACGTTGTTTTTCAGCTCCACGCCGAGCGAATCAAATTGCTATGATTCATTAATTTATAAACACTATTTGAATAGTTCGGTTGTAGGTAATTATTATCGTCACCCAATAGCCCGCTATGTCCAAATAGACGAACATGAGCCCAATGATATTGTGGCTGATTTTATTGCCAGTATGACTGATGATTATTTTGTTGATGCATTCACATTCTTGTACCCTGATCACGAACTCGTGAAGAAAATAAAGTATGTTGAATATTTTGATGATCGATATATGAAGTAGTAAGAAAGAATATACAGCTTGCCAAACTTCTTAATCCATTTATATGGCGATGTTTCTTCAAATCCTTTTAACTCCAATCAAACCATGCGTGTGTCCTTGTGGGATCTATATGATTCATAACGGACGCTTCGCTATACTTTTAACCCTGGGGTGACCTTCAGACACAAATAACGTCGCTTTTGAATAAAGGCATAACAAATATGATCATAACCGAGTTGGTGCTCAGCCAAATCTGTCGTTTGCCGCCTCTTTATCGTTTTGCTCCAACACCTCCACTGCGACAGCACACAATAAAATTTCCAGCACAAACAATCCATCGCGCGCTTCGTGCCGCTTAACGGTAAGCCGTTGCCTTTTGAAGAAACAAGCAAGACTGCACACTGATGACGTATAATCAATCAATGGTGGCATTTGTTTATAAAATCCTATACAGGAATCACCGATAGAAAAGCGCAAAACCGCCGTTTTCTACTTTTGAATCACCCCGGCGCGCCCGAGGACCGTCACTTTACAAAAACGCGACGTTTCCTTTTAAATTTCACGAAGCGAAACCTTAATGGAAACGTTTTTACCGTGTGAAGGTACGATAACGCCATGTATCACGGTACGGCGCGTGGAAAGCCCTCATATACGTCTCTTAAAACCCCCGGGGGCTCGTTTCAAGAGCCTCCGGGGGTTGTCACTAAATATTGCACAACGAAATTTCCCCGTCAGCCTATATTCAGATAAGCGCCGTCAGACGCCTTTGTCGGGAAGGACGAGCACGGACGCCTCCTGCACGCCCAAGGCGGTCAGATACTGCGCGGTGTGGGCGAGTTCAACAAGCTGTAATTCCTCCAGCTTGGCGGAAAAACCATCCGCGTCGGCGCGGGCCAGACAACCCATCAACGCCTCGAGATATGGCGAAAAATAGGCGTTGATGCTCGCCCGGTCCCCGTGCAATCTCTGCAATGGGAATCCCCATAAAAATTGCTGTGTCAGCTCGCTGTAAATCGTCCGTATGGCATGATAAGGAGCATACCGCGAGATGCTCCTGTAACAGATGTACAGCAGGCCTTCGTAGTTACCCAGCCGCTGTACATTTTCGAGTGCATGGAGCCACTGACGAAGCTGGTCGGCGTCAAGCCGGCAACAGTGACCCGGGCACATGCGCGGCACGAAAAAGAGAGCAAATGAATGCTTTGCAGGAAGCCAAGCAGCCTTTTTGGATGACGGCGTCTGAAAATCGCAGTTGCGCGCACATTCCAACGGCGTCAGCACCAGGGTACCGACGCCATTGACAGAGCGCGTCGCTCCGAGTTTGTTGAGCAGGCAAATACTGCGGCGAACGGTATTGAGGCCGATCTGCTTTTCCCCGGCAAGCCTTTGCGGGGAAGGCAAAAGGCATCCGACCGGATAAACGCCGTCGCCGACTCCCGCCAATATTTCGGTGCAGAGCGAGTAACAGAGCTGCGACGCTTTCTTGTAAATCCCCCAGGTAAAAGTCAACCGGCTCACCGTCTGAACCCACCTGAATGTCTTTTTCAAAAAAGCGGCGCAAGGCATCGTAATACGCTTTTACAGTTTCTTCTCCGACATTCCATAGCGCCGTCAATCTTTATTTCGGGCCAATTGAACCATACGGAGTATCGGCCTGTCCTGTCTGTTAACTGTATCTATATTCTGCGGCGCGCTGACAAACGGCGCTTGAAAGTACAGAAACATCTGCCAGAAAAGCCGAAGCAGTAAATCATTCCCAAAGCGGGGCTGTAAAGGAGCTGCAGCTGCCGGGACATCCTGTATACCGGCGGGATGTGCTTCTGAAAACAAAATGCGCTCCAGCTCATCCAGTGTTTCCGGGGCCGCGCGCTTGAAGGCGAACCACTGCGCGTGATTGGCCAGCAGCCCCACGGACTGTGCGAAGGCGAGCAGAGGCGCCTTCCGGCAGGCAAAGTAGTCCTGAACATGCTGCCGTACCTCGTCGTCGCTGTATTTCACTTTGACAGTGGCGCCGACACAGGTGCTGATAGAAAGATAGCCCTTCTGCTTCAGCCGCTGGTATGCGAGACGGACTGTGTCCGCTGAGGCCAAAAAATAGCCGCTGGCCTCTTTTTATGGTGGGAAGGACGTCCCCAAAACGGTGTACGCCGAATTGAATTTGCATTTCTAATAAATGAAAAATAATTTGCCGCAGCTCCATCTCGCTTTTCACTCGATACCCCCGCTTATGTAAATAAACTACTTATATTATAGCATATCCCCGGAAATGGGGAAGCTTTTTCAGCTTGCGCATCGGCGCTACGTCTTGGTAGAACCGGGTAAAACGGTTCGCCAAATAAAAGGCGGCCGCCTTTTAGCGGCAGCAGGACGCCGCGGTTTCCGATTAAGGTTGCGATCTGCGCCTTTTCCCTTTTGAGGCGGTAAGTTCAAAGCTCATATCAAGCAACAATTTGACTTTATCGTCGCTTACACTGCCATCCAGCGCGATGGAGAGCCAGTTTGTCTTATTCATATGATAGGCAGGATAAAGTCCCGGTTCTGTCAGAAAAGAACCTGCAAGAACCGGATCGCATTTCACGTTCAAAATGGCGAGAGGGCCGTCTCCCGGCAGCCCCAGTTTTCCTTTCGGGACTTCCAAAAGCAGCGCAAACCATTTTCGGCTGCCGCCATGCCGGAACACGATATCCTTTGGATGACGGGCCCACGGAAATTCCGCGTCCGCGCTGTACGTTTCGGCAATATAATCTTTCCACTGGTCTTTGTTCACTTGATGCGCGCACCTCCTGGAAACTCCGGTTCCTTTATTTTAACACACCCGCTTGCCCGCGGCAAGGACGCTGATTTTAAGCGCCGGTCCGGCCCGGGCGCAAACTATTTAAGCTTGGCTATTACAGTGGCTGTTGCTATTTCCGCAAAACTTTGATATACTTTTTTTGGTAAGTGGGTAAGGCTCGGGGTATGGATCTTCATAAAAGTCTCAAATCAGGAAAATGACTGCGGCCCTGCAAACAAAACAGTAGAACGAGGGCCCTTTGCCGGCGTCTGACGAAAGCCGTTTGTATGAGATCGTCTCACACGCTGTAAGCGCGGTGCCCGTCAAGACGCGGCCGCTGTCCCCGGCCCATCCGTTCACCATTAGGCCCTAACTGAACTAAAATAAAGAGAAGCGAATACCGGACGGCGGAAAGGAGCCGGAAACAATGAAACAGCCTTTTGAAAACGATTACGTTGGGATGCTCCCCGGCGGTAATGTGGCTGAGGATTATGAACTGCTGATGAATACCATGCAGGTCAGTGTCAGCAAGCACATTCTGGACGAACATTTTACCGCTGTTTGGAGCAACGCTTTTTACTATCAGCTGATCCGCTACCCGAAGGCGGAATACGAAGCTCTTTTTCAAAACAGGCCGGATTTATACTATCCGTACCATCATTACGAGGGCGAACTGAAAAAATCCAGGAGGTCGTTCTGGATGCAATACAGACGGGCAAGACGAAATATAGTCTGCTGACCCGGATGCCGGTCAAAGGCGGCGGCCATGTCTGGGTGCAGCTGCATGGGATTATCACAAAAACTTATACGAGGGCTATCCGATTGCCTATTCGGTGCTGGTCAATGTCGACGATACGGTCAAAATGCAGAAAGCCCAGTCCATCACCTATAATAACATCTCCGGCTTTGTGGCAAAATATCTGATACGGGACTATTTGAACATCGAGTTTTTGGAGGCCAACCGGCAGTTCACGGAGTTTTTCGGCGTATCGAACCGCGGGACAAACGACACACTGTTTCGATTAAACGTGGAGTCGAACCGTGAGCAGATCATTCCGCAGCTCGAGCAGGTGAGGCGCGGCGAGCATGTCCGCTTTTTGGCGCGGCTGCAAAACCACGACGGAAAGATTCTTTTCATGCAGGCAAACGGCGACTGTGTGGACTGGATCGACGGCGCGCCGGTGTACCTCCTGACCTATATCGACGTGACCGACTTAACGGAGCTGAGGGAGATGCAGGCGAAGCTGGAGGAGCAGAAGCAGCATCTTCAAGACGCGCTTTCGGGCGCGCAGAAAGCCAACGCCGCCAAACGGGATTTTCTGTCCCGGATGTCCCACGAGATCCGCACGCCGATGAACGCCATCATCGGCATGACGACCATTGCCGCGGCGCATCTGGATGACCGCGCCCGCATGGAGGACTGTCTGGGCAAGATCAGCTTTTCCTCCCGCCACCTGCTGTCCCTGATCAACGACATCCTGGACATGGCGAAAATCGAGGACGGGAAGCTGACGATAAACCACACCCCTTTATCTCAAACAGGTGCTCGATTCCGTTACCACCATTATTTATCCTCAGGCGGTAGCCCAGGGGCTGCATTTCAAAGTGTCCGTTCAGGACATGGCGGAGGAGGAGCTGCTGGGCGACGCCATGCGGGTCAGCCAGATCCTGATCAATCTGCTCTCGAATGCGGTAAAGTTCACGCCGGAGAATGGAACGGTGCGGTTGGAGGTTCGCCGGCTCGTCCGGCGGGACGAGGGGCTGAGACTGAGCTTTGTCGTCAGCGATACCGGCCGGGGATGAGCGAGGATTTCGTGGCGAACCGGCTGTTTGAGTCCTTTGAGCAGGAAAACGGAAGCGGGGGAACGGGCCTTGGAATGCCCATCACAAAAACCTCGTGGGCCTGTTAAACGGTGTGATTTCCGTAAAAAGCCGGCTGGGCGAGGGTTCGACCTTCACGGTGGAACTGCCCTTTGATTTGTCCGAACGGCAGCAGCCTCTGCGTTACCCGTCTATGGGGACGCTGCGTGTTTTGGTGAGCGACGACGATTTGGACGACTGCGCGTACGCCTCGCTCCTGCTCGACAAGTTTGGTGTGAACGCGAAGTGGGTGCCGAGCGGCCGCGAGGCCGTTGAGGCGATTCGCGAGGCCTGCGACAGGGGAGAATGCTACGACATCTGCTTAATTGACTGGCAGATGCCGGACATGGACGGAATAGAAACGACCCGCCGGATCAGGAACATCGTGGGGGACGCCCGCTGATCATTATTATCACGGCCTATGACTACAGCGATATTGAAAAGGAGGCGAAGGCGGCGGGCGCCAACCTGTTCCTTACAAAGCCGCTCTTTTGCTTCGTCGCTTTATAACACGCTGTTGGCCGCTACCGAGATGGGAGGGACCCTCCCGAAGCCGCAGGGCCTTGCAAAAAACGGCGCTGCTCGCGGGAAAGTATATCCTCGTGGTGGAGGATAACGACTTAAACCTTGAGATCGCCGTGGAAATCTTAAAAATGGCGGGTGCGGAGGTCAGCAGTGTAAAAGATGGACAGGAGGCTGTGGACTGGTTCCACGGCACGGAGGGAAGGCGCTGCGACGCGATTTTAATGGATGTCCAGATGCCAGGGATGGACGGTTATCAGGCGACGAGGCTGATCCGTAGCGCCGCCTGCCCAAACGCCGCGGAGATTCCGATCATCGCCATGACGGCGAATGCCTTCCGGGAAGATGTGGCGGCCGCTTTGGAGGCGGGCATGGACGCCCATGTTGCCAAACCGATAGAGGTGGACGAATTGTACCGCACGCTTTTAAGCGTGATGAAGTAGCGGCATGACGAAAATACGCGATGCGGGAGCCTCGCCACGCGGTCTTTTTGCGGGACCCGGCGCGGCTCCTGTTTCCTTTTTCCGTCTGTCGGCGTTCGATCAGAACTGCGTATTCAAAGCGGAAACGATGGGCGGAAAGACCGTTTTTAAAACGGCGGCTGGGCGTATGGCAAAAAGGCAAAAAAAATATCGAGTGATATGAACGGGAGTCTGTTAGAATACGGCTGTGGGGTGAGAAAATGCGGGAACAGGTACTGGCCGTCCAGCGGATGCAGGACTATATCGCCGCGCATCTGGGCGAGGAAATCACAATGGCGGCACTTGCGCGGGCGTCGTTCTTTTCGCCGTGGCATTCCTACCGGCTTTTCCGGCAGTATACGGGGCTGACGCCCGCGGACTATATCCGGCGGCTGCGCCTTGCGCGTTCGGCGCTGCGGCTGAAAAATGAGGGCCGCCGCGTGACGGAGGTCGCATTTGAGCTGGGCTTTGGCAGTGTGGACGGTTATCAGCGCGCGTTTTACCGGGAGTTTGGCTGCAATCCCGGCGAGTACGCGCAAAACCTGTTCCAATTACGCTTTTTATCCCATACAGTGTGAAAGGCAGAGAGATGAGAAAGGAAGAGGTTTTAATGGAAACTGTGCAGAGTATCTTCGTACAGGCGGTCCACAGGCCGGCGCGTAAGGCCATTATCAAACGCGGTATCCGGGCGGAGGAGTATTTCGCCTACTGCGAGGAAGTCGGCTGCGACGTCTGGGGCCTTAGTATGAGTATGGACGCCTTTGCGGCGAGCCCGTGTGCATGTGGCTGCCAGAACGCTATCAAAAACCGGGCACGTCCATTTACGTTCAGGGCGTGGAGGTCCCGCCGGACTACGACGGCGCCGTCCCGGCGGGGTTTGACGTCATCACGCTCCCGGCGGCGGATTACCTGATGTTCCAGGGTGAGCCGTTTGCGGAGGAGGCGTATCAGGAGGCGATCAGCGCCGTCCGGAATGCGATGGAGCGCTGCGACCCGGCGCGGTGGGGCTACGAGTGGGACGACGAGAATCCGCGCATCCAGCTTGAGCCGCGCGGCGAACGCGGGTATATCGAGCGCTGCGGGCCGTCCGGCGTAAAGGCGGACGGCTAAAAAGGAAAGCAAAACAGACAAAGCGCGCTGCAAACGGCTGCAGCGCGCTTTTTGCGTAACCTGAATAGACTGGCCAGGCAGTGGTTTAAAGGCCGAGGCCGTTTTGCAGTAACAAGGTGCCGACCGAAGTTACGGATCGTCACAGCAACGACGGCAACTGGGTTCAGACCTGGGAAAGATCGGGCGAAATAGATCAGGGTAACGCTACGCTTCTTCGCGGCTGGCCAGTCGTGAAGAAGCGTAGCTGTTCTTTTGCGCGGCCGCCTGACCAGCTAAAGCCGCGAAGTGTTATGCTGCGGTATTTCGTACTTGCGCGTTTTACGCGCCTGCAAGAAGAGCGCTTTTAATATACTACTATACTGCCGGCGAATGTTTGTTTACTTTTTGCGCACGGGATAGCAGATTTCCGTGACGAATTCCTCGGGATTCTGCGTTTCGTGGGGACTGACATGGTAAATGTTGAACGCACAGCCGTCGTAGACGTATTCGCTGTCCCGCACCCAGGCGGCGACTGCGGCATTGACCTCGCTGATCTTGCTGTAAGGACCTTTATACGTAGCGGAGGCAAAGGTTACAGCCGGCAGGGTCTTAAACTTTACGTGCTCTGTGTCCGGGTAAGAGCCCTTTACGGTTTTCTGCGCTTCCACGTCCACGTCGGATTCTTTATATTCGCCGTCGTGGAAGACGACGCTGCAATAACAGGGATCGCCGTCCTGCACATGCAGAGGCGCGGTCTCGCTCATCAGAGCGCTCCACAGCATCCCCTCCTGTTCGTAGCTGGGGAGCGTCATGCGGACGCAGGCGGCGTAACGCGCGGGCAGGGTCTTTAATGTGACATTGTAATTCATGGTGTCATCCTTTCTCAGACGTTTTCTGGCGGAGTCCAGAAGCCGCAGCCGCCGTTCGGTCTCTTCTGAGAGCGCCGAAAGCTCCGCTTGCATGACGCGCAGATGTCCGTCGAGCTTCTCCCGGTCTTCGTAACATTGGAGGATCTCGCCGACCGCGGCCAGACCGAAGCCCATGTCGCGCAGCGCAGCAATGCGCCCCGCGATGGGGAGTTGATCCTCTTGGTAGTAACGATACCCGGTAAAGGGGTCGATGGAGGCCGGCGTCAGCAGGCCGATTTCGTCGTAATGGCGTAGCATACGGATGCTGATTCTGGACAGCTTTGAAAAATCTCCAATTTTCAGCATGGTTTCATCCTCACATATATGCGATATTTCTTGAGCTCGCCATCAGTATAAGGCCTGCCACTGTGTGAGAGTCAAGAGGAAATGCAATTTTTAGACGCTGCGCTGCCGGGACAAAAAGCGCCGGAAAAAGGCGTATCCGACGCTTTTATTTGTTTTTATAGCCGGTATAACGAATCCGGCTGCCGTCAAAAGGTGGAGGTCCGTGCACAGGCAGATGCCGCAGAGCCCGCATGAAATGGGCGCTGTCTCACATTCCGCGAATTAAAACGGCATGAGCTGTACAGCATGGCTTTGTAAAGCCCGGTTATAGCGCTGGATCATGAGTGACGGCACATGAAACACCAGGAACAGCCGTCAGGAAAAGGCCCGTACTCACTGGCATGATGAAGAAATATTGTAAGCCATGCAATCTTATACACGGCAAACATAATGATTTCATGTGCTTTTCGGCTGGAAATCGGATGCCGCCCGATATTTGCTACTCTTTTAATGTCGTTGTCTGCTCCGGCAGTACCGTCTCCTGCGGAAAGCGGGTCGCAATTTTGCGTAGAATCACAAAATAGCCGGGGATCAGGATGATGTCCGCACCGGCCCACGCCAGGATCTCCGCGTAAAGATGCCGGTTTCACCGACGGCCATCGGCAGAAGGACCGCCGTCGCCGCGCGCATGACGAATTCCGCGATCCCGGAGGCCATCGGCAGCATCGTGTTGCCCATTCCTGTATGGCCGAGCGGGCCACATGCAGAATATAGAGCACGGGAAGAAAGGCGCTCATAATCGCCAGATAGAAATAGGCGACGTCCAGCGTCTGCGCCACTTCCTGCGGGGTGCCGGAGATAAACCAGCCGAGGATGCCCCTGCCAAACAGCAGCATGACGCCCGCAATGACGATCGACGTCAAAACCGCGACGATAACCGCGGCGCGCATCCCATGACGGATGCGGTCGATCCGTTTCGCGCCAAGGTTTTGGCCTACATAGGTGATCATGGAGTAGCCGTAGGAGGTTGCCGCAATTTCCAAGACGCCGTAGAGCTTATTGGTCGCCGTAAACCCGGCGATGAAGATCACGCCGAAACCGTTTACGACGGACTGGACGATCATGCCACCGATTGAAATGACGGCGTTTTGAAAGGCCATGGGGGAGCTGAGGAAGAGCAGCCGTTTGACCATGGCGGGGCGCAGCCGGAAGTGCTCCCTGTGAAGCGACAGAATATCGATACGGCGGATGTGCCACAGGCAGAAGAGGCTTGACACGAGCTGCGCGATCAGCGTGGCGACTGCGGCGCCTGCGATACCCCAGTGGAACACCAGGACGAACAGCAGGTCCAGCGCAATGTTGACGAACGACGCCACAATCATGGCGTGCAGCGGCGTTTTGCCGTCGCCCAGCGCACGCAGGATGCAGGCGAACAAATTATAGGCCATAACGATGGGAACGCCGAAAAACATGATGCGCAGATAAAAGCAGCGCGCCGTCTAAAATTTCAGCGGGCGTTTGAAGCAGCAGCAGGACTGGCCGCGCCAGAAGCTGTCCCGCTAGCAGGAACACCACAGCACCGACGGCGGACAGGATCGCGGAGCAGCCAATCACGCTTTTCAGGTTGTCGTACTCTTTTGCGCCGAACTTCTGTGCCATCAGGATGGCGAAGCCCCTGCGTCAGTCCCTGAATGAGGCCCAGCATCATCCAGTTGAGCCAGTCTGACGCGCCGAGGGCGGCCAGCATCTCAACGCCGAGCGCTTTGCCGACGACCATCGTGTCCACAACCGTATAGAGCTGCTGGAACACGTTCCCAATCATCAGCGGCAGGGCAAAGGAAATAATCAGGGAAACCGGCTTCCCCTCCGTCATAATTTTAATGCGAGATGCCATAAAACGCCCCTTTCTGCGTATACGAATTGCATACCAAAAGGAGTATAGCATGTTTTAAACCTTTGCACAATCTTTATGCCGCAAAAGGTTTTCATTTCCTTGCGGAAACTTGAAAATAGCGCCGTTTCGTATACGACACGAAACGACGCTTCCCCGGGCTGCTGTTATTTTTCCCCGCCTTCTGATACGATCTGTTCCAAAACGGAAATCAGATCGCCTAACGTCTCAAGATGTACGTCGCGGGATAAAATTTCGTTTTTCAGATCAATTTCAAGCGATTCGAACTGTGCCCGGAGCTTTGGGCTGACATAGGACATCAAAAGCACCTCGCAAGACTTTGTTTGCCATAGCTTCCCCGGAAACCGAATTTTGATACGTGCAGAACATAGAAAATAAGGCGTGCGCGGCAGAAATCCTTGCTTCGTCTCTATATCAATGGTTCGTATGACTTACGAAACCGTTCGTTCCTGTCAGTAAGCTTGCCCCGTTTCCCCTTTTGTGCGATAATGAGTTTATCTGAATAAACAGGAGGCGTTTTTCGTGGAAGACCATGCGTTTGACCTCTGGGCGGAGCATTACGACGCGGATGTGGCGCAAAGCGACGCGTCCGGTACCTATCCTTTCGCGGGTTACCGGGCGGTGCTGCAAACGATTTATCGTAGGGTTCGCGAACATCCCGCCGCGCGCGTTCTGGATATCGGCTTTGGCACGGGTACGCTGACCGCGCGGCTTTACCGCGACGGCTACACGGTGACGGGCGTTGATTTTTCCGCGCGGATGATCGAACGCGCGCGAGAGAAGATGCCGGATGCCGCGCTTTTCCAGTACGATTTTACGCGTGGCCTGCCAGACGAGCTGGCCGGGGAGACCTTTGACGTGATCGTCAGCACGTATGCCGTCCACCATCTGACGGACGATGAAAAGTACCGGTTTTTCGCGCTGCTCATGGAGCGCCTGGCGCCCGGCGGAGAAATCCTGATTGGCGACGTGGCGTTCTGTGACCGGGCGGCGCTTACGGCGTGCCGCGCGGAGACGGGGACGAGTGGGACGACGAGGAGTCATATCTGGTGTTTGAGGAGCTTCGTCGCGTATTTCCTGCGGCGTCGTTTGCGCAGCTTTCCCCGTGCGCGGGGTTGTGCGGCTTCAAAGACGGCGTGACACGGCAAGCGGAGGATACGCTTTCAAGTTGACAGTGTCTTTGAAATATGATAAAGTTATCATAAGTTAACCGATCTATACAACGTTATACAAATTTAATAAAAGAGGTTGCGACATGAAAAGAGATTATTCCCATCGTTTGGGCAAAAGACGGTGCGCGTGCTGCGCAAGGACGGCTCTCCTGTCATCGGCCAGCCCGTGCAGTTTGAAATGACGAACCACGAGTTCCTCTGGGGCTCCGCGATCCGCGAGACGATCCCCTATGTAAACGGTCAGCTTGAGGGCGCGGAAAAGGAAAAGATCGAAGAGCGTATTGAAATCTGGTCGAAGCTTTTTAATAACACGACCTATCCCTTCTACTGGGGCCGTTTTGAGCCGGAAGAGGGCAAGCCCGTGACCTGGGAGACCCTGCAGGCCGCGAAGTGGCTGAAAGCGCGCGGCGTCACCCTGAAAGGACACCCGCTTTGCTGGCATACGGTTTGTGCCGACTGGCTCATGCAGTACTCAAACGACGAGATTCTGCGCCGCCAGCTCGCCCGTATCCGCCGCGACGTGGGTTTCTTTGAAGGCGTCATCGACATGTGGGACGTCATCAACGAGGTCGTGATCATGCCGATCTTTGATAAATATGATAACGCCGTCACGCGTATCTGCAAGGAGCTTGGCCGCGTCGAGCTTGTCAAGCGCGTGTTCGCGGCCGCCCGCGAGACGAACCCGGACGCCACGCTGCTGATCAACGACTTCAACGTCTCCACAAACTACGAGATCCTGATCGACGGCTGCCTGAATGCGGGCGTTCCGATTGACGTGATCGGGATTCAGTCGCACCAGCATCAGGGTTACTGGGGCGCGGAAAAGCTCTATGAAGTGCTCGCGCGTTTCGACCATTTCGGTCTGCCGCTCCACTTTACGGAGAACACCCTCACCTCCGGCCACATCATGCCGCCGGAGATCGACGACTTAAACGATTATAAAATCCCCGAGTGGCCGTCCACACCGGAGTTTGAGGAACGTCAGGCGCGCGAGACCGCCGAGATGTACGAAATTCTCTTCGCCCATCCGCAGGTTGAAAACGCCGTTTCCTGGAACTTTGTCGACGGCGGCTGGCTGGGCGCGCCCGCGGGCTTCATCCGCGAGGACAACACCGTCAAGCCGGTGTACGACGCGATCCTGTCGCTCGTCAAGGGCGAGTGGTGGACGCGCGGCGAGGCCGTCACAGACGCAAACGGAGAGATCACAGTCGAGGGCTACCGCGGCGACTATAAGCTCACCTGCTGCGGCAACGAGGCAGGCCTGTCGCTCCGCAAGGGCCAGCTCGACGGCGTGCGCACATTCATTATCTAAGCGATCAGTTTCTAAAAGCCCGGCGCACCTGAACGTGCGTCGGGCTTTTTTTGTCAGAATACGCCGGATGAGGTTGTATTCCGGCGTCAGTCCTGTTCGCGGGAGATGTTTAAAAAGACGCCTTCCTCGGACGGCTGAAGGCCGGCTGTGCCCTCCGCCTCTGAGTCTGCGGGACGCGTCAGCCCCTTCCAGAGCCGGGCCATAACGAGGGCGGTAACGATGACCGCGATGATATCGGCAGCGGGAGCGGCCCAGAATATCCCCGTCACACCCAGCTTTAACGGCAAAAGCAGGGAAAACGCGATGAGAAGCACGTCGCGCAGAATGGAGAGCGGCGCCGCGGCCTTGGCGTGCCCGATGGATTGCAGGAAGATCGCGCATACCTTCTGCACGCAGGTGAACAGGATCAAAGAGAGATAGACCCGCAGGCATTGGGTGGCAAACTGGGTGTACAGCTCGCCGTCGGACCCGAACATGCGGATAAACACCTGTGGAATGGCCTGAAACAGCACCGTGCAGATCAGGCAAATCATCGCCGTCCATTTTAACATGAGCTTCAGCAGTTCCCGCACGCGGTCAAGCCGCTGCGCGCCGTAATTATAGCCGACGATCGGCTGCGCGCCCGCGGCAATGCCGATTCCGATATTCAGCACGATTTGAAATAGCTTCATTATAACGACGAATGCAGCCAGCGGTATGTCTGAGCCATAGGCGGAAGCGGCGCCGTACCGCACAAGCAAAATATTATTGATTACGGTGATTATAACGATGGATAGCTGTGTCAATAAGCTGGAGGTGCCCAGCGCCATCACACGCTTGAGCGCAGTAAAATTGATGCGGAAGCTCTTCCGTGAAAGGCGGAAGGCTTTGCTTTTTGCTAAATAGCAAACACAGATAAGGAAGCTGACGAACTGTCCCAATATCGTCGCGTAGGCGGCGCCTTTTATCCCCATGTCCAGAACAAAAATCGCAATCGGATCGCCGATGATATTGATGACGGCGCCTATTAGCATGGCACCCATTGCATAGCGCGGACTGCCGTCCGCGCGGATAATCGAGGAAAGCGTGTTCTGAACCAGCGCAAACGGGATCATGGCATAGATGATATATCCGTAGTCACGCGCCAGTCCCAAGTTCGCGTCGGTTGCCCCTATCAGGCGGAGCAGCCGGTCGCCCCCAAGGTAGCTGGCCGCGAGGATGACAAGCCCGGCTAAAAAGGAGCACAGAATACTGTTCCCGACGCTTTTGTGAATATGCTCCGTCTCCTTTCGGCCGAGCGAAACGCTGAGCGCGGCGGCTGCACCGTCTCCGAAGAACAGGGATAAGCCCCATCCGACGACCGTAACGGGGAATATGACGCCTGTTGCGGCGTTGCCCAGATAGCCGATGCCATTACCGACAAAAATTTGATCCACAATGTTGTAGAGACAGGAAATGAGCAGAGAAAAATGCATGGAACTGCAAACCGTCTCAACAGCTTCCCGACTTTTCCGTCCCCAAGTAGTTGCTTTCTTGCATAAAAACCTCCCAAATACAGACAAAAAACAGCACATGCAAAATACAGGCGCCGTTCAAATCACGATAAAAACACATGCATCCGTACCGTAATCAGATTTACGCGCTATGCGCCACATGTGTCGTTGATTGCCCTATTCAATTTACGTTTTCAGTATAGCAGTTCTTTTTGCAAAAGTGCAAAGGTGTTTTTGCACAAACTGTAAACGCAGAAGCGTTCGGAAACTTTGGCGAATGTCTCAACTGCGAAGACTCGCCGGGCGGTTTTGCGACCTAATATTATAGAGTATGCCTCTTATTTGTTGCTTTGAAAGGAACTCCCCAGACAGCGCAGTAAAACGCTTGCCCCATTCGTTTTAAGACGATGTCGCCCACGTTCATTTGCCGTGTTCTTGTGAAGTGCGCGGGACCGGGCGGCCTTTCTAAAATGGCGGCCGTTTCGCCGGACGGCAACGCATTCAGGCCGAACGTAACGCGCCGCCGTGTTTACGGCATACCAGACCGCCGTGAAAACGGTTGAGCGCCGTAAAAGCGGCGGCGGTTTGTCAATGCACCTGCACCAGATCCTCGACGGGCAGCGAGAGGATCATAGCTTTTTGCCTCGCTCCGCAGGCCGAAATTTTCGTTGATGGCGCGCATAATGGGGATGCGCTTGTCGGACGGCGTGAGGATGGAGATGATCTCCTTTTCCGGCTGGATAGTCAGGAGAGGAAGTGTTCCGCCGCGCCGTGGCCGACGCCGCGCGCGTGCATGACCGTACCGCCCGTCGCTCCGGCGTCGCGCGCCGCCTCCATAATCTGCTCGGTATATCCGGGTTCCGCAACGGCCAATATCAGGCTGTAAGCATTATCAAGCGTCATATCGTCCGGGTCATCCTTTCGTCCAGATTCCGTGTTTTCTTCGTTTACGGGCGGCGGCACTGGGATGTCGCCGCTTTGCATCAGCGCGGCGTGCAGGAGGCTGCTGATGCCGGTCAGCCGCATGGTGAACGCGATGCCGCGCCCGGAAAACTTCATGAATTTGCGTCCGCTGATCTCGCTTAGCATGTCGGACAGGTACGCCGCGTTGACAAAGGAAAGTATCACGTCCTTGTCGGCGCTGTCCAGCCCCAGCATATCCATGATGGCGGTGCTTGCCGTCCCGACGCCCATGGCGAGAAAACTGGTGTGCGGATATTTTTTGTTGTAATACGCCGTCAGGCCTGCGCCGCGCCCGCGGTCGACGATGGATACGAGCATTTTAACGGGGAGTTTGTGTGGTCAGACATCTGCGCCCACCTCCTCGGGATGGTTTCGCTGTGGCATAAGCGTTTCGTAGTCTAGGATATCGTCCGGCAGGTTCTCCGCCGCGATCCGGACGGCGGTGAGCCGGTCGGACTTGAGGCGCGAGAACAGGCCCAATATTTGAATCGTCAAAAGCGGCGTCATGGCAACCATGGCGACCACGCCGAAGGCGTCCGTCAGGATGTTGCTGCCCAGCGCCCTGCACGCGCCCATCGTGAAGGGCAGCAGGAACGTTGCGGTCATCGTGCCGCTTGCGACGCCGCCGGAGTCAAACGCAATGCCTGTGAAAAAGCTTCGGCACGAAAAGCTCAGGGCGATTGCGATGGCGTAGCCGGGGATCAGGAACCAGAAGATATTGACGCCCGTAACGACGCGGATCATCCGAGCCCCGCGGAAATTGCGACGCCGATTGAGAGGCTCAGTTTCATCGCGCGCTGCGTCACGGCGCCGTTTGTGATTTCCTCGACCTGCTTGTTGAGCACTTGGACGGAGGGCTCCGCGATGACGACAAGTAGCCCACGAGCATGGCGAGCGGGATCAGGAGGAATTGGAAACGGGAGTCCGCCAGCGCCGCGCCGAGATAGGAACCTGCTGGCATGAAGCCGACGTTCGCGCCCGTTAAGAAGAGCACGAGTCCGACATAGCCGTAGACAAAGCCCGCCGTGATGCGGACGAGCCGGCGGCTGCGGAATCGGCGCGTCATCAGGTTAAAGACGGCGAACACCAGCACGATGGGAAGCACGGAGGAGGCCACTTCCACGAGATAGTCCGGGAATTCGTGCAGAAAGGACATGGCGATCTCGCGTGTGTCCGCTGCGCTCACGAGATAGCTGGAGGAATAATCCGCGCCGGAGGGCTTATAGAAGATGCCCAGCAGCAGCACCATGAGGATGGGCCCGATACTGCAAAGCGCGACAAGCCCGAAGGAGTCGTCCTGGCTGCCGCGGTCGCCGCGGATCGTCGCGATGCCGATGCCGAGCGCAAAGGATGAAGGGTACGGTGATCGGCCCCGTGGTCACGCCGCCGGAGTCAAAGGCGAGCGGGATGAAGTCGCCCGGCGCAAACAGGGAAACGGCAAAGGTCAGCAGGTAAAACCCCAAAAGCATGTAGCGCAGCGGTACGTGAAAAAGAGGATTCGCAGTACGGCGATCACCAGGAATATGCCGACGCCGACCGCGATGGTTACGATCAAGACCATATTGGGGATGGAAGCGACCTGTTCCGCTAAAACCTGGAGGTCCGGTTCGGCGATCGTGATAATCGCGCCAATCAGGAAACAGACGCACAGCACCAGCCAGACGCGACGCGTTTTCGTCATGTCGGAGCCGATGGCTTCGCCCATCGGCGTCATGGCCATATCGACTCCCGCCGAAAAAAGGCTCATACCGATGACCAGCATGACCGCGCCAATGACGAAGGTCAGCATAATATCGAGCGGAAGGGTATGACCGTAAAGCTCAAAACAAGCACGATCAGCGTAATGGGAAGTACGGCGGTTACGGATTCGGCAAGTTTATGCCGCAGACTTTTCAACAAATAATTCTCCACCTCTCTTGAAAAATGCAAAAACACAATCTGACTCTATTTCTTTATGTTTTCTTTATAATATAAGTATACTATATTTCCAAACGCTGTGCAAAGGCGAAATCTGTGCGGCACGCCTGTATAAATTGTGCACAATCCTAAAGAAGAATCTAAAAAGGTCTTGACAAATCGGAAAAAATGAATTATACTACATAAGCTGTTTTTAATAACTTTTTCGTGGCGGTATAGCTCAGCTGGCTAGAGCATCCGGTTCATACCCGGCAGGTCGTTGGTTCAAATCCGACTGCCGCTACCAAAAGCCGAAAGCAGAGGAATTTCCCTCTGCTTCCGGCGTATTAAAAAACGTGGCCCGGTGGTCAAGCGGTTAAGACACCGCCCTTTCACGGCGGTAACACGAGTTCGATTCTCGTCCGGGTCACCATCTTATTCGGAGGCTTAGCTCAGTTGGTTAGAGCGCCTGCTTCACACGCAGAAGGTCACAGATTCGAGTTCTGTTGTCTCCACCATCCGCCGCAACAGGAAGCTTGTTGCGGCGGTTTTTATACCCGCAAACCTCCGCCGCGCGGTCTGTTTTTCACGGATCAACGATACGTGCAGCCGGTATACTGCGAAAGCCGGGAAAATGAAAGGAAAGTCATAAATTTTTCTTGTTTGTGGCAAACTATGCACGAGGTGATAACAATGATGCCGGAAACGGAGCTTTTTACAGTATATCCACAAAACAGCGGAGATGGGATGCGAGGGCATTCTTGACGTCATGGATTATACGGAGGGCAGCGAGCTGAAAAACGTCCTTACGCGGCAGCTCGACGAGTACCGCGCCTTTGAGCAGGACGCGGAGAAGCTGCTGAAGGAACGCGGAGAGCGCGCGAACGATGTGGGGGCCATGGCAAAAACGTCGGCGCGCGTGATGTCGGCAGGAAGCTGATGGCGGACCGCTCGATCTCCAAAATTGCAGAGATGACGATTCAGGGCAACAACATGGGGATCAGCAAAACGATTCAGCATCTGCACGATTATACGGGCAACGGCCAGGCGGCTGTTGAACTTGCAAACCGTCTTTTAGCCACGCAGCGCGCAAATGTTGAACAGTTGCAGGCATACCTGTAAACAGGCGCATATAAGTGATAAAAAGTCCGCGTTATGCGGACTTTTTTGCCGCTGAAGCGGTACTCTTGTGGACGTCTGGGTTTCCCATGCTATACTCTGATTAGGTTTTTTATCCGTCCCCAAATCAAAGTTGTACGGCATCACTGGGGAAGGACGAAACACGTATTTTATGGCTGGAACTCTTAGACTGGGAGTCCCTCCCCCTTTCGGTAATGGACGGCGCCGTTTGCGGCGGGGAGCCGTATGGCCTGGCCGTGTGACTGCGCCGCAATTTTATTACGGGAGCGAAAAACATGGATTACTTTAAACGGATTGGTCTTGCGTGCGACAGAATTCCCCGGGGAAGGTCGCTACTTACGGTCAGCTCGCGCTGCTGTGCGGCAAACCGCGCGGCGCGCGGCTTGCGGGATATGCCCTCAGCCGCGGCGTGTCGGACAAGGCGCACCGCGTGGTCAACAGCCGGGGAGTCCTCTCCGGCGCGGCAGCCTTTTTGTTTGAGGGCGTACAGCGGGCGCTTTTGGAAGAGGAGGGCGTTACCGTGTCCGCCGCGCAAACTGTCGATCTGAGTCAATACGGCTGGCGTCCTGACGAGGAGGAAGAACGGCAGCTGACGGCGCTTTTTGAGTCGCTTGGCATTTGAAAACAGCCGGCAGCATCAACAATCAATGCATAGGGGCAATCCGCGCGTTTTTCTGCGGCCGGACTCCCTGCGCCGATTCAATGGGGCACAGCGGTTTCGTTCGGCGGCAGTTCAGACTTATGCGGCAAAGCTTTGCGGATTCAGGGAACGTTGGAGAAATTGCGAGAATGAAAAATGGGCGGTCGGGCGGTAATACCCTTGGCCAGCAGGCACGAAAACGTTTACCAAGAGGGCGAATGACAATTGCGCAAAGCGCGATTGCCGAAATGGGATCACAATCCGTATTCACGGGGAAAGGCCTTACCGGGCTAAACAGGAAACAATTTCGTTCGGTCTGTTGTGCGGGCTTTACGCCCTCGTTTTAAACCATTGTAGGGGTCACGTGCGCGGTTTTCGCGGAATGGCAGAAAAAGATCTGGCTGAACGTCCCCTGTACCGGAATGAATTACATGTTCCGGCGTTTGACATTGCCTGCGTTAAATCTACGTTAAGAAACGCAAATTGACTTTACTTTGCGGGTTCTTCGTGTTAAAATCAGCGCATACGATACGAAAGGGACGGCCTTGCGCGTTGCGCGTGCCGTTTCCCTCAAATCGAAAAAAGGAAGGAAACCTTGTCATGGATATGTCATTTTTTTCTTCCGCGTGGCAGCAGATCACGTCAAACCCCGCGCTTCTGGTTACCGTGCTGTTAACGCTCGGCGTGATTTTTGTAAACGGCTGGACGGATGCGCCAAATGCAATTGCCACCTGTGTTTCCACCCGTTCGATGGGCGTAACTGCCGCGATTATAATGTCGGCTGTTTTTAACTTCATCGGCGTGCTGGTTATGACAATGGTCAACGCCACGGTGGCTATGACGATCAGCAATATGGTCAACTTTTCCGGCCACAGTGAGATGGCGCTCGTCGCCCTGTGCGCAGCGCTCTTTGCGATCGTGATTTGGGCGGTTGCGGCTTGGTATTTCGGCATCCCGACGAGTGAAAGCCACGCGCTGATCGCCGGAATTTCGGGCGCTGCCATTGCGCTGCAGGGCGGTTTTTCCGGCATCAACGGCGCAGAGTGGGTAAAAGTGCTGTACGGCTTGGTACTCTCGACGGTGATTGGCTTTGGCAGCGGTTATCTGATCTGCAAGCTGGTCGTTGTCCTTTGCCGCGGGATGGACCGCCGCCAGTCAAACACGTTTTTTAAGGGCGCGCAGATCTTCGGCGGCGCCGCTATGTCGTTCATGCACGGCGCGCAGGACGGGCAAAAGTTTATCGGCGTGTTGATGCTCGGCATTGTGCTGGCAAACGGCGGCGACAACACGACGGGCCTTCAGCTGCCTGTGTGGATGATGCTCCTGTGTTCGGTTGTTATGGGCGTTGGGACGTCGGTCGGCGGGAAGAAGATCATAAAATCCGTCGGCATGGATATGGTACGGCTTGAAAAATATCAGGGCTTTCCGCGGATATCGCCTCGGCGCTGTGCCTGCTTTTGTCATCCCTATTTGGCATCCCTGTCAGCACGACGCATACCAAAACGACAGCGATTATGGGTGTCGGCGCGGTCAAGCGGATGTCGGCCGTCAACTTTAAGGTTGTGAAGGAAATGGTGCTCACCTGGGTACTGACGTTTCCGGGCTGCGGCCTGATCGGGTTTTTCATGGCGAAACTCTTTATGGTGCTGTTTTAAGGAGAACGGATATGTCGAAAAAAGGGGAACGGTTTTACTTCGAAAATTTTATTGCCTGCGCGGCATGTTCCTGCCGGGCGGCTGCATTGCTTGAAGAGACCCTTGGCGGTTTCGACGCCAAAGACTTGCCCGGTAAAATCGAGCAAATGCATGTGATTGAGCAGGAGGGGACGGCCTGAAGCACGAAATGATGGCGGAGCTGATGCGCGCTTTATCACGCCGATTGAGCGCGAGGATATTATCCTGCTGAGCCAGAACATTGACGAGGTGACCGACTGCATTGAGGACGTGCTGCTGCGCGTCTACGTGAATAATGTAAACCTGGTAAATCCCGAAACGGTACGGTTTACAAAGCTGATTATCCGCTGCTGCGAGGCCATGCATCAGCTTATGCAGCGGTTCCCGGATTTTAAACGTAATGCGGGGCTGCACGACTTGATTGTTGAAATTATCGCGCTGGAGGAAGAGGGAGATCGCCTGTTTATCACCTCCATGCGAAAGCTCCATACGGAGTCCTCGGACCCTGTCGAAATCATTGCATGGCGCGAAATTTATATCTATCTCGAAAAGTGCGTGGACGCCTGCGAGCATGTCGCGGACGTGATCGAGAGTGTGGTTATGAAAAAATACGTAGTCCGGTTGTGTTTCCGTCTTGAGCGGCGTGAAGCCGTTGCGCGTGGCGGGAGGACAGGAAAAAACGAATAGAAAGAACATCCGGCAGCATTTTTTGCCGGATGTTCTCTGTTTTCGTTTGATTTAAAGGAAGTTAACGGCAGTAGCGGCTGGGATAAAAGATTGCATCAGCGAAAAGCTGTGTAAATAACCGAAAGTATGGATGCAAATGAGTGCCGGATGCGAGTGTTATTTTGTATTGGGGCAAGACCGTAACGGCGGCGTATTTGGACACGGTAGGCCGCCTCGTAAAGGCCCTGTATGCCCAAATTCCGCCGGGAGACACAACCATACCCGGAGCCCCTGAACGCGGCGAAAGGCGCGAGCGAATTCCACTATTGATAGGACTCCGCGAGGATTTTAATTAACCTCTCAACATAAATCAGCCTGTCCGGCTCCATGTCGGAGAGAACCCGCAGAATATTGCAAATTTCTGCGCCCTCCGCGCTGCCGAACAGGATATAATCGGTCGTAACGCCAAGCGATTCTGAGAGCTTGACGAGCGTTTTTAATAGAAAATCCCTTTACGCCGGTTTCAATGTCCGCACAAAATTTTTGGTGTGATCCCGATTCGCTCGGAGAAAAGTTCGCGCGTTAAATTGAGGGCTTCCCTGCGCGCCCTTATCCTGTTGCCAATCGAAATCAAATCCATATACTATCACCCATTTATAGCATAACCTAAAAGTTATAAATAAAACCAACTTTTAGGGTTTGAAAAAATAGAACTGTTGGCGTAAAATAACTATAACAATGGGTGTGAACCGGCAGGCACGCCTCATTAGACGGCTAAAAATCCTGAATTTTACAGATTACGCCCTTTACAAGCGCGAAGGAAACCAGTATACTGTTTTAAATGGGATATCTGCAAGCCAAGTCTCAGCGCATATATCGCCTGGTTGCCCTGCCGTTATCCCGGGCTTTGAGAGGTGCCATGAAAAAGGTGAAAATATATTTTCCCATATTTGGAGCCCTGGAGATGGAATCCAGAACTGGGAGACTTATCTGCTGGAGCTGAACGTCCGGCGGATTCCCTGTGTTGCGTTCATTATCGTTATCTTTCAAATAGCGAATTTTGTCATCAAAGAAACAGCAGGCGAGGTTTTACCGCTTTGGGAATTTCTGCCGTTTATTGTGTTTTGCAGCAGTGTACGGACTCACAGCGCTCTTGATTCCTTATCGCATCATCAACCGGCCGCAGCTTGCCAGAGCGTTTTACCTCTCCTTTTTGGGTCTTGCTGTACGTCGGATATATCCCGTTTTTGTCAGGGACATCATTTCAGGACTGCAATATACAAACGTGCTCTTGTTTTTCAGCGGACTGATTATCGTACCGGTTTTTTCAGTAAAAGAACGCGCCGTGCTAACAACGCTGTTTGCCGCGGCCACGATTGCACTTGCATTTATCTATGATGCGCCGGCGCGGTATATGGTGTTTTTGGTGCTCTTGGGCGTCAGTGTGTTTCTGCTCTCCTATGTTGTACAGGTGCGCTCGCTTTCATCGCTCAGGCGGCTGCTCTATGAGGCATACTGCGATGTGCTCACCGGCGTTTTGAACCGCCGCGGCGGCCTGAACCATATGAAATTGGCGCTTGATACGGCCAAGGCCCATCTTGACACGCTTGCATTTTTTATGGTGGACATTGATTTTTTCAAAATGTCAACGACGCTTATGGACATCGCAAGGGGATGAGGTGCTTGTGATGGTGGCCAATATGCTGAAGGTGATTTTAACGAGCCGTCCGATATCATTTGCAGAATCGGCGGCGAGGAATTTTCAGTCTGCGCGCGGGTGGGATCAAGCGGAGGCGGAGCGGTATGCCGAAAGCCTGCTGCGAAAGATCGAGGATCGAAAGATCCCCACGCCGCGTCAGGACGCGTCGACGTACCTCACGGTCAGTATCGGCGTCCGGCTTTACAAGCCGGAGCGTCCTGAGGAAAGCATTGATGAGCTGTCGCTCATTGACGACGCGGACACCGCGCTCTATCGCGCCAAGGGTTCGGGCCGTAATCGGTACGAAATATATAAGCCTTAACTGCCGTCTTTCCTGGAAAATCCGGGATGAGACTGCGAATAGGTCTTTTTAAGCAAGCAAAGCCGGGCCCGTCCATAAGGGTCCGGCTTTGTCATCTGGCATCAGGCGCGGGAATGCTTACCGGCGAACGTGGCGTTACTCGGCGAGCTGAAACCGCCACGCGCAGGCGCAGGAGCCGTCAACGCTATCCGGATAACAGCTCAGACATTCGCAGGTGATGCGGTCGTCGATTGTGCGGGCAAACCCCGCGTATTCAATGAGCCCCACGGATCTACAGGGGTGCAGGGGCATTTGCTTGCGGCTCCGTGCGTTTTGCACCCGGCATGACAGCGTCCTGTAGTGTAGCGTGTCGCCCTCCATGCGGATTTCATCTTGGTTGAGGTTTGCGTAGAACCGGAACGAGAGCGCTTTGGCAAGGCCGTCGAGACCCGCCCGCTCCGGAAGCTGCAAAAATGCCTTGATTCTGCGCGCCTCAATCACGGTAAACGTTTCCCAGGCCTCGGCGTCGTGAAACATTGCCTCGTCCATCCCGTGTTTGCGTTCAACGGACTGGAACCACACGCCGTCCATGGCAAGCCAGTTTTTGCGTAAATTTTGATCAGTTGAATGAGCTCGTCCTTTGTTAAAGACTGCAAATATTCATTTGTCGGCATAGCAATGTACTCCTGCATTTCATAGTCATTAGGAAAAAGCCGCCTGAAACGTTTCCCAGGCGGCTTCTGTGTTCAGGTATTGCGCGTAGGCTCATGCTGCGCAGGCCCACGCCGCGTTTCAAGACGTCCCCGCGCGGCGTTTATTTGCGAGCACCCTGCGCGCTTTTATTTCCCTTCTTGAGAGGATCACGTCCTCGTACTGCTTCATGTTCGCAATCCACGCCGTCCCGACCGGGACGCCCTGCCGGTAGCAGAGCATATCCCAAACGGCGTTTCCGGGAGGTTTTGAACTCCTCCATCAGCGCCAGACGCGAGGTGTAGTCGCCGTCCGCTTCCGCGGCCTTGATGAGGTGCGTCGGCTCCAGCAGCGCGTTTAACAGGCTGCGCCCGGCGGCGCGCATCCCGATGACCCACGCGGCAATGCGGTTGATGCTCGCGTCGAAGAAATCGAGGCCGATGCCGACCTTGCCGAAATACCCCGCACGCTTGACCTCCGACATAACGGCGTCGAGCTCGTCGGAGCGGATGACGACATGGTCGGAGTCCCAACGCACGCCGCGCGTAACGTGCAAGAGAATGTGGTTAACAAACGGCCCGACGGCGGTGAGCTTATCGGCGACGGACTCCGTGGGGTGATAGTGGCCGATGTCCATGCAGACGCCGAGGTTGTGTTTCAGCGCATAGGCGAGGTAAAAGTCGTGCGATCCGACGGTATAACTCTCGATACCGATGCCGAAGAGCTTCCTCCACAACGTCGACCAGCTCGCCCGCGTCAAACGGCTTTTTCATAAATGCGGTCGAGCGACCCCTGAGGTACTCGCGGTACAGCAGCCGGTTGGCCGGCAGGTCCTTCATGCCGTCGGGCACCCAGAGGTCGTTCCAGGCGGGCGTGCCGAGCTCGCGTCCAAACGCCGCGGCGATCTCGCGGGAGCCAATGCCCACCTTGACCCAGTAATCGCGCACGGCCTTGTCCGGCGAGGCGAGCGAAAACCCGCCCTTCATCATGGGGTGCGCAAAAAACGTGGGGTTGTAGTCCAGGCCGATCCCCAGCTTCTTCGCCCAGTCGATCCAGCGGCGGAAATCCTCCGGCGCATAGTCACAGCGCTCGCGCGGGCTCTCCGGCTCGCCGTAGATCGTGTGCAGGCTCACGCGCTTGCGGAGGGCACCATGGAAAAGACCGTCTCAATGTCCCTGCGCAGCTCGTCGCCGCTGCGCGCCGCGCCGGGATAGTTGCCGGTCACGACGTTTTCGCTCGGCGCGGAGACCTGCTCGAACCCCCGGATATCGTCCCCCTGCCAGCAGTGCATGGAAAGCGGGATTTCGCAGAACTTTTTCGAGAACAAGCTCCGTGTCCACGCCGTAGCTGCGGTACACGCTGCGCGCGTTTTCATAGTTATGCTGGATGCGCTCGGGATTTGTCATAGTCTTGCCTCCTCATGCGTCAAATACGTGCCTTAATAAGTCTTGCGTAAATGAGGACGGTCAGCGCGGCGATCAATACGCACGAAAGCGTCAGGATCCACGCGGCGTACTGCGTGCCGAGCGCGAAGACCGCCAGCGCCGGCAGGGCGACGGCCGCCATGCCGATGAGCATTGTAAAAAGCACGGACATTCCCTGCTTGACGACCTGCGCCTCGTTCGTCCAGGCATAGTTCGGCTTTCTCACATCCATCATGAGGCCGACCTGCGAGGAAAACAGCGAGTAGACCGACGGAACGACGAGGAACGTCAAAAACGCCGTAATATCGAGCTTCAGTCCAATAGTAAAAAGAGTTGCCGCGACGACCACGCACGGGAGCTTGATCGTCAGATCAACCGCGCCCTTTGCGTTTAGAATGGTCTTGGTTGGGAGCGGGAGGCTCTGCAAAAGCCAGACGTTGCGGCCCTCCAGCGAGACCGAAGCGGACGTGGTGGACATCATGGAAAGCGAAAACGAGAGAAAGAGCGACGCGATAACGGTAATCGGAGCTGTAGACGCGTCCGCGGTGTAGCCGAAGGACGCAAACAGCGAGTCCACCGGAATAAAGAAGACCAGAACGGAAAAAGGATCGCCAGCAAGCCGCCGGTCGCCGTATTTAACAGATAAAGCGAAGACGAAAAGAGTCGTTTCAGCTCTTTTTTATAAAGCGCCATAAATGCGGAGGAGGATTTGAAGTCGGACGCGCGCACCTGACGTGAGGCGTAGCCCTTCGACGTTACAGCCCGGCGCAGCGGGCGCCGTAGCGGTCCAGCACGACGACAAACAGGGCGAACACGGCCGCGTTAGCGAGCAGGAAGAAGGCAAGTGAAACGACGTTGCCGTTCAGCGCCTCGGAAAACCAGACCGCGGGCGGATAAATGCCAAGAAAGCCCTCTAAGGAAGCGGCCAGTGTTTCGGAGAGCGCCGTCAGGTCGCCGCCTTCCACGATGGTTTCCGCCTGATAGGAGAGGAACACAGGCCCCAAGATCAGCGCGGCGAAAAGCAAAAGCGATAAAATTGCCGTTGCAAACGATTTGTGACGGAAATGCGAACCCAGCCAGGTCAGCAGCACACCGACAATTGACGCCAGAACGATCGGCACAAGCGGTAGGATCAGCGAGAGCGGGAGCATAAGAATGTAAAAATTGCGGAAGGCTGTGCGAAACCGCATAAACGATCAAAGCGGGGAGCATCATAAGCATGGAAAAGGGAAGCTGATGTATGTAGATCGTTAAAATCCGGCTGGCAAGAATGGACCTACCGCTGACCGGCAGCGCGTCCAGGATATCGTGGTCATTCCCGCCGAAGAGCAGCGTCGAGGACTTCATAAAGGTTGTAAAGACGATTAAAAGCGCCGAGAGCAGCGCCATGACGGCCGGGAAGTACGCCGCCAACCCCAACGCGGCCATGCCGATCGCCGCGCCGACGATATACAGCATAAAAAGCGGCGTCAGGATAACGGCAAGCACCGTCATACCAATCAAACGCCGGCGGCCGCGCTTATCCTCCGAATGGCGCAGCCTGTTGATGCCCCAAAGGTCCGACATATGCAGACGTAACAGTACCAATGTCTTATTCATCCAGTTTTCCTCCGGCTTCAATATAGTCGCTTGTGTCGTCCGTCAGGCTGCCGCTGCCCCAGATGGGAATGGAGTCGCCCAAATAAGTCGGTTCCGGACGGAAGATTGCCATAAATAAATCTTTTACCCGCGCCAGAGATTCGCGCACATTATTATAGAGGTCGTTTCGGTAGTCGCGCCGGTCGGCGGAGACGCCGTACGCCTCGATCCCCATGACGCGCGCTAAAAACACCGCGCGGTACAGGTGATACTTCTGCGTGACGAAGAACGCGCTTTTTACCTCAAACACCGCTTTTTGCGCGGTAGGCGGATTCATAGGTGGAAAAGCCCGCGTGATCCATGAAAATGTCGTCCGCCGGAACGCCCTTCTCAACCGCGTATCGCTTCATGCTGTTCACCTCGTCGTAATCCTCGCGTCCGTGGTCGCCGCTCATCAAAAGGCGGTTTGTCGCGCCGCTTTCATAGAGGGCGATGCCCGTCAGCACGCGGTCCTCCAGCATGGCGCTGAGACCGGACGACCAGACCTGTGCGCCGAGCACAAGCGCGCAGTCCGCGCCTTTCTCCGCGGCTTCCTCCGGCGTCAGGATATAGCGGTTTGCGTAAAGGATTATAAATACGTTCGTCCCCACGACGAAGAGAATGCCCGCGGCTGCTAAAATTAAAATGACCTTCATAAATCTTTTGAAAAAAATGCCTGTTTTGCATGTGATAGCACCTGTAAACCTTTTCAAACAACGTGTCTGCGGAATGAGGGCCTGCGATGGATCGCTCGTGTCTGTTTATTATACCACAAGAATCAAAGCTTGAGGCGTATTTCGCAGGAATCCCTTTAAAAAAGTAATGGAAGCTAAGCATCTTTCGACAAGATTCGTCCAACTGTTGCAAATAACAACAAAAATCAAAAAATACGTTGCATTACGCAACGAGTTGTGATAATATGGTAACAGAGAATCAGGCACCGATTTGACAAGGCAGCAATGGTAATGATTGAAGCCCGGCGAGGGAAAGAGTCAGCTTGCCGCGAGATTGTCAAATGCAGGGTTTGAAGCAATGCCGTATTTTAGCTCGAAACAGGCGGTTTTTTGACGGCTGTGCGGGCATAATGCATTTGCAGAAACTTTGCGAGGTGTGATTGTGAGAAAATATGGAAAAGTAACTTGAAAATTGGCTCCGCACTTTTTGTGCGTTATGATAATGGTTTCCGGCATGACGGCGGAGGCCGCGCTTTGCGACGCGGAACGCCTGATACCGCTTGGCAGCGCGGCAGGGATTAGTTTATCGACGGAAGGCGTGTTGGTCGTGGGACTGTCCGGTGTGAAGTGCGGCGAAGAAACGGTGTACCCGCGCGCGACGCCGGGATTTGCGAGGGCGACGTCATTGTATCGATTGACGGCGCGCCGATCGATTCCGCCGAGGACCTGCAAAAGAGCATGGGAAACGCCGGCACGCAAATCACCGTTATCGTCAAACGCAGCGGCACGGAACTGAATTTTACCGCTTCGCCCGTGAAAACGGAAGAAGGGCTCGTACGCATCGGCGTCTGGATCCGCGACAATATGCTCGGAATCGGCACGCTGACCTTTTATGACCCGGAAAGCGGCGTTTACGGCGCGTTGGGGCATGGCATCAACGAAAAAACTCCGGCCAGCTTTTATCGATCGCGGGCGGCGACCTGCTGCGTTCAAAAATTGAAGGCGTAAAGCGCGGCGAAGTCGGGACGCCCGGCGAGCTGCAGGGGACATATGAACCGGAATCGAAAATCGGCAGCGTCCTATCAAACACCGCCTCCGGCATTTTCGGAAGGCTCGATCAGACGCCTGGTTCCCGCGCGCTTCCCGTTGCCCACGCGTGCGATGTGAAGCTGGGGAGGCGAAAATCCCTCTTGCGTGAACGGCAGCGAGCCGAAGGAATACAGCATTCGGATCTGCGCGCTGTACCGCACGGCGACGCGGGCAACCGCGATATGCTGATCGAGGTTACGGACAAGGCGCTGATTGAAACGACCGGCGGCATTGTGCAGGGCATGAGCGGCAGTCCGATCCTTCAGGACGGCAAAATTGTGGGCGCGGTGACCCATGTTCTGGTAAATAATCCCCGGAAGGGATATGGTATTTTAATCGAGAATATGTTAAACGCCTATGAAGAGGGCAGCGGCCAGACGGTCGCCGGAGGCTATATTGCAGCGTAAAGCCAGGTAATTCTCTGAAAAAACGATGGAATGTGACATTTTAAAAATGGAAAATGTTCGCGTGAAACAGGGGTGAATGGTAGCGTTTGTGCATTTTGTACAAGTATTTGATTTAAAATGTATAAACCTGATAGGAAAAATTACCACTCACCCCTTTGCGTTTGTTACCAAAATATGGTAACTTATAAGTGTTAACCTCATCAATAAGGAAAGGCGAGTGCACAGCGAATGGATAGCAAGATCAAAGTATTGATTGCGGACTGCGACAGCGATTTCAGAGATACGCTCACAGAAGTTTTGGGAGACTGCAAACCCATTGAAGTAGTGGGTTATGCGCTGGAAAGGGACGAGCTTCTGCATCTCATCGCAGACAGGCAGCCGGACATCGTTATCGTGGACATGATGCTGCCGCCGCTTGACGGTCTCTCGGCAATACGCGAGATCAACAAGCAGGGCTACAGAAAACGCCCGAGCATTTATGTCATGTCCAAATTCTCAAGCGAGGAATCCCTGCGCGAGGCGGTGGATCTTGGGGTCAGTTATTTTATGATAAAACCCTTCGACATCCGCGCCCTGGCGGAACGCATCATTTCGAACAACGCCTCAAAGCGCACCGAAAAGCCGGAGCTCAACTCCCGGCAGGAGGTCGACTTGAGCTTCGCGTGACCAACATGATACACGAAGTGGGCGTACCGGCGCATATCAAAGGGTACCAGTATCTGCGCGACGCCATCATGATGGCCGTACAGGACATGGACGTCATCAACGCCATCACGAAGGTGCTCTACCCGACGGTCGCACGGCATTACGACACGACCTCTTCCCGCGTGGAGCGCGCGATCCGTCATGCGATTGAGGTCGCGTGGGACCGCGGCGATGTGGAGACGCTGCAAAAGTTCTTCGGTTACACTGTGTCGCAGACGAAGGGCAAGCCGACGAACAGCGAATTCATCTCCATGCTTGCGGATAAGCTGAGACTCGAGCTGAAAACGAGCTGAGTGACAACGGAAATTGCCGCGCTTGCAACATAGGCCGACGGCCGCAGTCCGTCTGTGTCCCTCGCAGTACATAGTGGACAAACTAGGCGCGCTTTTCAAAAGTATCAATTCATGACCGTAAGGCGTCCGCCAATTCGTTGATAGTGCCGAAATCTCGCCACTTGACAGACGGAATAAAATCGTCTATACTAGTATCAATTTCACAAAGTAAAAGGCGATGACGGAGAAACCCGGTCTGAAATGTTTGCAGAGAGCCGCCGGCAGGTGTAAAAAGGCGGCAGCGTGAAAGCCAGTTGGTCTCGCTCCACGAGCTGCGGTGCGGAAGTTATGAGTACGTGCCGACGTGTCCGCCGCGTTATGGCGTTCGTCCGTGCAGGGCATCCTTTGGGGTAAGCCTGCGGGCGACTGAGGCCGGTTTTTCGCCGGCGAAAAAGGGTGGTACCGCGAGTTAATTCGCCCTTGACCAGATTTTCCTGGTCGAGGGGCTTTTCATTGCCCAAAAGCGGGAACGTACAAACAGGATTCTCGCGGCGGGCGGACTCCCTGCGGCCATGACTACAGATTCGGAGGTTTTAGCAATGTCTGATTTTATTGAAAAAACGTTGGGCGCCTGGATGGACGAAATGGCGGAGCGCCATCATGACCACGAGGCAATGGTATATGTGGACCGCGGAATCCGACTGACGTATGCGCACCTCAACGACGTTGCGCGTCAGGCGGCGAAGTCGCTCCTTACCCTGGGCGTGAAAAAAGGGCACGCACGTCGCCATCTGGGCGAACAACTACCCCTGAGTGGATTTATCTGCTGCTCGCAACCGCCAAGATCGGCGCGGTCCTCGTCACGGTCAACACAAACTATAAGCTCTTCGAGCTCGAATATCTGCTCCGCCAGTCCGATACGCACACCATGATGTTTATGAAGAGCCTCAAGGACGTCGATTACGTGGCGATCTGCAATGAGCTCTTACCGGAGGTTACGGAGAACCGTTCCTCGCTCGATATCCGCACCGAACGTCTGCCGGAGCTGCGCAACCTCGTCTATCTGCCGCACGACGCGGGCGAGGACGTCCCGGAAAACTACACCTCGTGGCAGGCCTTTATGGAGCTGGGTCGCAACGTTCCCGACAGCGCGCTGGACGAGATCGCCGCGACGCTCGACTGCCACGACGTCATCAACATGCAGTACACCTCCGGCACCACGGGCTTCCCCAAGGGCGTGATGCTGACGCACCACAACATCATCAATAACGGCAAGTGCATCGGCGACAACATGAAGATGACCCCCGCCGACCGGCTGCTCATCACGGTGCCGTTCTTCCACTGCTTCGGCCTCGTGCTCTCCATCATGAACTGCCTGACGCACGGTTCCACGATGGTGCCGATCGACGTTTACAGCCCCACAAAGGTCATGGCCGCCATCGAAAAGGAGCGTTGTACGGCGCTCAACGGCGTGCCGACCATGTTTATCTTCATGCTGGAGCACAAGGACTTCCAGAATTACGACTTCTCGAGCCTCCGCACCGGCATCATGGCGGGTTCTCCGTGTCCCATCAAGGTCATGAACCAGGCCATTGAGCTGATGAACATGAAGCAGATCACGATCTGCTATGGCCTGACGGAGGCAAGCCCGTGATGACGCAGACGAGCGTGGACGACTCCGTTGAGCACCGCGTTTCCACCGTCGGACGTTGTATGCCGCACCTGGAGCTGAAGGTCGTCGATCCCGAAACCGGCCTTGAGGTGCCGGACGGGGGAGAACGGCGAAATCTGCGTGCGCGGGTACAGCGTGATGAAGGGTTATTATAAGATGCCCGAGGCGACCGCCGCCGCCATTGACAGCGACGGCTGGCTGCACTCCGGCGACCTCGTTGTGCGCAACCCCGACGGATACTATAAGATCACCGGACGCATCAAGGATATGATTATCCGCGGCGGCGAAAACATTTACCCGCGCGAACTGGAAGAGCTTCTCTATACGCACCCGGCCGTCAGCGACGTGCAGGTGATCGGCGTGCCGTCAAAGCAGTTCGGCGAGGAGGTCATGGCCTGCGTGATCCTGAAAAAGGGCGAGACCGCGACCGAGGAGGAACTCAAGGCCTTCATGCTGAAAACCTTGCCCGCCATAAGGTGGCGAGCTACGTGCAGTTTGTCGATAGCTTCCCGATGAACGCCGCCGGCAAGATTCAGAAATACAAGCTGCGTGAAATGGCGGTCGAGCTTTTGAAGCTACAGGATGCCGAAAATATTGAAACCGCCTGACGGAAACGGATATTTCCCGCCCAGTCTCTAACAGGCGCCATACTGACAAGCCCCGGTACATTACTCTTTTTGCTGAGTATGTCCGGGGCTTTTGCTATACAAAAGTAAAAAATAAGCAAGAGCCTTAAAGGGTTTGGTGAGAAATGCGCCCTATTAGGTCTGCCGCCTTGCGTATGAGTGTATAGTTCTCTGAAACAGAGTATTAAGGACGACAGTTTCGTGCAGCCAACACGGCGTACAAACGCGGTGCAGGCTATACCAAGCTGCGGCAACGCCGCATTTCAGCCGCGGCAAGCCGCCGGGACGTTAATTTCAGCGTTCCGTGTCGAACTGCGTCAGCGGGCGGAACATTGCGCTCATACGGACGCCGTATAAGTCGCACAGTTTCCGCAAATAATCGAGCCTGCAATCAGCGCCGTCCTCAATCGCGACAAGATCCTCCACCGGGATGCCGGAATGCTCCGCCACTTGCTTGACGTTCCATCCTTTTGCAATCCGCAAAATCCGAATATTGCTGCACACATTTCCGAGCGGGTCCTTTTTTGACATGCAATTTCTCCCCTTTTGCCTATATTCATATCATTTCATAAATTGTCGAAATATAGAAAATTTTAGCGAAAATGCTCATTTAAAAACTCTTAAAAAGACGAAATTATACCACCTATGGTAAGATTATCTCTCAATTTGGGAGATTAGTCAACCCTGAATCGGAGAGCCTATATAATGGGACAATAGGCGGAAAGGTGGTGGGTCAGAATGTTGAGCAGACGTCTGCGCGATTTGCGGGAAGATCGGGATTTGAGACAGGAGGACGTCGCGGCGGCGCTGGACATTCCGACACGCACCTACGGAAATTATGAGATGGGCGTCAGGAACGTGCCGCTTGATATCCTCGTGAAGCTCGCGCGTTTTTATGATGTCAGCACCGATTACCTTCTGGGCTTGACGGACGTGCGCAGGCCTTACCCGAGAAACCAGAAGTAAAACCCCGGCAAAAAGTGCAGATAAAAAACCGTCATTTAAACGCAGGGAAGCCTCTTTCTGAAAGATTCTTCGCCAAACGCAAAATGACGGGTTTAATTCTTATTAAAGTACTTTTTGCCGGGGATGTTACTGCGTTGCAAACGCTCCGCGGCTTGCCGCAGGCGCGGCTGCCCGCAATCAAACTTTGATCTTCCGCGCTGATAACTGTCTGACGAAGATCTTTCTTTTATGCTATGTTCATTGTTTGCCACAGCGTGCGTGGACCTTAGTGCTTCTGGTAGCCGCATAACACGACGGCTCACTAAGCTAAATTGATGGGATAAATTTTGTGGTATTGCTTGAAATGCCAACGCCCATCGTTACAAACAGTAAACCATCCCTTATTGCAGTACGCGGGTTTGAATTCAGTAGCTTTCCGTACATTTGCATAACAATGTAAGATGAAAGAGATAAGCAAAAAAAGCCGTCACCGATTGGGTTTATTAGTTGGAGTACCCAGAAAAACAGAGGTATGCAGCGCAATGGAGGATCGAATTTGTGGAATCCTTTCTCTTACGATGAACCTACCGACGCCATATGCGTGCCTTATGTTTTCGAAGTCATTTCCTGACTGACGATTTCATAGTGCTGCGTACCAAATTCTAAAAATATGTTGATAAGCTCGTTCCTGGAACGGTTGCTCTCCGCGGAGATCCGGTCGAGCGCGTCTACCACTTCGTCCCTGATCCTGATAGAAAAGGTTTTGTATCCGTCAGCGCCTTTCATGTTCTTTTTTTGTAATAATCACTTTGCCATGTTTCATCACACATCACCAAACACAGTATAAATTGACAGAAATAAAAAGAATATGACTAATTGCTTATCATGCGCTGTGTTAACGTAATATGTGATGGGATATCACATGAAGAAAAGGCCGGGACAGACAGCCCCGGCCTTTTTCCTGTATGAGACGCCGCGCGGCGTCTTTTTTTCGTAAAATTACATGTGAGCTTCGATATAGGCAACGATATCGCCAACCTGACGAAGCTCCTGCGCATCCTCGTCGCTGACCGTAACACCGAATTCATCCTCGATGCACATCAAAAGTGTAACGACGTCCAGCGAATCCGCGCAGAGATCGCTGACGATATCCGTCGTATCCTCAATTGTATTTTCGTCCGCACCGAGCTGGCTGGCAAGAATGCCGGCTACCTTTTCGAAAATCATGAACATCCTCCTAAATTGTCTTAACGCTAACATCATAATACGTATTTTTACCGCTGTCAATGGGTGTTGGCATTTTTTTATAGAGTGACAGAATCCTGTTTGAACAAATGTTTGCTTTTTGGGAGACGTTGTGGTATAATTAAGAAAAACATGGGATTGACGGTCTGCCTTGCTTCGTGCAGGCGGTTCCTTTGGATAGATACGGCGCAGACAGCCGCTTTAAAACGAAAAAAGGAGGCACGGTATGGCTTCGGCAAAGCTTTCAGAGAAGCAGCTTGAAATTTTTGAATATATGCAGGCTTTTCACACGCGAGCGGGGTTTCCCGCCGTCTGTGCGCGAAATCGGGGAGGCGGTCGGCCTGCGTTCCCCTTCTACGGTACATGCGCATCTCAAGGCGCTCGACCGCGCAGGGTACATCACGCGCGACGGCCACAAGATGCGCGCCATCCGCGTGGCGGGCAGCGAGACGCCGTCGGAAAAATGGCGCAGCGTTCCCGTGCTCGGCCGCGTGACGGCCGGCGCGCCGATTTTGGCTGTGGAGGATATCGAGGGTTATATCCCGTTTGACACGGGGCACAGCGCCGGTGAGTTTTTCGCACTGCGCGTGCGCGGCGACTCCATGATCAATGCGGGCATTTTGGACGGTGACACAATCGTGGTGCGCCGCCAGCGTTCGGCGGAGCACCGGGAGATCGTCGTGGCGCTTTTGGGCGAGGAGGCGACGGTGAAGCGCCTGTACCAGCAGGACGGCGAGCTGTGGCTCATGCCGGAGAACGACGCCTACGTGCCGATTAGCGCTGTGGGCGCGCAGATCCTGGGCAAAGTGGTCGGCCTCTACCGGGATATGATGAACGGCGGCGCGCGCTGATGCGATGTACCCGGCGCGGCGCCTGGCTGGTTGCGCGGTGCTGTAAAGCTATATATTTAGGAGGCGCTTTATGCGGGCTTGCAGGGTTTATCCGCTGGGGACATTGCGGGAATACCGGTTTGTTGTCATATTGTCACGTTATCGGGGACAGTTCTTATTGAGCCGTCACCAGGCGCGTTCGACGTGGGAGACGCAGGGCGGACACATCGAGCCGGGGAGAAACGCCGCTCGAGGCCGCGCGGCGGGAACTTTACGAGGAGTCCGGCGCGGTGCGTTTTCGGATCGCGGCGGCGTTTGACTATTGGGCAGGGACGAGCCGGACGGCTTCGGTTCGGGCGGCGTGGTGTTCGCCGCGGAGATCGACGAGCTCGGCGCCCTCCCGGCGAGCGAGATGGCCGAGACGGCGTGCTTTGACGCGCTTCCGTCCTGCCTGACGTACCCGTGGATTACGCCGGTTTTGTTTTCTCATGCCGAAAAAACCGCAGCGTGGGAGACGCTTTGAAAACTGATTACAAGTGAGGACGGGGCTTGCGTAGGCCCGGTAAGGGTTTGCGCCGGGCAGCATTGTAAAACGGCGTGGCGAACGTTCGTGAATTGCGCGTCCTGCCCTATATAAACGGACTGGCTCCCTTTGAACTACGTGACCGCGTTCCGGCTTCTCCCTTACAGCCATCCCGGCTTGTTATTTGCGGCGGCTTATCCCGCTGTTGGGTATAGGTAAGCCCGTATGCGCAGCACTTACCTGCTTCTACCCGTTACAGGGCTTTGGCGGTGTTTTTATACTTTTCCGCTTACACCTACAACCATCCACTGATGATTGCTTCATTTTTCTTACATACAGGCATTTCCGCAAGTAAAAAACGCATGGCATACGCCATGCGCTTTTATGTTACCGGATCGACGCGGCCATAATCTGTGTCCATTCGGCAAGCGAAATTTCAAAGTCGGGGGACGTTTGATAAAACTGGGCCTTTAAAACGCGGTCCCCATGCTGCAAGAGCAGCGTCGGAAAGTGGAGGCCATCGAGGTAAGCCGCGGCGTAGTCCACGTCGAGCGACGGAGGGACAGCGCTTCGTAATGCTTGCCTCGCCGCGCGGAGCGGAGGTACTCCCGAGCGACTTCCCGCGCGAGCCAGGGCGACGCCGTCTCGTAATAATCGACGTACAGCCCGCCGGACACCGTCCTGCCGTCGGGCAGCGTCAGCGTAGCGGTTTCGCCCCAGTGGATCACTGTGGGCGCCAGCCAGTCGCGCCGAATCTCGACAGTGTTCGAGATGCCGAAATCGTTTAACGCATAGTCTCCGCCGGGCGCAAAATCAGCCATTGTTGCAAACGGCGGATCGCCGGTATAAGCGTCCAAGGGCGTTTTTCCAACGTCCGTGAGATCGTCGCTCCACAAACGGAGGAAGATCCCGAGCCAAACCAGGCAGCACGCCAGCAGCACAAAACCACCTGCACGGTGGCGCGGCGCCGTTTTCCTCCAGCCTTTGCGGTGATTGAGCGGTTCGCCGCGCGAGAGACGTCCACGCAGCCGCCTGAAATGGATGGCACGCGCGACGGTCCCGGCAAAAAGCCATGTGACCAGCAGGACGCTATATAAAATGAACCATGTGCCCACGTTCAGCATTGTCAGGAGCCATTCGCCGCGTACCCAAAGCAGCGGATAAAGGAACAGCCACAAAAGCTCGTAACGACGCTGCCGCGCTCACGGCGGCGGATTTGGTTAATGGACAGAGCCTGCACCTGCGGGTCGGTGTGCAGTTCAGGCGCCTCCGGATCAGACGTGCGGTAGATCAAAAACTGACCGCGCGCTGTCACATAGTCCCAGCCGGATGCCGCACTGAGGGAAACGGCCTCGTCCGGCTCCGCGCCTTCCGCGAAAAGCCCCGCTTTTTCGGCGCGGCGTCCAGTCGGTAGCGCATGGCGCGCGGCGTTTCTTTATTAAAAATGGCGAAGCCTGCAAAGAAGCCGTCCCGGCTGAGGTGCAGGCCGCTTGCCGCCATATCGCTCAGCCAGCTCTCCGTCCCTTCGATGTCGTAGTCCGGACAGGGCGGCAGCCTGTAGCACTGTTTTCGTTTGTTTCAGCCATTGCCGGTTTCCTCCCGTTCCCTGTGCGCGTCGGCCACGCAGTGCTGTAAACGCGCAAGCTCACTGCGATAGGCGTCCGCCCCCTTTTCCGTCATGCGGTAAGTGCGCTTGCGCCCCTCGACTTCAATTTCTTCAATATAGTTTTTTTTTCAAATTTTCCGAGGATCGTGTAAAGCGTCGCGGGCCCCATTCGGACCCGTCCCTTCGTTCTGTGCTCGATAAAACCGGCAATATCGATGCCGCACATGGGGCCGTTTTGAAAGGACATCAGGACGTAAAACATGGATTCCGTCAAAGTTTCCATCGCTTTTTTCGGCATAGCGTCACCTCATTCGATATCGTTACATGATATCGTGTAATGATATTATAGAGCACGCCAGCCGTATTGTCAAGCGCCGCGGCGCGGCCTGCGTGATGCAAAATTGGCGGTAAATGTATTTTTTGCGCGTGGAAGGCCGGGTAAATTTCAGGAAGTTCATCAGAATCCACAAAAAATGACAGGATTGTATCCAGGTATTTCTCGCGATATTTTACATGGCGTTGTTATTGAAAGGAATAGGGCTTTGTGATATGATAATACTGTAAAGAAAAAATAAAATCGCCAGAAGTAAAGTTCAAAAAGTCCGGTGAAGCAGACCGGAGATATTTGGAGGTTCGAAATGGCTGAAGCCTACGAAGATCTGTACACCATGCCGGTTGGCGCCCTCGGCGTCATTGCGATGCCCGGCAGCGAAGAACTAGCTTCCCAGGTGGATTACTACATCACGAATTGGCGCCGTGATCTCCATTCCATCCCGCAGTCGCTCTCCGGCGGTTATATGCGGGATACGTACCAGATAGCCGTCAACTGCCCGCGCTTCGGTACGGGCGAAGGCAAGGCGATGATTAACGAGTCCGTCCGCGGATACGATATTTTTATCATCGCGGACCTTTTCAACCACGGGATGAAGTATAATTTCTACGGCGAGAGCGTCCGCATGACGCCGGACGATCACTTTCAGGACTTAAAGCGCATCATCGGCGCGGTCGGCGGCAAGGCCCGCCGTATTACGGTAATTATGACGATGCTCTATGAAGGCCGCCAGCACAAGCGTGCGATGCGCGAGTCTCGACTGCGCCATCGCGCTGCAGGAGCTTGAGCGTCTGGGCGTTGAAAACATCATTACCTTCGACGCGCACGACCCCCGCGTGGCCAACGCGATCCCGCTTTCCGGTTTTGAAAACATTCAGCCGACTTATCAGATGATTAAGGCGCTCGTCAACACCGTACCGGATGTTCGGATCGATAGCGATCACATGATGGTCATTTCCCCGGACGAGGGCGCGATGAACCGCTGCATTTATTACACATCGGTGCTGGGGCTTGACCTCGGCATGTTCTATAAGCGCCGCGACTACAGCCGCGTGGTGGAGGGGAAAAACCCGATCGTCGCGCATGTGTTCCTCGGCAACAATGTGGAGGGCAAGGACGTAATCGTCGTGGACGACATGATTTCCTCCGGCGAGTCCACGTTTGAGGTCATCCAGCAGCTCAAGGAGCGCAAGGCCCGCCGCATTTTCATCTGCTCCACGTTCGGCCTTTTCTGCGACGGCTACGAGAGGTTCGACCGCGCCTACGAGGAGGGCCTCTTTGACCGCGTGTTCACAACAAACCTCATTTACCGCGAGCCGGAGCTTTTGTCCCGCCCGTGGTACACAGAGGTCAGCATGTCGAAATATATCGCGCACATCGTCAATATTCTAAACCACGATATGTCGATCTCCGGCCTGTTATCGCCGTCCCAGCGCATTCACCAGTTGCTGGAACGCCACGAAAAAGAGCTTTCGGAGAAACAAAACTGAAAGAGAAAGAAGGTCCCTTATGAAAATCTCCGTGACATTGACGAAAAACCCGAAGCCGCGTCCTGACGAGAGCAAGCTGGGCTTTGGTAAGTACTACACCGACCATATGTTCATTATGGACTATGACGAGGCCCAGGGCTGGCACGACGCGCGCATTGTACCGTACGCGCCGATCGTACTGGACCCCGCTGCCATGTGTATCCACTATGCGCAGGAGGCTTTTGAGGGGATGAAGGCCTACCGCCACGCAGACGGTTCCATTTCACTGTTCCGTCCGACGGAAAACTGCCACCGTCTCAATAATTCCGACGAGCGCCTGTGCATCCCGTATATTAACGAGGACGACATGCTCCAGGCGATCCGCGAGCTCGTCCGCGTGGACGCGGACTGGGTGCCGCGCCAGCCGGAGACCTCGCTCTATATCCGTCCCTTTGTCTTTGCGACGGAGCCGCACGTCGGCGTGCACCCGAGCGCGACCTATCAGTTCATCGTCATCCTTTCGCCGGTCGGCGCTTACTACGCCGAGGGCCTGGCCCCCGTTAAGATTTACGTGGAGGACAAGTATACCCGCGCCTCGAAGGGCGGCACGGGCGCGACGAAGGCCGCCGCCAACTATGCGCAGTCCTTAAAGGCGCAGCTGGACGCACAGGCAAAGGGGTACTCCCAGGTTTTGTGGCTCGACAGCGTGGAGCAGAAGTACGCCGAGGAAGTCGGCGCCATGAATATCTTCTTTAAGATAAACGGCGAGGTCATCACGCCCGAGCTGACCGGCAGCGTACTGCCCGGCATCACCCGCAAATCTACCGTCGAGCTTTTTTGAAGCACTGGGGCGTCCCGGTCTCCGAGCGCCGTTTGTCGATTGATGAAATCAGTGACGCGGCGCACAAGGGTCAGCTTGAGGAGGGTCTTTGGTACCGGCACGGCGGCGGTTATATCTCCCGTCGGCGAGCTGTGCTATAAGGGCGAAAAGTTTGTCATCAACGATTTTAAGATCGGCGAGCTGACGCAGAAGATTTATGACGAGCTGACCGGCATCCAGTGGGGTACCCGTCCCGACCCGTTTGGTTGGGTTATGCCGCTTTGACCGGGGTCTGAATCAATCCCGACCGATTGGCTCATATAAAACCCAAAAGGATTTACCTTGCCGGCAGTACCGCAAGATATTTTGAAGATTTAACCTTTTGTAACGGAGACGGGTGTTACCCCGTCTCCGTCCTTTTTTAGCCGTTTCACCGCGTTCTTTTTATACTTTCTGCCACGATTTTCTCTCGAAACGGGATCGCATTTCTTTTCAGCTACTTGGGATATCCTGCAAACCTGAGGTTTTCAAGTTAAAATCTGTCTGAGATAAGTATTGGTATGAATAATGGATATTTATTTTTTTGCTGGAAAGGGAGCAAGGAAATCCTTTACCTTGCTCCCTTTAGGACGGTATGCAGATTTTAATTAGATAAACGGAAAGTGTTATTGTTCCTTACTCCATTTAACATAAGCCCATTGTCGTTGGGCGTTATCTACTTCAGTATCACTTATTGGTGTTCCACATTCCTGATATACATAAAAATCGTTCATCGTTTCTGTATCTACTTGAATATAATAGTTACTTCCATTTTATATAAGAATATTCTTTTTCTTCTTCAGTCAATCTACCTGCATATGAATATCCCTCTGGCAGTTCATTTACTATAACCAGGTCTTGTGCAAAGTAGTTATACCCATTCAACACAATTTTGGGGGCTCCCGCATAAGGCTTTTCAGAACCTATGCTATTTGAAGTTTTCATTCCACAACCGGCCAACGAAAAAACACATAGTATACCCAATGCTAATGCTATTATCTTTTTCATAAACCAATACCTCTATAAATCAGTATTCTATATATCAATATAGACGATGTTTTCGTCCGAAAGTTCCCGTTATCATATCATACGAACTGCAACATATATCACAGGACCTTGCATTAGCTAGGCATACTCTTCACGTCAAAGGGATTGTCTGCCTAACTGTTTATTTTTCGTTCACCAATACGCATCTCGGACAGAAATTAAAAAACAATACCCGGAGGAACGCCCTCCGGGTATTGTTTCGTCCGGGCACGCCGCGACGCGCCCCTGCGTGGAATTTTATGTTGAAAAAACGGGATATCTGTGTTAGAATGAAGTTAAACTATGTACATTTACGGCGCTTTTCGTGGTAAAATGCGCCGTGAAAGGATGAAATTTATGATACCTCATGAAACTGCCAGGGAAAGGCGGTACGTTTATCGCGGGAAGATCATCAATGTGCGGCGCGACGCGGTCGTGTTTCCGGATGGGAAGGAGTCCTCGCGCGAGATTGTGGAACACCGGGGCGCGGTAGCCGTTGCCGCGGTGGACGACGAGGGATGCGTCTATATGGTGCGGCAGTTCCGCTATGCGTTCGGCGAGGAGCTTTTGGAAATCCCGGCGGGCAAGCTGGAGACGGGCGAAGAGGACGCGCATCTCGAGGCGGCGGTCCGCGAGCTGCGCGAGGAAACGGGCCTTACAGCTTCGTCCGTCGAGTATTTGGGCGTAATTTATCCGTCCGTCGGGATGCTGACGGAACGTATCTATATTTATCTGGCGCGCGGCCTGACGCAGGGCGCGATGGACCTTGACGAGGACGAATTTTTGAACGTGGAGCGCATCCCTGTCGCGCAGCTCGAGGATATGGTACGCCGCGGCGAAATCCGCGACGCCAAAACGATCTGCACATTGTTCCTGATGAAAGATAAAATCTGATTTTCCGGTTTCGGAGGTGCGAAAATGGCAAAAATCCTTGTAGTAGAGGATGAAAAGGCAATTGCCGATATTGTCGCGTTCAACCTGATGCGCGAGGGGTATGAAGTGCTCACCGCCTACGACGGGCTGGAAAGACTGCGGATGGCCCTTGCGGACGGCGTGGACCTCATTCTGCTCGACATCATGCTGCCGGGTATGGACGGCTTTGAAATCTGCCGCCGCGTACGTGAAAAAGCGGTGTTCCCATAATCATGCTGACGGCGCGCGAGGAAGAGACGGACAAGGTGCTCGGTCTTGAAATCGGCGCGGACGACTACATCACCAAACCCTTTCTCCATGCGGGAGCTCATGGCGCGCATCCACGCAAACCTGCGCCGTCTGGTGACGGAGCCGCAGGCGCAGCCCGCCTCCGCCGCGGATGTGGTCTGCGGCGAGATCGAGGTGTTCCTGAATGCGCACGAGATCCGCTGCCGCGGGAAGGTGCTCGAGCTGACGGCGCGCGAATACGAAATTCTGCGCTATATGGCGAATGCAAACCGCGTGATCCCGCGCGAGGAATTGATGGAAAAAAGTCTGGGGCTATGAGTATTACGGCGACCTGCGCGCAGTGGACGTGGCGATTTGCCGCGTGCGCGATAAGGTGGAAGCCGACCCCTCCAACCCCAAATATATTATAACCCGCCGCGGCGTGGGGTATCTGTTCGCGGCCGGGAACTGACCGGTGCTGCGCGGCTCTCTGTGATAACCGGCGCCGGACGGCGGGAACGCCTTCGGGCGCCGCGCCGAAGCCCGGCGAAATTAGGAAAACGGTGGTAGTATGTTTCGTTCCCTGCACATGAAGTTGGTGCTGATCCTGGTGCTGCTGATCCTTTCCGTCATGATCGTGGTCGGCACCCTGCTGATTAACCGCGTATCCTCGTATTTTCTGGATGATTTCAGCGCCCAGATGGAGGAAGTTTTCACACAGCGCTTTTTATCCGAGCTCTCCAGCGCGTGCGGGGAGGATGACGCAAACGGACCGCCTGCGGGAAATGGTAGCGGCCTATTCAGGCCCTCTCGGTATCGATACCGACCGCGACTTTTATATTCTCTCCAGCAACAGCGGCGAGTATCTCACGGGCTCAAACGACCAGCTTGGCGTCAACCTGGAGGTTACGCCGAATATTATCCGCGCGCTCAACGGCGAGGTGGGAAAGAGCCTTTCGCCGTCCAATAATTATATGGACATCGCGATCCCCGTCTCCGGCGGCGCGGTTTCCGGCATCAACGCCGGCTCTTATATCATTTATATTAAGGACAACAAAACGACCTCTCGGAGCTCACCTGGATGCTCTTTTCGATTACGGTTCAGGTCGTGCTGTTTGGCCCTTTTTTCCGTCCTGTTAAGCTTCCTGCTTTCAAAGACCATGACAACGCCGATTGAAAATATAACTAAGGGTGCGTCCCGTCTTGCTTCCGGTGAGTTTGACAGCAGAATTGAGGTACATTCGGACGACGGATCGGCGTTTTAACGCAGACCTTCAACAATATGGCGCAGTCGCTCCACGACGCCATGCAGGATATGGCGGCGGAGCGCAATAAGCTCAACACGCTCTTTCTGCACATGACGGACGGCGTCGTCGCGTTTGACGCCGGCGGGCATATCCTGCACATGAACCCGGCCGCGGAAACGATGCTCGGCATGACGTTTTCGCCGGAGCTCACCTTCGAGGAGGTTTTTCACGATGTGACGCGCCCGTCCGGGCCCGATACGGTGGCGGTTGATTATACGGTGAACGACCGCACATATCAGGTGTTTTTGCCGCGCTCAATACGCCGGACGAACCACAGGGCGTAATGGCGGTCATTCACGACGTAACCGAGCAGCACAGGCTTGAGTCGACGCGCCGTGAGTTTGTGGCAAACGTATCGCACGAGCTGCGGACGCCGCTGACGAGCATTAAGAGCTACTCGGAAACGCTCCTTGAGACGGAGGATCTCCCGGAAGAGCTGCGGAGCAAGTTTTTTAACGGTTATCAATAACGAGGCCGACCGCATGGCGCGGATCGTCAAGGACCTTCTGACGCTTTCCCGCCTGGACAATGGGCGGCTTGACATGAAGCTCACAAAATTCCCGCTTGATAAGCTTATGGGGAGCGTGTATGACGCGATGCTCTTTGAAGCGCGCAATCATTCTCACGAGCTGACGCTCGAGCTGGACGATCCGCTGCCCGAGATCGAGGGCGACCGGGACCGCATCGAGCAGGTTGTGGTCAATATCGTTGCAAACGCCGTGAAGTATACGCCGGACGGCGGCAATATCGTCATGGCGGCTAGAAACGTGCCGAACGGCGTGGAAATCGTCGTGACGGATAACGGCACCGGCATTCCGAAGGAGGATCTCCCGCGGCTCTTTGAACGTTTTTACCGCGTGGATAAGGCGCGTTCGCGTGAGCGCGGCGGCACGGGCCTGGGCCTTGCCATTGCGCAGGAGATTGTGCGCTACCATAACGGCAGCATCAAGGCGGAGTCCCGGCTTGGGTCCGGCACCTGCATGACGGTATTCCTGCCGCTTCGGCAGGAGCAGCCTGTGAGTTGATAGATATGCGAAACGCTGTAAGAAGGATTTCAAAAAATGTCGTAATTTTATTTTTGCTGGTAAGCCTTGTGGTGCTCACGATAGCGACCTGGTTTGGGGACATCCAGCCGGGAAACGCGCAGCGCCGCCAAGTAATCGGCGAGCTGTTCGGCTGGAGCGGGGATAAGGACGGCGACGTCTATCCCGGCTACGAGGAGTTCGATTATACCATGAGCATTTTGTCCCCCGTCCGCGCTGCGGTGCGCGGCGAGGGGATTGACGTACCTGACCGCGCGCAGCGAGGCCAGGGAGCTTTTTGAGCGCGTGAGCGCGGTGCTCGCCGGCGCGATGGACACCGCGAATTCCCGGCGGGAGCTGACGGCTTACCAGTGGCGCGGCGTCCTTTCCGGCACAATGGTGCTGTTTGACTTTGAGGGTGAAATGCCGCTTGACATGCTCTCCGCGGTCCTGGGCGCCTCGGACTACGGTCCGCTCGAACGTCAGGCGCGCTATGCCGCGCTCTGCGTGGATCGCGATGCGCTGACGCTCGTTATAAAAGCGGAAAACGGCGTGCCCGCCGCCTATCAGACGGCGCTGCACTCCGCGGAGCTTGCCTCTTTGATCCGCGAGTACGGAGAGGGAAACGCGCAGTTTGCATTTGAGGACCGGGTTTATTCGCGGCATCTGCCGGATGAGTTCGTGGTGCTTGATAACCGGCCGAAGCCCGCCGTTATTAAAATGAGCTCGACGTTCACGGACTACACCAGCACGTCGTCTGAGCGCGTCATCAACGCGGTACTCGAGAGCTTCGGCTATAACCCATATACGACCGGCGGCTATATTGAATCGGATGACACGCGCGTTTACGTGGAGGAACTGCGTACGCTGCGCGTATCGCCGGACGGCGCGCTGAGCTACTACGCGCCGGAGCCGGAGGCTGTGACGCCGTCCGCCCCGGACGCGGAAGCGCGTCTGGCGATCATCTCAAACGCAACGTCGATGCTGGACCGTGTGACCTCGAACTATATGGGAGACGGCGCGGAGGGCGTGTCCATTTATATCATGCGCGCGTATTATAACGCCTCGAGCGGACGGTATATCGTCCTGTTCGGCTGTGAGGTGGACGGGATTGTCCTGTCGTTTCAGGACGGCTATTTTGCACGGTTTGAATACGCGGGGACGGAGCTTGCGGAGCCCATTTGACGGTCGCGAGTTATTACCCGACCGCGCAGTACGACGAACCGATGCCGGACGCACAGGCGGCGGCTTCGGTGACGGGAAAGAGCCGCCTATTTGAGCTACGGTATGTAAAAAAGCAAAATGACGAATACCATGCGGACTGGTACTATCTAGAATAAAGCTGCCGGTGGCAGTTCAATGAGCGGAGGGGCCGTTTTGGATTGGAGCAAGGCCAAAAATCTTATCATACTGCTGCTTGCCCTTGTGAACGTGTTTTTGCTGGGCAACATTGCGTACCTGCTTTATAAAAACGAAGCGGCGGCGCGCAATACGGTGGCGGAACTGGTCGCCTATCTGGAGGCGCGGGGCGTTTCGCTGGAAGCGGACGCCGTACCGCGCGAGAACCTGGGGCGCACGGTGCTTGTAGTTGAGCGCGATACGGAGCTGGAGGCCGCGTCCGCGCGGGTCCTGCTTGATGATCAGTCATTATCGGCGGCGGCGGATGGGCTGTATGCCTCAACTGCGGGGAACTGAGCGTCAAGGCCGGCGGCTATCTGGACGCGCGCCTGACGTCGGACGCTGGCGCGCGCGCCCTCGTCTCGCTCATTGAAAAGAGCGGGGTAAGCCTGTCCGCGACGGAGCATACGAATGATACGGCTGAAATGCAGGTCGCTTACGCGGAGCTGCCGGTGTTCAATTGCCGCCTTACGGCGTCGCGCGAAGGCGACGCCTGGACGGTGTCCGGGCGCATCTGTGTAGGAAACGCCCTGCGCACCGACTCCGGTACGGAACGCGACGTGCCGGGCCTGATCGTCGCTGTGGCGCAGAGGCTGATCCTCAGGGGCACGACGGAAATAACCCAAATTGAAGCGGGATGGGTGGCAGGCTCGATTTCAAACGTCGGGCTGCGGCTGATCCCTGTCTATAAGCTGATGGCGGATACGGACGACTTTTATGTCAACGCCGTCGACGGAACGCTTTTAAGCGTTGAATAAAAAGGATGATTGTTTTTGATAGATATTACGGTTTCAGAACTGAAAAAGTCCTTCGGTACCTTTGACCTGCTCACGGATGTGAGCTTCGAGATCAACGAAGGCGAAAAAATCGGCCTGATTGGGAAAAACGGCGCAGGTAAGACCACGCTCATGAAACTCCTGCGCGACACGGCGGCGGGTACCGCCGTCATTGACGGCGGAAGCATTGTGATTAACCCGCGCGCACGATTGGGACTGATCGACCAGATCCCGGTGTTTCCCCCGATTATACAGTCGAGCAGGTGCTGCGTCTGGCGTTCCGGCGGTTTGACGGATGAGCGCGGAGATTGCGCGGCTGGAGCAGGAGATGGCGCACGACCAGTCGCGCGCCGTGATGGCGCGTTACGGCGCGCTGGTCTCGAGTTCGAGCACAGCGGCGGTTACGACGTGAACTATGAGCTGGACCGCGTGGCGGCGGGCCTCATGATCGACGCGGACATGCGCGCGCAGAAGTTTTATTCGCTCTCCGGCGGCGAGCAGACGCGCGTGAACTTGGCGCGCGTGATCCTGGAAAAAAAGTGATATCCTGCTGCTCGACGAACCGACGAACCATCTCGACATGATGGCGGTCGAGTGGCTCGGGGAATACATGAATACGTACCGCGGCACAGTGGTGCTGATTTCGCACGACCGCTGGTTTTTTAGACCGCGTGGTGACGCGTATTATCGAGATTGAAAACGGCATCAGCTTCGAGTACGACGGAAATTACAGCTATTATGTCGTGGAGAAGGAGCGCCGGTATCAGGAGGCGCTGAAGCTCTGGGAAGAACAGATGGAGGAAAAGGAGCGCATGGAGGCCATGGCCCGGCGCTACCGTTCCTGGGCGACGGAGCAGGCGATCCACAAGGCAAAGGTCGTGGAACATAAGATTGAGCGCATGACGATCGCGGACCGCCCGCGCCGTCAGCGCGTCCTGCGCGCAAAGCTCGGCGAGGCGGCCATCCCGCGCCGACGAGGCGTTGAAATTTTTTTTGATATCAGCAAACGCTATGACGAAAACGAGGTCCTCTCCGGCGTTTCCGGGCTGATTAACGGCGGTGAACGCGTGTGTATTTACGGCCCGAACGGCTGCGGGAAATCGACGCTTTTAAACATCATCACCGGCGCCTTGAAACCGGACGGCGGCCGTATCACGTTCGGTTTGCAGACAAAATGGGCGTACTTACCGCAGATTGTCAAGTTCGATCATATGGAACGGAGCGTGCTCGATACGCTGCTTTATGCGCTGCCGATCGACGTCAAGGAGGCGCGCAACCGTTTGGGAACGTATCAGTTCCAGGGCGACGACGTGTTTAAACCGCTCACCGTGCTCTCCGGCGGCGAGCTTTCGCGCCTGAAGCTTTGCATTTTGATGCATAGCGATTTGAATTTCCTGATCCTCGACGAGCCAACGAACCATCTGGATATCGACTCGCGCGAATGGCTGGAGGATCTGCTCGACGGGTTTGGCGGCGTCATGCTTTTTGTCTCGCACGACCGCTATTTCGTTACGCGTTTTGCAACGCGCATCTGGGAGCTCTCCGACGGCAACATCAACGACTACCGTATGGGCTTTGAGGAATACCGCGCGGCGAAAATCCGCGCGACGATTCAGGCGTCCGCCGCAAAACAGGAGCGTCAAGCGGTGAAAACCGCCGCGCCGCGCGCGCGTACGGATCTGAAAGCCCGGCAAAGAGATGCGCCGTTTGCAGCGCCGCCGTGAAAACGCCGGACGCGAGGCCGCAATGCTGGAGGTGAAGATCGCCGAGCTCGACGCGGCGGTCGAGGCCAACGCCTCCGGATTATGAGGCGCTGAACCGGCTCCTTGCGGAAAAAACGGAGCTTGAGGAACGCCTGCTTGCGTGTTATGAGCTTTTGGAAGGGATCTAAAACGGCAAAGTCCCCGCAGCTATCGTTGCTGCGGGGACTTTTGCGTTAAAGCCAAGCCGCCGGAGCACGCCTTCCGAATCAAAGCGGCGGCTTTCCAGCGCAAGATAAGTTCCGCGAAAGTACCGGCGTATTTCCTCGCCCTCAAGACGAATGCGCCGCTTGAAATGCGCGGTATATCGTCAAGACTTTGGTAACCGTGCGACTTCAAAGGGCGAACCGCTTAAATAGTCCAACGTCATGCGATACCACGCTTCCTCGCCCTGCGCGTTCACGCGTTTGCGCCGGATATGGCCTCGATAGAGGCAGGAAATCCGACGGAATCAGACGAATGAGTCAGACGCTGTCGTTTTCAAAGCCTTGCAGCAGCGTTTCAATGCGCCTTAATATCCGAAAAATGTATAACGTGGCACTGTAAACGCCGCGGAAAATAGGTGACTATTTCACGTGCATCAAGAGCCCTTTCCACCTTCGGCGTGCTGTTTCCCCCGCCGTCGCCCGCGTTGATGACCGGGACCTGCGCGTGCATGGACG
>VOFE01001751.1_pt1 | contig 50000 bp, 59 predicted proteins | sample 5384071 | NCBI WGS metagenome assembly VOFE01 (sample SAMN12384724, study PRJNA508395) | human gut metagenome | isolation source: healthy gut D | host: Homo sapiens
GACGGTCACGCCGCCGTGAGCGAGCTTCGGGAAGATAAGTCTTGCCCCCGTCCGCGAGCGCCGCGCGCTCGCACACGTTGTCGACTCCCACCGTCGCGCGCACGAAATCAGATGGCGAAACGCTGCCTTCGACCTGCGACAACTCCTCTGCGGAATACGTCGCAAGCGGGATATTGCGCGCGCGGCAGAAGGCGAGCAGACCCTCCTCGTGCGCCTTCACGTCGATCGTCGCCGCCTCGCGCACGGCCGAAGGCGAGATGCCCGCCTGCCCGCACGCGAGAAGAAACGCCTCCCCGATCGCTTCGGCGCACGCACCGCGACGGCACCCTATGCCCGCAACGATGCAGGGCACGACAAGGCGAAGCGGGCTCGGCGCAGGCGCCTGCGCCCGCACGCCCGCCGGCTTCCCCGTCTCACCGGCGGGCACGACCTCGCCCGTTGTCTCCGCCGCGCGAACGGACGCACCTGCATTCGCGCCAGCAAACGGCGACACGACGATATCGGCACGAGCGCGGTCGGACGCAATGTCAACCCCCTCAGGCGGCTGTCCCGAAATCGGTATGTCGGAATAGAGCGCCACGCGCCCGCCCGAAAGCAGCCGCGCCGACACTCGCTTGATGGCCTCGGGATTCGAAACGGCGAGCCCCGCACAGCGCGCCCACGTATCCACCGCCCACACGCCGCGGACGTCGGTCGCCGTAGTGATGACGGGGATGGCCCCTGCCGCGCGTGCCACAGTTTGCGCAAGCTCGTTCGCACCGCCCAAATGCCCCGACAAAAGCGGGACGGCAAAGCGCCCCGCCTCGTCGATCACCACAACCGCGGAATCGGTTGCCTTCGAGGCGACATGCGGCGCGATCGCCCGCACGGCGATGCCCGCCGCGCCCACGAACAGAAGCGCGTCCGACGCTTCCCACGCGAGCGCCGTCCATGCGCGCAGGTCGGCCTTCCCCTCGCCGAACCCGCGCGAAACGGAAACGTCAGCCAGGGTCATCTTCACCTGTCTGCGCGCAATCGGAAAGCGCGCGTGCGGTGCGCTCCGCCAACGCATACCCCCTCTCAGTGAACGCTATGCAGGAAACCCTCATCTAGCGCACCACCATCGTCGAGAAGTAGCTGCCCCGATCGGGCACATCATCGAGCGAGCGGTACACATGCTCGCCCGGAAGCCCACAGTCCTCTACGAGCTCGGCACCGTCGAAGGCGCCCTCCTCGCGAAGGATGCGCTTCGTGTCCGCAAGCGAGCGGCGCGCCTTCATGACCACTTTCGTCCCCGGCCAGCCGATTGCGCGGCGCACGCCGTACAGCACGCCTTTACTCATACGTCGCCCCAATTCCCCTGATGACTGCATCGGCGCCCGCCGTGCGGAAAGCTCGCGGCGCTCGGCGTCGAACACGACCGCGGCGATGTCGCATGCGCGCGGCGGCGCAACCTGTCCTCGATTGCCGCAGCGAGCGGAGAGGCGCGCGCAGTCCCCCACGCCGGCGGCCCGATTACCTCGAGCGCCGCCGTGGTCGTGACCGACGACATGATCTCACGCACGGTCTTCGCGCCCGCGCCGGCCAAGGCCGCGTGGGCGGCCAGAATCTCGCGCGGCAGTCAGCGGTACGCGAATGGGTGTCCATGATGCCGCCAGCGACCTTCACCAGCTTGCCGATGTGTCCCACAAGAAGGACATTGGTGAATCCCTCGCGAACGCAGCAATCAATCGCATCGCCCACGAAGTTGGAGATGAAGACCACCGGCGCACCGTTTAGGTGGAAATGCCCCGAGATGAACTGCCCGCCGTAGTTGCCGGGCGTGAGCACGACTCCACGCCGCCCCATAGCCGCATGCTGCCGGATCTCGAGCTCGATGCTGTCGCGCAAGGCAGCGAGGCTGCGCGGTTCGACGATGCCCGTCGTGCCCAGGATAGAGATGCCGTCCTTTATCCCCGGGTGCGGGTTGAAGGTCTTTTCGGCAAGGGCAACGCCCTCGGGTACCGAAATCGTCACAGCAATATCTCCAGAAAAGCCGTGCACGGCGCACACCTCGCGCACCGCCGAAGTGATCATCGCGCGCGGCGTCGCGTTGATGGCGGCCGCCCCCACCGGCTGCTCGAGCCCGGGCAACGTCACGCGCCCCACGCCCACGCCGCCATCGACGGAAACTTCCGATTCGCGCGTGGGCACGCCCTTGCTGCCCGCAGCGCCCGTGCCCGACACCGCATGTTCCACGCGCGCGTACACGAGCACGCCGTCGGTCACATCGGCATCGTCGCCTGCGTCCTTTCGAACGGCGCACTGGGCGCACCTCTCGCCGATGCATGCGTCGACCACGTTCGCCTCGACGGGCAGCCCGCCGGGGGTGACGATCGACACGAGGCCGACGGGCTTTCGTGACAAAAAAGCATCTCGCAGGCCGCCTTCGCCGCGAGCGCGGCGCAGCTCCCCGTGGTGTAGCCGCAGCGCAGGCGGGTCGTCCCGGTATATATGTAGTGCTCGAAGGCCACGCTAGCTGCTCGCCTTCCGATACCCCGTGGCAAACGAAGGGTCGTAAAGCTTGCTGCGCTCGTACGACTCTGCTTGCGCGCCGTTGTGCGAAAACCCGCCGCGAGCTCCGAGCACGCGGCCCACCACCACGAGCGCCGTGCGGTCGATGCCCTCGCGCGCCCGCATCGGCGAGCGTGCCCACTGTGCATCGCACCACGCGCTCCTCAGGCCAGGTCGCCTTGTACACGAGCGCGGCCGGCTCGTCGGAGCTGCGGCCCGCGGCCAAAAGCTCGGCGGAAAGCTCGGCGAGCATACCCGAGCTCAGGAAGATGACCATAGTCGAGCCACTTTCCGCCATGGTGCGCATGCCCTCGCCCGCGGGCATGGGGGTACGTCCGGAAAGCCGCGTGATCACGACCGACTGGCTGATTCCCGGCAGCGTGTATTCCTGGCGAAGCGCCGCCGCGGCACCGCAAAAGCTCGACACGCCGGGCACCACCTCGTAGTCCACGCCGCGCGCGTCGAGTGCGTCCATCTGCTCCTGGATGGCGCCGTACAGGCACGGGTCGCCCGTGTGCAGGCGCACCACTTCCTCGCCCCGCGCATCCGCCGCGCACATCACGTCGAGCACTTCCTCCAAGGTCATGTGCGCGCTGTCGTAGACGATGCAGGATTCCTTGCACTCAGCGAGCAGCTCGGGGTTCACAAGGCTTCCCGTCCAAACGACCACGTCGGCCGCGCGCAGAAGGCGCGCCCCGCGCAGCGTGATAAGGTCGGCGGCGCCCGAGCCTGCGCCAACGATATGAATCATCCGAGCCTTCCCCTTCCCGTTTTCTCATCGCAACCGTTTACGCCGCCCTTCGCGCAGCGGGCAAAACACGGCGTCTGCGGCGGCAATCGGCGCAAATACGCAGGCAGGAGGCGCAATGCCGCCCGCCCTGGCTTTGACACGTTCACAAGTGCCCACTATCATAGTAAAAGTTTCGGCAACGAGCATATGACAATCGGATAAAAGGAAATGACCGGCGCGGCGCCCGCACAGCCTGCGCTGGCTTGCGGAGGGAACCAGGTGGGAATCCTGGGCAAGGGACATTACTGTATAGGACGCGCGGGCGAACCGCCTCGCGCCCCAAGCCAGACTGCTTCGCCTTTTCCTCACGGCATCGCCGTGGCGTTAGCTCCTTTGTGAACCCCGAGGGGTGCGCTTTTCTTTCGCTTGTGCCGACAAGCAACTGTCGCCGGGGGACCGGCAAACCGAGGAAAGGAAAAACCATGTCCGACCAGATGTCACGCCGCGGCTTCATGGGCGCCGCAGCAACCGGAGCCTTCGCGCTCGCCGGAGTCGCGCTCGCGGGCTGCTCCAACACCTCCGCGAGTTCCGAGAAATCGAGTGAAAAGGAGAAGGCCGTGAAGCCGGTCATCCTCGTCACGAGCTTCGGCACGAGCTACAACGACTCGCGCCACATCACCATCGGCGCCATCGAAGACGCTATCCGCGAAGTACTGGCAGGACTACGACATCCGCCGCGCCTTCACCGCGCAGATCATCATCGACAAGCTGAAGAAGCGCGACGGCATCACGATCGACAACATGACCGAGGCGCTCGACCGCTGCGTGGAAGACGGCGTGAAGGAAATCGTCGTGCAGCCGACGCATCTCATGGGTGGCCTGGAATACACCGACGTGAAAGACGAGGCTCGACAAGTACGCCGACAAGTTCGACAAAATCTCGCTCGGCGACCCGCTGCTCACCTCCGACGACGACTACAAGAAGGTGGCCGCAGCCATTAGGAGAACATGGCGTCCTTCGACGACGGCAAGACGGCGCTGTGCCTCATGGGCCACGGCACCGAAGCCGATTCCAACGCCGACTATGCCAAGATGCAGGAAGTGTCTAAGAACGAGGGCTTGACGCAGTTCTTCGTCGGCACCGTCGAGGCTGAACCGACCTGCGAGGATGTTATCGCCGCCGCGAGCGCCGCAGGCTACAAGAAGGCCGTGCTCGCGCCGTTCATGGTGGTCGCGGGCGACCACGCGAACAACGACATGGCAGACGAGACCGACCCCGACAGCTGGGCTGCAAAGTTCGTGGCCGCTGGCTTCGAAGTGACGTGCCTGCTCCAGGGTCTGGGACAGAACGCCGCGGTCGACGACATCTACGTCTCGCACGTGGACGACGCCATCGCCAAGCTGTAAACTCGCCGCGCACGGGGGCGCCGGTCGCGTCCCCGTGCAACGGGCATGCGCCTTCCCCGACCGACGGCGCATGCCCGTTGCATTCGCATCCCGCCCGCCCACCGCACGGCGCGGGCGGGCGAAGCGATGAAAGGAACCCCCTCCATGTTGAAGAAAACCCTCGCCTTCGCCCTGTCGGCGGCGCTTTTCGCGTTCTCGCTCGCCGGCTGCGGCGGAAATTCAATCGACAGCGCAAAGGCAAGCGATGCCGATTCCCAGGCAAAAGACCGAACAGGCGGCCGATGCGCCCGAGGGCGCAAGCGCTGCCCCCATCACCGCCGACAAGGTGGCCGACGGCACCTATCCGATCACCGTAGATTCCAGCTCGAACATGTTCAGGATTGTGGACGCCCAGCTCATCGTGGAAAACGGCTCCATGCACTGCGTGATGACACTTTCCGGCACGGGCTACGGCAAGCTCTTCATGGGCACGAGTGACGAGGCTGCCGCCGCGAGCGAGGCCGACTTCATCCCCTATGTGGAAAACGCGGAAGGCAAGTACACCTACGACGTGCCCGTTGAAGCGCTCGACGAGGACACCGCCTGCGCCGCGTGGAGTATTAGAAAAGAGCAGTGGTACGACCGCACGCTCGTGTTCGAATCCGCCGGCGTCGATCTGCGCGCCGACGCACTGAAGTAACGCCATGCGGTCGATTCTTCCCAAGGGGGAAAACAGAAAGCGCCACAGAATCGCGGCGCGCGCGATCGCCTGCGTTCTCGTCGCCCTGCTCGCGCTTCCCTTCGCGGGGTGCAGTGCGAGCCCGAACGCGACCGGTGCCACGACGGGCTCTCAGGAATACACTGTGAGCGTCTCGCTTTCCGGCGGGTCAGGGCGCGCAAGCATCGCCTCACCAACCACAATTGTGAAGGATGGCGACACCTACACCGCGACCATCACCTGGTCGAGTTCGAACTACGACAAGATGACCGTCGACGGCGTGGACTACGCGCCCATAAACGACGGCGGCAACTCCACGTTCGAGATACCCGTCACGCTCGACGAGGACATCGCCGTGTCGGCCGAGACCGTCGCCATGTCGACGCCGCACACCATCGACTACACGATCCACTTCGACTCATCCACCATGAAGGAGAAATCGGGCGACGAAGCAAGCGGCGGCTCCCCTGCGGGAACGGCTTCAAGCGCCGCGGCCGACTTCCACAACGCCGATTTGGGCTGCGGCTGGAAGCCGACGGGGACGCTTCAGCTTGAATACGCCGAACACTTCACTGTCGACGAGTTCGAAGACGGCCTGCGGCTTATCTGCATTTCGAACGGGGAGCGCTTCCTCGTGGTGCCGCAAGATGCGAAGGTACCTGATGGGTTGAGCTCCGACATCGCGGTCATAAGGCGCCCCGCCGACAAGGTGTACCTCGTGTCGTCGGCGACGATGTGCCTGGTCGACGCGCTCGATGCGAACGACAATATCATCATGTCGGGCACGAAGGCCGACGATTGCTCGGTCGCGGGCTTCAAAAGCGCACTCGAAAGTGGGGCGATCGCCTACGGCGGCAAGTACAGCGCGCCCGACTACGAGCGAATATCGGCCTCGGGCTGTACGCTCGCCATCGAGAACACCATGATCAACCACACGCCCGATGTGAAGGAAAAGCTGCAGAAGCTCGGGCTCGTCGTGCTCACCGAACAGTCGTCGAGCGAGCCCGAAGCACTCGGGCGCGTCGAGTGGATTAAGCTTTTCGGCGTCCTGTTCGACAAGGAGGACGAGGCCGCACACCTGTTCAACGAGCAGAAGGCCCGCGTCGAGCAAACGTCGGGGCTCGCGTCGTCAGGTAAAACCGTGGCGTATTTCTACATTAACTCGAACGGGGCCGCCGTCACGCGGCGGGCGGGCGACTACGTGGCGCAGATGATCGAGCTTGCAGGCGGCAGCTACGCGCTCGATGACGCGCAGACGGCGTCGACGTCAGGTTCGTCAGTAACGCTCGAAATGGAGCGCTTCTACGCGACGGCGAAGGATGCCGACATCATCGTCTACAACGGCGCCATCGACAAATCGGTTGCCACCTTGAACGACTTTGTAGGCAAAAACGCGCTATTGTCGCAGTTCAAAGCCGTGAAGAATGGCAACGTCTGGGTCACAAGCGCCGACATGTACCAGCAGATGACTTCTACCGCCGACATTATCGACGAGCTGCACGGGGCGTTCACCGGCGATGACGCGAGCGACTTCCATTATCTGAGGAAGCTTGGCTAGCGTCATGAGAAGCCGGCTTTCCATGACATACGACGAATCGGGGCGCGCCGCGCGGTGTCGCGTCGTGACGGCGCTGCTCGCTGTTGCCCTCATCGTGCTCGTCGGGGCCAACCTGTGCATCGGGAGCGTGCTCGTGCCCGCAGACCACATCCCCGGCATCCTTTCGGGCGGCGCGGCCAATTCCATGGAAAGCCAAGTCATCTGGGAGATTCGCCTACCGCGTGTGCTTTCAGCCGTGCTTCTCGGCGGGGCGCTTTCCCTCTCCGGGTTCCTGCTGCAGACGTTTTTCAACAACCCCATCGCCGACCCGTTCATCTTGGGCGTCTCCTCGGGCGCAAAGTTCGTCGTCGCGCTTACGATGATCGTACTTCTGGGCGCGAACCAGGCCATGTCCTCGCCGGCCATGGTGGTCGCAGCGTTTCTGGGCTCGCTTATCACCATCGGCTTCGTGCTCCTCATCGCACGGCGCATAAGTTCCATGGCCATGCTCATCGTGGCGGGCGTCATGGTGGGATACATCTGCTCGGCGGCGACGAACTTCCTCATCGCCTTCGCCGACGACCAGTCCATCGTGAACCTGCACAACTGGTCTTTGGGTAGCTTCTCGGGTTCGAGCTGGGACGACGTCGCGGTCATCACGGTCGTGGTGATCGCCGTGAGCGCATGTGTATTCGCGATATCGAAGCCCCTTTCCGCCTTCCAGCTAGGAGAAGCCTACGCGAAAAGCGTCGGCGTGAACGTCGCACGCTTCCGCGTGGTGCTCGTCCTTCTAGCGAGCATGCTCTCCGCCTGCGTGACCGCGTTCGCTGGCCCGGTGTCGTTCGTCGGCATCGCGGTTCCGCATCTCGTGAAGTCGGCGCTGAAGTCGTCGAAGCCCATCCGCGTGATTCCTGCGTGCTTCTTGGGAGGCGCCATCTTCTGCGCGGGCTGCGATTTGATCGCGCGCACGCTGTTCTCTCCCGTCGAGCTTTCCATCAGCGCCGTCACCGCCATCTTCGGCGCGCCGGTGGTTATCGCACTCATGTTGAAGAAGCGGGTGAGGTAGATGGGGAAATTCGTGCCGCAGCCCAAAACGCTCGGAGGGGACATTCCATGCTTAGACAGTCCAAAGCTCGCACGAAAGCGCCAGAAGGCACTTTCGGCTCGTGCGGAACTGCGCGCGGAACGCCTCCTCCGAGCGGAGTCGAACCTCGAAACCCCGGTCGAAACGCAGGCTGACGGAGCGCCGCTTTTCCGCATAAGCGACCTGACGGCGGGCTACGACAAGAAGATCGTAGTCGAAGGCGTCGATCTGGAGGTTCGCGCGGGCGACGTCGTGGCGCTCATCGGGCCGAACGGCTCGGGCAAGTCGACCATCTTGAAAACCATCACACGCCATCTTGCACCGCTTGCCGGCGCGGTCGAGCTCGACGGGCGGGAGATTTCCCGATGGAAGACGGCGGAGTTCGCAAGGAACCTTGCCGTTATGCTGACGGATCGCCCCCGGACCGAGCTCCTCACCTGCCGCGATATCGTAGAGGCGGGAAGGCATCCCTACACCGGGCGAATGGGCACACTCTCGCCTGACGACCATAGTCGGGTCGATGAGGCCATGAAAACCGCACATGTGGGAAGAGCTCGCCGAGCGCGACTTCATGCAGATAAGCGATGGGCAACGCCAGCGCGTCATGCTCGCACGCGCCATCGCGCAGGATCCGCGTGTGCTCGTGCTCGACGAGCCCACGTCGTATCTCGATATCCGCTACCAGATCGACCTGCTGCGAATACTTCGCCACCTTGCGAAATCGCGGAATGTGGCTGTCATCATGTCCATCCACGAACTCGAGCTCGCGCAGAAAAGCGCCGACAAGGTGATTTGCGTGAAGGACGGCCGGGTCTTTCGCGCCGGCGCACCCGAGGACATATTCACGCGCGAGACAATTGGCGAGCTCTACGGCCTTCAGCATGGCACCTTCAACGAGCGCTTCGGCAGCGTGGAAATTGGGCGCCCACACGGTGATGCGCACACGTTCGTCATCGCCGGCGCAGGTACGGGGTCGGCTGTGTTTCGCCAGCTCATCCGGCAGGGCAAGGCGTTCTACGCGGGCGTTCTGCACGAAGGGGACATCGACTGCGAGCTCGCGCGCGACCTGGCGACGGAATGCGTGGCCGAGCGCGCCTTCGAGCCGATCGGGGATAAAACCATAGCCCGCGCCAAAGAGCTCCTCGTCCACTGTGCGCGCCTTATTGTGTGCCCCGCCGCCTTCGGCACCATAAACGCCCGCAACGCAGAGCTCGTCGAGTTCGCACGCTCGCATGGTATCGAGGTCGTGCGAGCGTGCGAAGGCGCATCGGAGGATTCCAATGGATACGCCTAGGCGCGGCCCAAGAAATCGTCCGCATCCCCATCTGACACTATTTCACCGCAACTTAGAAGGTGTCGGCGTATAACGCTACACCCCAAATTAAATTGATTCGTTGAATAGACACATTCCAAATCTTTAGACTTCGTTTAATCTACAAGTGGGTATTATCACACACAAAGCACACGTGAAAGGATATACCCATGTCGCTTACACAGTCAGCAGAGCGTGCAGCGCTTAACAAGCTCATCGATTATCTCGACGACAACCCGCAAGAAAACATCGACAAAATCATGGACCTCGTGAACAAGCTGGTCCCCAATCGCGTATTTCCTGTACAGCGAGAGGCATTCACCAATGTCATCAAGAGCCGCGGCAATTGGTATGACCTGATCATGCGTGTGTTCAGCCTTAATCCCCAGATGCGAACCAAACTGCTTAAGACCCTCATAGTCGACGCCAACCTGCTTGCTTGGCCAGAGCAGGAAAAGAACCGCGAAAAGTACCAGTGCAACGTTCCGTGGGCCATCCTGCTCGATCCCACGAGCGCCTGCAACCTGCATTGCACGGGCTGCTGGGCCGCCGAGTACGGCTACAAGCAGAATCTCTCGTTCGAAGACATCGACTCTATCGTTACGCAGGGCAAAGCTCTGGGTACCCACATCTACATCTACACTGGTGGCGAGCCATTGGTGCGCAAGCGGGACCTCATCCGGATTTGCGAGAAGCACCAGGACTGCGCATTCCTGTGCTTTACCAACTCCACGCTGATCGACGAGGCCTTCTGCGACGACATGATTCGCGTAGGTAATTTTGTCCCTGCCATCAGCGCCGAGGGCAATGAGCACACCACCGACGCCCGTCGCGGCGAGGGTACCTACGCAAAGATCGAGCACGCAATGAAACTCCTGCGCGAGCGCGACTTGCCATTTGGTATCTCCACCTGTTGGACCAGCGCCAATGCCGATACGGTTGCTACCGAGGAGAACATGGACTGGATGATCGGCGAGGGAGCACTCTTCTGCTGGTACTTCCACTTTATGCCGGTTGGCCGCAATGCAACCCCCGAGCTCATGCCCACGCCCGAGCAGCGCGAGCACATGTATCACTTTATCCGCGAAATGCGTGAGAAGAAGCCGCTGTTTACGCTCGACTTCCAAAACGACGGCGAGTTTGTCGGCGGATGCATCGCCGGCGGCCGCCGCTACCTGCACATCAATGCCAACGGCGACGTCGATCCGTGCGTGTTCATCCACTACTCCAACGCCAACATCCACGATATGAGCTTACTCGACGCGCTGCGCTCTCCCCTCTTTATGAAGTACTACGAAAACATGCCGTTCAACGACAACTACCTCAAACCATGCCCCATGCTCGAAAATCCCGACGTGCTGCCCAAAATGGTCGCCGAGAGTGGCGCAATGAGCACCGATCTTATCGAGAAGGAGTCACCCGAGCAGCTGCGCGAAAAGACCCAGGCTGCCGCCGAGGCATGGTCACCTGTCGCCGACCGCATCTGGAACGACTCCGACGATCCGCTATACGCCAAGCGTCACGAGGATAAGTCACAGGGTATGGCCGATAGCGACATGCACAAGTTCGAAAACAGGGCCGCATACTCAAAAACGGCGATTAATGCTGCCCTACACGACAAACGCTCAGAAATGAAGCGGAGCAGTCTCGAGGCTCATCTTCGAGGCTGCTCCGCCTTACCATCAAAACAGTTTTACTAAGTTGCGGTGAAATAGGGACCAGAACGGCCTTCCAATAACCAAAACAATCCCTATTCCACCGCAACTTCTATAAGTTGTTGAATTATCGATGCTATTCGAAGCGAGATTCCAGACTCGACAGACCGTTGAGAGTCAGGTCGTTGGCGACCTCAGAGACGCGCTCGATAGGAACCGAGCCGTCAGACAGCGCCCACGTGCGATAGATACCGATAATACCCGACAGCAAAAACGCCAGATAGTAGTCGAACATCTCGTCCTTGAGACCTTGGGGCAGCAGATCGCGTTCGGCAATCTCGTGCTCGAGCGGCGCACGAAGACGAGCCATAAAATCATCGAGCGGAATGTTCTCGATCAGCTGACGATTGAGCACCAAGTTGTTGCACAGTGCCTCGTTAACGGTTTTAAAGAAGGTCGCCGCCGCGCCAAGAGCGCGCTCGTTGGTGTCGCCGTCCATTGAAGCAAGCGTTTTCTCGACCGAGTCGACAATCATCTCCACCACATCGACGGCAATGGCATCGAGCAGGCCGTCAACCGTACCAAAGTGCACGTAAAAGGTCTTGCGGTCGACATTGGCCTCGCGCGCGATGGCACTCACCGTAATGTCTGCCAGCGGCTTTTCCATGAGCAGGCGCTCGAAAGCGGAAAGGATGGCATTACGGCTGCGAACGATGCGGCGGTCAAGACGCGGTTTGCTGGTTGCCATGGGCGTGTCCCTTCGATATGCGAGCATTCATCAACAGATGAGAGATAATCTACGTAAGAGGATTATCCCCCATACAGCACAAATATGACCCGCATCATGAAGAACGCACGACTGCCCTACTGCGACTTAGGGTGCTTCTTCTTATTGAGTGCCGACGGAGATACGCGAATACCATCGCCTGTCTGGCGCACATAGGCTCTATGAGCCGGCTTAGCGGTCCCAGAAGCCTTCTGAGCGTGCTTATTGGGATCAACGGTAAAAGCATTCGTGGGGTGCGGCTTAGTGGGCACAGAGGGCGTCTGAGGCGCACGGCCGAGCTTGCGCATCACGCGATCCCAGCGTGCATGGATGCTCTCGTTGTGGGCGCTCTTAAGCCCCAGCAGGGGCGCAGCCAAAATGGTCGGCGCAATAAACGTAATGAGGCGCCACAGCAGATAGCCGGCGGTCGAAGCCGACCCAAAGAAATGACCCAAGAACAATGCAAAGCCGCCCTCGGCGCCACCAGTTCCACCGGGCAGGGGGACCGCAGAGCTCAGCAGCTGGACAAAGGCGCTCGCGGCCATGACCGAGAAAAAAGTCGACCTCGTGGTGGCCAAAGGCAAGCATCAGGAAATACGGCACGAGGTAGAAAAACGCGAGTTGCAGCATGGTGATGACCACCGTGAGCAGCATGGACGAAAAGTGGCCAGCCGAAAGCTTGAACTTCTCGGAGAACGAGTAGATTTCGCCGTCGACAAACGTACGCCAGCCCTCGATCTTGGTGGCCGAAACGCCCATTCGCTCGAGCCAATTGATGATGCAGTGCGCGAGGCGCGTGACGGTCTTGGGCATGAGCGCGACGGCAAAGATGCCAAGCAGAATGCAGCAGTGGCCGCCAAAGCTAAAGACGCACAGCAGCGTCATGTCGCCATAGCGCTCGGCGAAAACGGCATGCGGGCAAGCAGCAGAATGGCGCCCCAGGCAACGAGGCCAAACTGATACACGATAAAGCGCGTGAACTGCGTGGCGCCGGCCTCGCCCACGTTTTGGCCTGCCTTGGTCAGGCGGTAGATCTGGGCGGGGAGTCGAGCCCATCATCATGGGCGTCAGGTTACCAAAGAAGATGCCACTCGCCTCGACCGAGATCAGGTCGCGGATGCCGACGGGCGAATATGGGTCGAGCCAGACGGCGATCGCATAGGCCACAATGCCAAAGAACAGATACATGAACATACAAAGACACGCGACAACGAGCCATGGCGCCTGGACGCTCGACATTGCGGCCCAGAACTGCCCCATCTGCCCGGTTACCACCAGATAGACGATATAACCCACCAGCACGACGCCGATAAAGATGGCGCCGCGGCGTGCGCTCTTATTGTCATCTCCGCCCGAGGCCTCAACCTCGACCTGGGGCTTAGACGTATGCTGAGAGGACTCCGTCATGAGACTCCTTTAACAGTCAAAATATCTTGGATATTGTACCCGCAAGGACCATAGACAGAACGCAAAGCTCTGGTTCAAACGGGAATTGCAGACGGTTGTTTGATAAAAAACCCGGCCTTCCATAGGAAGTCCGGGTATCAGATGCGTGGTAGCCCGTACCAGATTCGAACTGGTGATCTCCGCCTTGAGAGGGCGGCGTCCTAAACCGCTAGACGAACGGGCCATAAGCCTCAGCAGAAAAGAAGTGGTAGCCCGTACCAGATTCGAACTGGTGATCTCCGCCTTGAGAGGGCGGCGTCCTAAACCGCTAGACGAACGGGCCACATGACATCTGCACTGCCGTGCTGCGAGGAAATATATTACGGGACAAAAAACGTCAGCGCAAGAAGAAATTCCAAATTGCCGAAAAATTGTCGTCAGGTTATGGAACACGCAGGTAAACTGGGTAGCTAATTCAAGTTGAGATGGACCAAAAGAGCTTCGCGATCGTTGGGAATGTTGTCTTCGATCACGGCGTCGAGGGCGGAGTTGAGAAGCTGACCCAGTTCCGGCCCGGGCTTGACTCCGGCACGGATCAGGTCGCCGCCGTTGATGGCGAGCATCTTGAGCGTATAGGGCTCCCCTGCCTTCAGCAGCTCGTGCGCCATCGCGCGCATCTCCTCAATTGTCTCAACGTAATAGAAGCACGACGGGGCCTTGCCGAGCGTGTCGGCACGCTTAAGGTCCATGAGCTCGTCCATCAGACGCGGCGTATCGACACCCTCGCCCGAAAGCGCACGCATCATATTGAGCAGGCAGGATCGCTCGGGGCGCAGCGGCTTATCGTGGTATTTGATCAGCAGGCACACATCGCGCACCAAATCGTGCGAGAGTGCCAGGCGATCCATGATGACACGCGCCTTCTTGGCGCCGAGCTCGGGATGACCGTAAAGTGGCCGCTGCCAGCGTGATCGACCGTAAAGCAATCAGGCTTGGAGGCGTCGTGCAAAAAAGCCGCCCACATAAGGCTCGGTGAGGGCGCGACGACTTCGCACAGCGCCAGCTCCCCTGCCACCGTCAGCACGCGGGCGATATGCTCGTAGACGTTAAACGCATGATAGACACTGCGCTGATCAAACCCGCGACCCGCTGCCAACTCGGGCACGGCGGCGCAGATGAGCTCGGGGTAGCGCAGCATGGCGTCTCCCCGTGGCCGGTCGAAAGAATGCCCTCGAGCTCAATACCCACACGCTCGCGCGCCACGGCATCGAGCAGCGGCGCGCACTCGGCAAGCGCACGCTTAGTCTCGGGCTCAATCATAAAGTCCAGACGGCAGGCAAAGCGCACCGCACGCAGCATGCGCAGGGCGTCCTCGTTAAAGCGACGCTTGGGATCACCGACAGCGCGAATCAGCTTGCGCTCCAAGTCACCCTGGCCGTCGTAGCGGTCGACAAGCCCGCGCTCGGGATGCCAGGCCATGGCGTTGACGGTAAAGTCGCGGCGGGCCAGATCGTCCTCGAGCGAGGCGGCACGCTCGACACTCTGAGGATGGCGCCCATCGGTGTAAAACCATCCAGGCGGTACGTGGTGACCTCGATACGCTCGCCATCGGAAATAGCCGTGATTCCGCCAAATTTAATGCCCGACTCCACGACCGCGATATCAGCGGCCTCGAGCGCCGCTTTGGACTCCTGCCACAGGCCGCTACAGCACATATCAACATCGTGGCTGGGGCGCCCCATCAGGGCATCGCGCACCCAACCGCCCACGTACCAAGCCTCAAGACCAGCCGCCTCAAGCGCGCGCAGGACGCGCAGGGAGGCATCAGACGGTTGCGTACCGTTGAGAGAAACATTGCACATGCCTATGGCCTCCTGCACTTGTGAGCGTTAATCGATGGTTCTCAAGAAGTCTAGCAAGAAACGAGAAAGCGCGCACACGCAATCGCGTCGTCGATTCGATAAAACGAGACAGCAAACGCCACATACGATCAGCGCACAAAAAAACACCCGCCTCGGAGATCCAAAGCGGGTGTTCGGCAACGATGTATCGCTGCTGCTAGCAGACCTGGCGAACCTCGATGTGCTTCTTATATTCGTCCACCTTGGCAAAATCACCCAAACCAGGGCACTCGACCACGTTGGCGCCAGTGGCCATCGAAAGGCGCAGGGCGTCCTCGACGCGCTCGGGGGCGTCGTGCCACACGGACAGGAAGGCAGCGAGCGAGGAATCGCCGGCACACACCGTCGACAGCAGCTTGACGTCGAAGGTGCGGTTAGCAAACCAGATGTGCTTGCCGTTGGAGAAGTACGCACCGGCGCCGCCGAGGGTCAGCAGCACGTTCTTGGCGCCCTTGGCATGAAGCTCAGCCATAGCGCCCTTGACGGACTCATCGTCGCCACCGCTCACCTTAATGCCAAAGATATCGAGCAACTCGTCGTCATTGGGCTTGATCAGCAGCGGCTCCATGGCAATGAGATCTGCCAGCTGATGGCTCGAGATGTCGAGGACGAACTCGGCCCCCTTGGCCTTGACGCGGCGCAGGACCTCGGCCAAGAAGCCCTCGGAAGTGTTGGGAGGCAGCGAGCCGCTGATGACCAGGCAGGTCATGTCATCGAGCGAATCGATGAGCTCAAACATCTCCTGCTCGTTGGCCTCGTTGATGGCGGCACCGGCGTTGACCATGTTGTACTCGGTGTCGGGTCCGGCATTGAGGAACACGTTGACGCGCGTGATGCCGTCGGTCCAAACGGGCTTGACGGGCACGCCCAGGGCCTCGGCGCCCTTAACGATAAACTCGCCCGAGAAGCCGGCGAAAAAGCCCAGGATCGTGGTGTCAACACCGTAGTGATCGAGGGTGAACGAGACGTTGAGACCCTTGCCGTTGGGCGTGTAGACGGCGTTACGGGTACGCGTGACGGTGTTGGCAGCGCCAAAGGCCGTCGCAGGCGATGTTGTAGTCAATGGCGGGATTTGCAGTGAGCGTGTAAATCATGAATGTTCCTTTCACGAAGTAACGTGTTAATGAAAGTATATTCCCACCCAACGGTAAAAGGCTAGGACAACTCGGTGAACGGTGTGGAAGCGATGAAGTACGGCAGAGCATCTCTCCCAATAACGGAAAAAAAAGGCGCCCCAGCCGAAACCGGGGCGCCGCATGCGCACGAATATGTCGCGTTTCGATTACTGACGATCGAGCTTGCGGACAGCAACGCGCTTGCTGTACTCGTCGACGTGACCGAAGTCGCCGATGCCGACGGACTCGGCAACGTTGGCGCCGGTGGCCATAGCGAGCTTCATGGCCTCCTCGACGTTGTCGCGTCCCTGTACCACTTGTGCAGGAACGCAGCGAGGGTGCAGTCGCCGGCGCAGACAGAAGAAACCAGCTTGATGTTGAACTCACGCTTGGCGTACCAAATATCCTCGCCGTTGGAGAAGTAAGCGTCGCCGCGGCTACCACGGGTGAGCAGCACGTTCTGAACGCCAGCGTCGTGAGCCATCTTCATGGCAACGCGGACCTCGTCGTCGGTGTCGACCGGCACGCCGAAGATGGCCTTCATCTCGTGATGGTTCGGCTTGATGAGCAGCGGCTTCTTGTGAGCGAGCTCCTTGAGCTTGTCGGGGGACAGGTCAGGACGACGTCGGCGCCACGAGCCTGAGCGTGCTCCATGACCTGAGCCAGGAAGTCGGGCGTAGCTTTGGGAGGCACGGAGCCGGAAACGATCAGGCACTCGAGATCGCCCGCGGTGTCCAGGATGTTGTAGAGCTCCCTCCTGGTGCTGCGGCGTAATAGGAGCGCCGGGGTTCAGGATGCCGTACTCGTGCTGGCCATCGTTGACGTAGGTGTTGATGCGCGTGATACCGTCGGTCCAGACCGGGCGGCACAGGCAGCCCAGGTTCATGACCTCCTCGACGATAAACTTGCCCGTGAAGCCAGCGAAGAAGCCGAGTGCGACGGTGTCAACGCCCATCTTCTTAAAGGCGAAGGACACGTCGAGGCCCTTGCCGTTAGCCGTGTAGCTGGCCGAGCCGGTGCGGACGTTCTCGTCGGGCTCGAGCGGAGAGCTCGAAACCGTCATGTCGACAGCCGGGTTAGCGGTTAGCGTGTAGAACATTTACAGTACCCCTGTATATGTGAGGGCCGCGTGGCCGGCCCATTCCAACCACGCGGTTACCTCTGATACCAAATTAGCGAGCTGCGGACTCGGCAGTGCCTTGACCTCGGCGGCGGTGTTGCAGGCGAGCGCCTTCTCGGCGAGCTCGTCGCACTCGGCCTTGGTCCACTGGCTGATGGTCTTGCGGGCGCGCAGGATCGACGGAGCGCTCATCGAGAACTCCTCCAGGCCCCAGCTGATCAGCAGCGGCTCGAGCAGCGGATCGGCAGCGGCCTCGCCGCACATACCGACCATGATACCGGCCTTAACGCCGCTCTCGATGATGTTCTTGAGCGAGCGGAGCACGGCGGGATAGTACACCTGGTACAGGTTGGAGATGGTGTCGTTACCACGGTCGGCGCACATGGTGTAGCCGATCAGGTCGTTGGTGCCGATGGAGAAGAAGTCGGCAGCCTCGGCAAGACGGTCTGCGAGCAGCGAAGCGGCGGGCGTCTCGACCATGATGCCGACCTCGATGTTCTCGTTGAACTTGCGACCCTCTTCGGTCAGCTCGGCCTTGCACTGCTCGACGAGCTCCTTGACAGCCAAGACCTCCTCGACGCAGGTGACGAGCGGGATCATGATCTTGACGTCACCGAAGGCGCTAGCGCGCAGCAGAGCGCGGAGCTGGACCTTGTACTGGTCGGGATTGGCCAGGCAGTAACGCACGGCGCGGAAGCCCATGAAGGGGTTATCTTCCTTGACCATGTGCAGATACGGAATCTCCTTGTCGCCGCCAACATCGAGCGTGCGGATGATGACCGGAGCACCCTTGAGCGCGCTGGCGACCTTACGGTAGGCGTTGAACTGCTCCTCCTCGGAAGGAAGCTCAGCAGAGTCCATGAACAGGAACTCGGAGCGGAACAGACCGATGGCCTCGGCGTCGTGATCGAGCGCGTTGGGCACGTCATCGGGGTTACCGATGTTGCAGGCGATGATCTTCTTGATGCCATCGGCAGTCACGGACGGCTTGCCGCGGAAGGCCTCGAGGGCTGCCTTCTCGGCAGCGAAGGCCTCGGCCTTGGCGGTGTAGGCGGCGAGCGTCTCCTCGTCGGGATCGGCCTCGACGATACCCTTGCCACCGTCGACGACAACGGTCATACCGTTGCGCAGCGCGGTGCAGCTATTGGAAACCGAAAGGACAGCCGGGATCTCGAGGGCGCGCGCAATAATCGCGGAGTGCGACGTGCGGCCACCGGTCTCGGTGACGATACCGGCAACGTGGGCCTTATCGATCGTGGCGGTCATGGACGGCGTGAGGTCGTGAACGACAACGACAGTATTCTCGGGCAGGACGGAAAGGTCGACGACCTCCTTGCCCAGCAGCTCGGCCAGAATACCGGTGCGGATGTCGGCGATGTCGGCCGCGCGCAGACGAAACATCTCGTCGTCCATGGACAGGAACATGTTCTCGAACATGGTCGAGGTGTCCATGAGCGCCTGCTCGGCGCAGGTACCGCCGTCAATGGCGGCGTTGATGGCGTCGGTCATGCCCGGGTCCTGAGCCAGGACAATGTGTCCGCTCATGATCTCGGCCTCGGCCTCGCCCACCGTCTCCTTCATGTGGTCGGCCTGAGCCTGGGTCTTCTCGCAGAAGACCGAAAGAGCGGACTGATAGCGCTCCTTCTCTGCTGCCGAATCGGCAACCTCGTGCGGCTCAAACGTCAAGTCGGGATCGACGGCGACCATGACGGTGCCGATACCGATGCCCTCGGAAGCGTTGACTCCCTGATACATTCCCATTCCTCTCTCCGTGTCATGTGATAAAGCGTTTTGCCATATCCATGACAAAAGAGCGCAGCTACCTTACAACAGGTCACTGCGCCCCCAAATATGAACTTAGTTGTTCAACATGCGACCCGTTTGAGTTCTACTCGCCAAGACCGCTCTTGATGAGCTCGATGGCAGCAGCCAGAGCCTCGGCCTCGTCAGCGCCGTCGCACTTGACCTCGACCTCGGTACCGCAGGGGATACCAGCAGCCATGAGGGCCATCGGGGACTTGCCGTTGACCTCCTTCTCGGGGGTGACGACCGTCACGTCACAGGCGTACTTGCCCATGGTGGAGGCGAACAGACCAGCCGGACGCATGTGCAGACCCTGAGGATTAACGAGGGTAGCCTTCTCAGAAACCATAATTGACTCCTTTTTGTGTTTAACCCCTGTCATGCATGTGGCAGGAGTCAGATTCACGACGTTGTTTATATTAACTCACATCAAACGGTTTTTCATTGTGTTTCAGACGAAATTATTGGACAGATGTGTTTGTCGTCCGCTTGCTCGCCGGGCGGGCTGCGGAAACTCGGTCGGTCCAGAGTAATATCGTGCGAACGGAATTCTGGCTGATGACCTGTTCGCGACAAAGACTCGATAGGTAGCCCCCTCTATGCCCTTTTATAAGTTGCGGTGAAATAGGGGCTGAATTTGGGGGTTGAATCGTTTAAACAGTCCTTATTTCACCGCAACTTATTTGGGGATGAAAAAGGCGGAGACCCGGGGAGGGACTCCGCCTTATATACAGGGGGCGATGCTATTCGCGTGTTGCGGGATTAGACCAGACGGGCGTTAATCGTCTTGGCGATCTCGGCGGCGTCGGTGGAACCCCTTTGACGGTGGCACGGAAGTCCTCGTCCATGAGCGCCTCGGCGACCTTGGACAGGATCTTGAGGTGCGTAGTGCCGGCCTGGGCACCGGGGATGAGCAGGGCGATAGCCACGTTGACGGGAGCGCCGTCCATGGTGTCCCAACCGGTCACGCCGGACTCGTCCTTGACGACGATGACGGCAGCCTCGGTAATGGCGTCGGACTTGGCATGCGGGATGGCGAAGCCCTCCATCATGCCCGTGGTGCCCTCGGCCTCGCGGGCCAGGAAGGCATTCATCACGGCGTCGGCGTCGCTGGCGATACCGGCCTTGACAGCCTGGTTGGAAACGAAGCTCAGAGCCTCGTCACGAGAAGCGAAGTCCTCGGCGACAAAGACATTCTCGACCTTCACGAAGTCGGCAGCCTCGGCCTTGGGGGCCTCGACGGCAGCGGCTTTGGGGGCCTCAACCGGCTTGGCTGCAGGAGCGGCCTTCTGATTCTTCTCGAAGTCGTACTTCTTGAAGGCCACGAACAGGATGCCACCGACCACAGCGCCGATGAGGATCGCGAGGACCCAAAGCGGACCGTTCTCGACAACGGCAGGACCAAGAAGCCACCGTGAGGCGCCGGATCGTGAACGTTGAACATAATGGTCAGGATCGAAGCGATAGAGGAACCGAGCATCATGATGGGCATGACGGGCCAGATGTTCTTGGTCATGAACGGAATGGCGCCCTCGGTGATGTGGGTGCAACCAAGGATGAGGTTAACGACACCGGCGTCGTGATCCTCCTGGCTGAAGTACTTCTTGCCGACAACGACAGCGAAGGTGGTGATCAGCGGCGGAACGATGCAGGCAGCGGAGACGGCAGCCATGAAGTTGGTGCCGAAGTTGTAGGTATCGGTGCCAACACCGGCGGCCAAAGCCTCGGGTGAGCATAGCGGCGGTACCGGTGACGTAAGCAGCCTTGTTGACCGGGCCGCCCATGTCAAAGGCGCACATGCAGCCAATGGCAAGACCCAGGACAACGGCGCCAGAGGCGGACAGGCCCTTGAGGAAGTCCATCATGGCGGTGTTGATGGCAGCCATGGGGCCGGAAAATGCCGAGCATGACCAGACCGACGATGGCGGTAGAGAACAGCGGGTACAGGAAGATAGCCTTGAGGCCGTCCAGGTTCTTGGGCAGACCGGCAAAGACCTTCTCGAGCAGCAGGATGACATAACCAGCGAGGAAGCCACCGACGATACCGCCCAGGAAGCCGAAGCCCACGCCAGCGCCACCGGCGTCGATCATGCCGGTCTCGGCGTTAACAGGCAGGCCCTGGATAGCGATCATACCGGCAACGAAACCGGGGACGACGCCGGGCGCTTGCCGATGGATTCGGCGATGTAGGCGGAAAGCACCGGAACCATGAGGTTCATGGCGATGCCGCCGATGATCTTGAGCATCGCAGCAAAGCTGTTGTAGTCAGACGCCGTCGAATCGAAGGACGTAATGCCCCACAGGAACGAAACGGCGGTCAGAACACCACCAGCAACGACGAAGACCAGCATGTGGCTGACGCCGTTCATGAGGTGCTTGTAGATGATGTGGCCGATGGACTCCTTCTCCTCGACCTCGTCCTCGACATCGGCAGCAGCCGCAACCGTGTCGTCGCCCTTGGCGGCGAGCGCGCGGTCAATCAGCTTACCGGCGGCCTCAACGGACAGGGCCTTGGAAACACCAACGGAAACCATGGGCTTGCCGGCGAAACGCTCAGCCTGGACATCCTTGTCGGCTGCGACGACGACGGCCTTGGCACCAGCGATCTCACTCTTGGTGAGCTCGTTCTCGACACCGACCTGGCCATGAGTCTCGACCTTAATGGTCAGACCGCGCTCGGCAGCTGCCTTCTCCAGCGCCTCCTTCGCCATGAAGGTGTGCGCAATGCCAGTCGGGCAACCGGTCGCGGCGATGATGTCAAACTTAGCCATGTGTCCCTCCTTCTTGAGTACAGCGCCCGCGGGCGCTCCCCTACACGCGCTTCGATGCGCGTTTTCCACAACTGAAAGATACCAACCTACCGTCCGCGTGAGAAGAGCTAAAGGTGCAAATCTCCGGTGAAAAGGTTCTTTCATAGCCGTAAACGGTAAGTGGTTTACCATCAACACTTGAAACGGCAAGGTGTATCTTGTAATTGAAAATGCCCGTATACTATGGCATTGCAAATCAAGCCTAGATTTTCATGCCAACCAGGAGCCATCCATGACCGATAGTAGCAAGAGCGCACTTTCCCTCATTAGCACCCATCAGGGATACAGCGAGTCCGAGCAGCGCATTGTCGACTATATATTGGAGCACCAGTCCGAGGCGCCACGCCTCACGGCCGCTCAGCTCTCACGCGCCGCCGCCACGTCCGAGGCGACCGTTTCGCGCTTCTGCCGCAAGCTTGGCTTTGGTAGCTTCCGCAGCTTTCAGTTTTCGTTGGCGAGGGATTTGGAAAGCCAGCGTAACGAGGCCTGACTGACGAGGTCTCGCTCGACAATATGGAGCAGAGCCTCAAGAACATCCCTGGCTGCCAAGGTGAGCGAGCTTTAATGCGACCATCGACGGGATCGACCACGATACGCTGGCGGCTGTTGTGCATGCCCTTAAGCATGCAGGGTTATTGAGTTTGCGGCTGTGGGCAATACGAACGCGGTCGCGCTCGATGCGACGTTTAAGTTTTCGCAGCTGGGCCTGCGCTGCATGGCGAGCACCATTAGCGAGACATCAATCGGCTTTGCGCTCACGTTACGCCCGGGTGACGTCATCGTGCTTATCTCAAACTCCGGCAAATCGCGCCGACTGAATCGCATGGCAAAAGCGGCTCGCAACTGCGGCGCAACCGTAGTCGTCATCAGCAGCGACAGTAAATCCCCGCTCGCGCGCCTGGCAGACTACACTTTTAACACCGTCAACCACGAAGCGCTGCTGACAACGGGCGACTTTGCGTTCTCTAAGATCAGCGCCACGATGATCATCGAAGTCATCTACAACTTCCTGCTGCCCGAGATTAAAGACGCGCGTGAGCATATCAGCTACTACGAGGAGCTCATCCAGCCGGATAAGGTCGTTGAGTAAAACGCGTAGTGGGACAAAAATTTCAGTCTATTTTGTCCCACCAACCCCACTGATACGACCTAACCTCGAGCTTCTTCGAGCATCTGCTTTGCGTGGGCCAAGCTTGCCTCGGACTGATCGCCGCTCAACATGCGGGCGATCTCGGCGGTACGCGCTTCGCCGGTTACCTCGTCCAAATGCGTCTGGGGAACATCGCCTGGTTCCTTGCTGACAACATAATGCTTGTCGGCCATGACGGCGACCTGCGCCAAGTGGGTTACGACAATCACCTGATGCGTAGAGGCGAGATCTGCCAGCACGCCCGCGGAGTGCACGCGCCGTGGAGCCACCGACACCAGCATCGACCTCGTCAAACACCAGCGTATCGACACCGTCCGCGTTACCGAGGACAACCTTACTTGCCAGCATGACGCGGCTGAGCTCGCCGCCCGACGCAATGCGGCGCAGGGGACGTGGCGTCAAGCCGGCACCGCTGCGGTATAGCAGCTCGTAGCTCGAAGGACCAACGGGCGTCCACTCAGCACGGGGAAGATCGCGCGACTCCCAGACGAGCTCGGCACTACCCATCTCCAAGCGCGCCATCTGGCGGCCAACCTCGTGGCAGAAGCGCGGGGCCGCCGTATTGCGAGCGCGCTTAAGTGCCTTGGCAGCGGCAAACAACTCGCGCTCGGCGCTCCCGAGTGCCTCACGCGCCTTTTTGATCTGTTCATCGCCATCATCGACCAGGGACAGCAGCTCTTGCGAGCGATCGCGCATGGCAAAAACATCGTCCATGGTGGGGCCCCACTGACGCAACAGGCCCTTGAGATCGGAATACCGCTCACGCATGCGAGCGAGCTCGCGCGGGTCGAAGGCGATGCCATCGCGATAGGCACGAAGCTCGTTCGCGCAATCCTCAAGGGAGATACAGGCATCCGAAAGTGCATCGGCAATGTCGCCGAGTTTGCGATCGACGGTAGCCATTCGGGAAAGCTCTGCCACGGCGCTGTTCACGGCATCGAGCGCTCCCCCTTCGGCGGCAAGCGATGCATGGGCATCGTTAGCCGTGGCAACCAGTACCTCGGCATGTTCGGAGCGCGGCAGCAGCTTCTCGAGTTCCTCATACTCACCCGGCTTGGGGTCGACCTCGCCGATGCGCTCGAGGGCAAAGCGCGCCTCCTCGACGCGGCTCCCCTGCGCACGCGAGGCCTCTTCGACACGTCGAACCTCCTTGGCGGCAGCGCGCGAGGCTTTAAAGCAGGCGCGGTACGCATCCAGCGCCTCGAGTGCCGGGCGCCCTGCCCATGCATCGACCATCGCAACGTGATGCGCCGGATCGAGCAAGCGCTGGTGCTCGTGCTGGCCGCACAGATCCATCATCACACCGACGCGCTCCGAAAGCTCGCGCACGCTGGCAATGCGGCCGTCAATTTTTACGCGGCTGCGGCCCTCGGCAGAAAGGCTGCGCTGTACGGTGAACCCCTCCGTGTCGTGCGGCCCGTCGAAGAGTCGCGCCTCGACGCTCGCCAGTGCCTCGCCCTCGCGCACCGTCGACGAATCCGCACGCTCGCCCAAAATAAGCTTGAGGGCCGAGAGCAGCGCGGTCTTGCCGGCGCCAGTCTCGCCAGTCAGGACAGTCAGGCCGGCACTCGGCACCAGCGTCGCATCGCGAATGAGTGCAATGTTATAAACCTGCAGCTCATCGATCATGACGCACTCCGTAGAACACACGGCTCACCGAGTTATAGAAGCTCTCGGGGCCGTAATCCAGCAGCAGCACATCACCGGGACCGCGACGCACGGCCACGCTCTCAACGGTACCATCGCAGGTAATAAACTGTCCATCGATAGCGATCGCCGGAACACTCGGACGGTCATCAGACATAAAGATCTCGACGACATCACTCGGCGAAGTCAAAAAGGCACGAGCCTGAATGGTGTGCGGCGCAATGGGTACGCAGACCATGCCCGTATAGTCAGGGCTCACGATGGGGCCACCGGCGCTGAGCGCGTAACCCGTAGAACCAGTCGCCGTCGAAACGACGACACCGTCACCGCGTAGGCGGTCGATATGGTGACCGGACACCGTGATGTCAAACTCGACCATATCGGACAGGGGGCCGCGCGTAAGCGCCATGTCGTTGAGGGCGAAGGTGCGCACGACATCCTTCGTACCGTCTTCGCGCACGGACACGATATCCGCGGCGATGGTGGCGCGACGGCTCACGTGCAGCTCGCCGGACAGGGCGTCACTCACGACCTGCAGAATGTCGCGCTCCTCGGGGCTCGCAGCAGTTAAAAAGCCCAGGTGACCATAGGAAAGACCGAGGATAGGAATCTCGCGATGGTTGAGGATGCGGGCAGCGCGCAGCAACGTACCGTCGCCGCCGAGCGTAATGACCAGATCGGAGCCGTCAATATCAGGCGTGCTTTGAATCTTCGATCGCTGGTCGGCAGCCCATGCGACTTCATAGCCCTGGCGCGTCAGCCAAAGCTCGAGCATCAGGCCGCTCTCGACCGCCTCTTGCTTGTAGTAATTGGGGAACCAGAAAGACCTTCATAGCGTTGCAGCTTTCTCGCTCAAAACCGATACCTGGGATTGCAGCTCATCGTCGGCGCGCTCGCCGGGGCAAACCTCGTGCCGTACAGGAAAACTCAACGTTTCCCTTGGCACCATGAATGGGCGACACGCAGACATCGACCGGGAACAGGCCTTGGCAGCAAAGAGTTCAACCGCCGCCACGAGTGTATCGTGGCGCACGGCGGGATCGGTCACAATGCCGCCCTCACCCACCAGCGCAGCCGGAGCCTCAAACTGCGGCTTTACGAGCGTGCAAAACGAACCCGAAGGCTTCAGGCACGACAGCACGGCGTCGATGATATTCGCGATACTCGTAAACGATACATCGCACACGGCCAGATCGATAGCACCGCCGTAGCCGAGCTCGGGCAACTGCGTCACATTCGTGCGCTCGTGGAGCGTCACACGATCGTCTTGGCGCAGCGACCAATCGAACTGGGCGCGACCCACGTCCACCGAGACAACGGTCGCAGCTCCGCGCTTGAGCAGGCAATCGGTAAAGCCGCCGGTAGAGCAGCCCACATCCAGACAGGCAAGGCCCGTCGGATTGATGCCAAACGCATCAAGTGCGCCTTCGAGCTTAAGACCGCCGCGGCCAACATAGGGAATGCGCCCCTTCACGTGCAGCGGCAGGCCCGGGGTCACCTTAAGGCCCGGCGAAGTCAAGCGCTCACCGCCACTCGAGACCAAGCCGGCCATAAGAGTGCGAAGGGCATCCGCGCGATCGGCGCAGATGCCCTGTGAAATCAGTTCGTCATCAAGACGCACGCGTTTCATGAATGCCATCAACCATTCGTATCCGGAGATGCGGCCTAGCTATCCTGGGATTCGTTTGCCGCATCCTCATCGTATTCCTGCTCGAGCTTGTCGGCCTCACGCGGCGTCAACTCAAACTTGTCGACCATATCGACCGCGCGGGAGCCCAGCTCAATCGCTTCGTCAAACAAATCGAGCGAACGCTCCAAGGAGGTATCCTTGGAGCGAACGGTAGCGATGATCTGATCCAGACGGTCCGAAATCTCATCAAAGTTACGGACAGAACCCTCTGGCATGGCTACTCCTCGACGGAGTCGATGTCAGCCTCGGCGGCGTCCGCATCCTCGGCCAGCACGCCAGCCTCAGCCTGAGCAACCGCAACCTTGGCGGCAGCCTCGGCAGCCTGCGCCTCCTCGCGAGCGCGATCTTCGGCCAGCAGCTCCTGGTACAGGCCCTCGCCCGGCAGCTCCTCGCTGCGAGCGATCTTGCCCAGCACGCCGTTGACGAACGACGCGGACTGGTCGGTGCCATAGGCCTTGGCAAGCTCGACAGCCTCGTTGATCACGATGGCGTCCGAGACCTCCTCGTCGGTGAGGAAACGCATCTCGTAAACAGCGATACGCAGCAGATTGCGGTCGGCGCCGGGCATGCGCATAAGATCCCAGTTCTTGGCAACGGATCGCAGAGCGCAGTCGATGCGGTCGATATGCTCGTAGGCACCGCGGCACAGCTCCAACGCATAGGGGTCGAGGGGACCCTTCGAGATCAGGAAATCACCCTCGAGGACGCGCTCGAGCGGGCTGTCCGTGGCCTCGGCCTGGAACAGCAGCTGCAGCGCCTGACTGCGGGCAAGCGTACGCCCGCGATAAACCTTAAGGCTCAAAGGTTACTCCTTGGGGAAAACGAGGCCGTCAATGCAAACGTCAACGCGCTCAACCTCGACGCCCACCTGAGCATCGATGGCGGCGACCACGGCGACGCGAACGGCCTCGGCGAGTTTCTTGAACGGATAGCCAAAGAACACCACGACACGCACGGTGAGTGCGAGCTTGCCGCCAACGACCTCGGCCTCGACCGCCGGCTCGGAAGCCGGGGCCTTGGACGAGAGCATCATGGAGACAAGGTTGGTGGCAAGGTCCTTGACGCCAACGGAGGCGATGCCCCTCGACATCCGACACGGCGCGCGAGACGATGGCGGTCAGAACATCGGGCGAAATGCCGATGCCGTCAATCTTGATTTCCTGGGGCATGAGTCCTCCTAGAAGAGTTGGTTGCTAGACGCGGGAGACGAACTTGCCGTCGCGGGTGTCAACCTTGATGACCTCGCCCTCGTTGAGGTACATGGGGACCTGGATGACAGCGCCGGTGTCAATCGTGGCCGGCTTGGTGGAACCCTGGACGGTGTCGCCCGCTTAAAGCCCGGGTCGGTCTGGACGATGGTGGTCTCGATGAACATCGGGGGGGTCACGCCCATGAGCTCATCGTCGGCGAAGAGCAGCTGGCAGATGTCGTTCTCGCGCAGCCACTTGGAGTTCTCGCCCACCATGTCCTCGGGAACGGGAACCTGCTCATAGGACTCGTTGTCCATGAAGATGTAGTCGGCGCCATCGTTGTAGAGGTACTGGAACTCGCGGGTGGTAAGCATGACGCTCTCGAACTTGGTGCCGGCGTTGCAGGTGTTCTCGACGACGCGGCCGCTCTTGATGTCGCGGGTCTTGTAGCGCACAAACGCGCCGCCCTTGCCCGGCTTGACATGCTGGAACTCGACGATGGTGTAGACCTTGTCCTTGATGCGGAGACCGAGGCCGTTCTTGAAGTCGGCGGTAGAAATGGTAGGCATAGCGACCTTTCTTGTTATGGGCAGAACGCACAAGCGTCCAAATTACATACGACAGAAATTATACACTTGCAGACGGCGCCTGCAGCGAGCGCATAAAAAGAGAACGCGGGGCGTCCGAATCGATCCGAACGCCCCGCCCCAAACTATCTACCGAAGTAGACTAGCAGTCGATAACGTGCAGGTCGTGCGGGGTCTTGGTGAAGGGCTCGTAGCCGTTCTCGGTGACCACGCCGTAGTCCTCAAGGCGCACGCCGCCCACGCCGGGCAGGTAGACGCCGGCTCCATGGTGACAACCGAGCCGATCTCGATGGTGTTCTTGCTGCGGTTGAAGTTGGGCAGCTCGTGGATGTCGATGCCCACGCCGTGGCCCAGACCATGGTTGTAGTAATCGCCATAGCCGGCATCGCCGATGATCTTCTTGAAAGCTTGAAAATGTCGTTGCCCTCGACGCCCGGATGGATGGCGGCGACGCATTCCTGCGTACGGCGCACGAGCGCAGGTCGAGCTGTTCCTGCGTGGGCTCGCCCATCACGACGGTGCGCGTCATATCGGAACGATAATCGCAGTAGCCCGCGCCGTAATCCATGAGGACAAAGTCGCCCTTCTCGATCACGCGGTCGCTCGGCACGGCATGCGGGTTGGCGGTGTTGGGACCGCTCGCTACGATGGAGCCGAAGGCAAGGCTGTCAGCGCCGTTGGCGAACATAAAGTTCTCGAGCTCGTTGCGAACCTGCTTCTCGGTCATACCGGGCTTAATAAAAGCCGAGCATGTGCTGGAAGGCGGCGTCAGTGATCGACTGTGCATGGCGCATGAGCTCGATCTCCTCGGCATCCTTGATGGCGCGCATCTTGCGGATGTCGTCATGCATCACGGCAACATGCAGGCGACGGAACGATCCTCCAGACCACGCTGAATGCCCTGGTAGAAGTTGATCTGCATATCGTCCTCGACAGCGCAGACGCGGCACTTGTTGGCTGCGATCTTGCCGGCGACCCAACCGGTGATGGTGCCCTCGTCCATGTCATAGACCCAAGGGCTGCCGGCGGGCGTGTTCTCCCTCAAAGCTGTTGAGGTAGCGCGAGTCGGTATGGAACAGGCACTGGTCAGCCGTAATAAACGCCGTGCGGGAACTCGAAAGGTGTAGTCGAAGACGCCCTTCACGCCCGTGAGCCAACGAAGATTGGCCTCGTCGCGTACCACGATAGCGTCGTAGCCGCGCTCGACCATCAGGGCACGGACACGTTCGATACGACCGGCAGGACCGGCAGCAAACTCAGACATGCAGATTCCTTTCTTATTGTCTCTATAAAGACGGACGGGTCTCAACCGAACGTCGGAATCGCATGCGAACCGCAACCGATTGGAAACCCGTCCCTCAACATGATACGAAAGACGATGGATGTCAATAAATCTTAGAGAAGTTCTTTGCGAGAAGCCAAGTAAGCGTGAGCATGGCGCTCAAGAACCTCGTCCTCAACGCTCGTTAGGCGAATGGCGCCGAGTGCCGCGGGCAGCGGCAGCATGCTGCGATTCGAGCGAGCGAACTGCTGCCTGCGGAACTCCTCGATATATGCGGCAGGCTCAGATCGAGGGCAAGTTCCTCGATACCAAAGTCCTCTAGGCAGTCATCGACCTCAAAGACGTAATCGATATCGAAGTCGCAGGCATCATGTGCTAGGCGCGCCTCAAAGCGCATGCCCTCGGACAACAGCTGGTAGGCAGGAACCTGCGAAGCAGCATCGCCCAAGCAAGCGCGCAGGGTACGCTCCCCGTCTTGCCAAAATCGAGGCGCATGGCGGGCGCTCGGGTTCGTGGCCATCAGTACGTCCTTGCGGGCAGTCTGAGACCATTGAACTGCATTGACGAGCGCGACCTCCTCGCCCGCGAGAATCTCGGGAACGGTCTCAGTAAACTGATTCCAGCGGGACTTGCTGCTCGAAAGCATGGTGCCAACAAGCACCACATAGCCGAACTTGAGGTACTCGGGGTCCGCCTCGCGAACAAGGTCGAGGTCACACACGACCAAGCCCGGCTCAGGACGGAACGCGATAGCGGGAAGCGCATTCGCCGGCGAGGCGACGAGCGGCTTCATGGTCGTCGCGACCGTGAGCATGGCGTCGAAGGTCGTCGGCAGCAGCGCGCACTCGGTTCGGCCACACCACTGGTTGGCGCACCAGCTAACAACCGAGCAGGTTGCGGCATCGCCAACGGCGACAACCAGATCGTCGCAGGTAACGCCGTTGGCAGACAGGGCGCCAAAGATCGCATCGGCATCGGCCAGCGTGGCACCAGCAGGCGAAACCTCGAGGACTAGCGGCGACACGGCAAAACCGGCGTCGACCAGCGCATGCTCGACGACTTCACCAAAACGCTCGGATGTGGCGGTGTTCCAAACGACCATCGCGCGCTTAGCTTGCCCACGGCCGAGGCAAACATACGCGACAGTTCATCGAACGCGCCCAATCCGACGCGGACATCGACGCTGCGGTTTTGGAAATTGGATCAGTTGACGGCGAATCATAGCAGCCCACGCTCCAAAAGCATCTCGGCACAAGGTAGGAAACGTCCTCGAAGGGACTTGTTGCGAATATCAAGGGTAAGGTCGGCGGCCTGGCGATACAGCGGACGGCGATGCTCAAAACAGGCGCGCACGCAGCATGCTCGGGCGAACGGAAATCGGGGCGCGTGTCGGACCGACGAATCTGTCGAATCGAATCCTCGAAGTCGCCCTCGAGTACACGCACGTACCCATTTCGTGCATCAGTTCAATATTCACCGGCGTTTCGACGATACCGCCCCGCACGAAACCAACAGGCTGCGCTCGCTTTGGAGCGAACGGAGCGCCGAGGTCTCGAGCTCGCGAAAACGATCCTCGCCCTCGGTCTCAAAAATCTCGGTTACCGACTTGCCGCAACGGCGCACGACCAGACGGTCGGTATCGATAAAACGCCGCTTGAACATGGTGCCCACGTTGCGCGCAAGCGTCGACTTGCCCGCGCCCAAAAAGCCGATAAAGAAGATATGGTCGCAGCCGTGTTTGATGTGCTGGGACATGACGAGACCTATTCCTCGCAAGGAAGGTCGCGCAGGGCCCGGCGCTCAAAGATACGGAAGATCTGCGTATACCACAGGTCCTGCGTCGCCTGCGGCTTTACCAGGATGGTATCGACGCCGGCGAAGTTGCCGCTCCACACGTCCGTGTAGAGCTGATCACCGATCAGCACCGCCTCGTCAGCCGTGGCGCCGAGGCGCTTAAGACCCGCCTTGAGGGCAAACGGCGCCGGCTTCATGGCATGGCTGATGGCCTCGAGTCCCAGCTCGCGTGCTGATGCCATGACCTGGTCGCGATGCCAGTTGTTGGACACCATGCACAGCTTAAAGCCTTTGGCGCGGGCGGTATCGAGCCAAGCGGAAACCGCGGCGGGAACCTGCTCGGTGTCGCGCGGCACCAGGGTGTTATCGCGATCGAGCAAAATGGCGCGTTTGCCCGTCGGCCCACAGGGTATCAAGGTCGATGCGATCGACCGAGGCAACGTATCGTTTGGGGCTAAAAATCCTCATGCTAATTCCAAGACTGTTGATGCTCTTCGTAGGTTTGCGAGAAGTACTCCTCGTCCTGCGTAATGTAGAAATACAGGTCATCGAGTCGGTCGGCTCAAGCGTGGCCTTGAGTGCCTCGAGCGACGGAGAGCAGATGGGCGTGGGCGGCAGGCCCTCATGCTTATAGGTGTTATACGGGCTATCGCTCTGCAGGTCGTCGGCGGTAACCTCGCCACCGGTGACATACATCATGGTCGCATCGCTGTTGAGATAGCGCAGACCGTCGAGCTTGCCGGCAAGGCGGTTGTAGAAGACCGAGGCCACGTGCGCACGTTGATCGGCGTTGAGGCCCCTCGCGCTCAACGATAGAGGCCAAGTTGACGATGTCGTAGTCGGACATCTCCCACACCGTAGCGTTCCTTGATCTTGGCTTCGCAGCTCGCAAAGTCAAGCGACTGGTACTCGGTCTTAAACTGATCGAGCATAGCGCGAATCACGCCATCGGCCGTCGGCGAATCACCCAACGAATAGGTCTTGGGGAACAAGAAACCCTCGAGCGAATCGTTGGCGGCGCCCTTAAGGAAGCTATAGTCGTCCACGTAGTTGGAGGTCTTGGCCTGGTTGAGGAAGTCTTCCTTAGAGATGCTGTCGTAGGCCTGGGCCACACGGTCGGCGACTTGATCGACCGTCAGGCCCTCAGGGATAGTCAGCGCACTGGAGCCCGCGTTGGGGCCTTCCATGAGCTGCTGAACAACCTTGGTCGCATCCATGAGTGTGGTGAACGAATAATCACCAGGCTTGAGCGACATATCGGCGTTGAGCTTTTTCACCGCCGCATAATAATCCTTGGGATTTTCGACGATATGGTTCTCGGAGAGAATCGAGGCGATAGTATCGCCCGAAGCACCATCGGGAATGGTCACCGTAACCTGCTGACCAGCCGTGACCTTGGTATCCCCACCGGCAAAGAAGCCCTTGACGGCCGGTACGACAAAGAAAGCGATCGCAGCAAGCGCGAGCACCGACACCACAACGCCGATGATCATGGGACCCGGAGAACTCTTCTTTTGAGCACCGCGACGAGCATGCGTGTTGTAGCTCGAGCGGGTCGCCGGAGCAACGCCATGCGAACCGCGAGCGTGATGCGAATGCGATTGGGGGGCCTGCGTTCGCTGGGTAGGTGCCTGCTGCTTAAAGCGGGTGCCGCCTGCAGGCTGGGCCGTACGAGCAGTGGGCTGCTGAGCCGCGTGAGAAGCCGAATGCTGAACCGAACGAGCAGAAGGCTGCTGACCCGTCCGTTGAACAGGTTGGGCCGAACGAGAGAAGGACTGCGCCGGGCGCGCGGCAGGCTGAGCTGCGCGCTGCGTCGGCTGTGCCGGACGCTGGCCAGGCTGGGCAGGGCGCGACGCCGGCTGCTGTGTACGATTCGGCTGGCGCGGATCGGAAGCACTAGGCATGCGAAACCTCCTCGTTTTTACGATCGAGCCACGTCTGCAAAAACAGGCTGGCGGCAATCATGTCGATCTTGCCCCTCATCTGCTTTTCGTTGAGTCCCTGCTCACGCAGGATACGCTTGGCCTCTTGCGAGGACAGACGCTCGTCCTCAAACTCCAACGGAAGATCGAGCTCGTCGGCAATCTTTTGCGCCACAGCGGCAACGCGCTCGGCCTGAGGGCCGGGCTCACCGGCCATGGTCAGGGGACGTCCGCTTACCAGGATATCGGGCTCATAGTCCTCCACCAGGTAGCGGAACGTCTTGGCCATACCGGTGACCTCGGCAGCCGGAAGCACCTTGACAGGCATCGCCATCTTGCCATCACGGCTCGAGACGGCGATGCCAATCCTGGTCTCCCCTATGTCCAGCGCGAGCGCAACCACAGCGACTTCTTAGATTCTTAGGCGCCGAGCGCGGTCTTAGCGGCCGCGAGGGCATCGGCGATGCCGGCAGCGTTCTTGCCACCGGCCTGGGCCATGTTGGGACGACCGCCACCGCGACCGTCGACCAGACCCGCGATCTGCTTGATCACGTTACCGGCGTGGAAACCGGCCTTGACGGCGTCATCGGAGCCGGCAGCGAGCAGGGCCGGGTGCCCTTCTCAGTCACGCTGGCAACAACGCAGGCGACAGGGCCGGCGACCTTCTGGTGCACGGTATCCCAAACGTTGCGCAGGTCAGCGGCCTCGAGACCCTGAAGCTCAGCAACAACGAGCTTGTAGCCATTCAGCTCGACGGCGCCCTCGATGGCGCTGGAGATGGCGTCGGAGGAGCCACCGGTCAGAGCCTTCTTGAGCTTATTGGACGTCTCGCGCAGCTCGGCCTGCAGGTTCTCCACGCGAGCGGGAACCTCGTCGACGCGGCACTTGAGCGCAGTAGCAGCGGCGTCAACGAGTGCCAGGCGGTCGGCCATATAGTCGAGGGCACCCTTAGAGGTCACGGCCTCGATACGGCGGACATTGGAGCCCGTGGAGGACTCGGAAATGATCTTGAACAGGCCGATCTCGGCGGTGTTGGCAGCGTGTGTGCCACCGCAGAGTTCGCGGGAGAACGGCTGGTCCTCAGCGCCCACGGAGACAACGCGGACGACGTCGCCATACTTCTCGCCAAACAGGGCGACAGCGCCGGCAGCCTTAGCCTCGTCGATGCCCATGACACGGGTCACGACCGGCTTGGAAGCGAAGATCTGCTGGTTGACCAGGTCCTCGACAGCCTTGAGCTGCTCGGAGGACAGGGCCTCGAAGTGTGTAAAGTCAAAGCGCAGGTGCTCGGGCGTCACCAGCGAGCCGGCCTGGGAGACGTGCTCGCCCAGGACCTGCTTAAGGGCAGCGTCGAGCAGGTGCGTGGCGGTGTGGTTGCGGCGCAGGAAGCCACGGCGCTCGGCGTCGAGCGCGGCGGTCACAGCGGCACCGACGGTCAGCGTGCCCTCGGCAACGTGCGCGACGTGGGCATACAGGCCGTTGTGGTTCTTGGTATCGGAAACGGTAAGAACAACGCCCTCGGCGGAAAGCTTTCCGGCATCGCCCTGCTGGCCACCCATCTCGGCGTAGAACGGGGTGCGGTCGTGAGCACGACCTCGACGTCCTCGCCGGCGGCAGCGGACTCGACGGACTCGCCGTTGCGCACGATGGCGACAACCTTGGCGCCCTCGATCACATCGTTGTCATAGCCGTCGAACTCGGTCGCTGCGACCTTGTCGGAAAGCTCGACCCCACATCGTTGAAGCTGCCCCAGGCATCGCCCTTTGCGTTAGCGCGGGCGCGGGCCTTCTGGTCCTCCATGCAGGCGGTAAAGCCGTCCATGTCGACATCGTGGCCAGCGGTGCCGGCGATCTCGACGGTCAGGTCGATGGGGAAACCAAAGGTGTCGTGCAGCTTAAAGGCAACATCGCCCGGAAGCACAGCACCCTCGGCAAGCGCTGCCAGGGCCTCATCCAGGTAGACGCGACCGTTGTCGAGCGTCGTGGAGAAACGCTCCTCCTCGGAGGCGACGATACCCTTGACGAGCGCGACGTTCTTGAGCAGCTCAGGATAGGCCTCGCCCATCTGAGCGTTGACCTCGTCGATGAACTTGGTCAGGAAGGCACCCTCGATACCCAGCAGGCAACCGTGGAACACGGCACGGCGGAGCAGACGGCGAAGGACGTACTCGCGACCCTCGTTACCGGGGAGGATGCCGTCGGAAATCATAAAGTCGACGGCACGGGAGTGATCGGCGATGATGCGCAGCGAGCGGCTGGCGCCGGAGTAATCATCGGCGTCATAGGTCTTGCCGCTGATCTCCTCGCCCAGCTTGATGAGATGCTGCATCAAGTCGCCGTCGTAATTGGCGGTCTTGTGCTGCATGATGGCGGCCATGCGCTCCAGGCCCATGCCCGTATCGAGGTTGCGGTGCGGCAGCTCCGGCATGGAGCCGTCCTCTGACGGTCGTACTGGGTAAACACAAGGTTCCAGAACTCAAGGAAGCGGTCGCAGTCGCAGCCAGGCTTGCAGTCGGGGCTGCCGCAGCCGACCTCCTCGCCCATGTCAAAGTAGATCTCGGAGCACGGACCGCAGGGGCCGGTGGGGCCAGCGGCCCAGAAGTTGTCGTCCTCGCCCAGGCGGGAGATGTGGTCCTCGGCAACGCCCAGAGAACGCCACACGTCGTGGGTCTCGTCGTCCTCGGTAAAGACGGTAAAGTACAGGCGGTCGAGCGGCAGCTTGAACTCCTTGGTGATGAGCTCAAAGGCCCATGCGCAAGCCTGCTCCTTGGAGACGCCGCCAAAAGAGAAATCGCCGAGCATCTCGAAGAACGACAGGTGACGACCGTCCTCGCCGATGCAATCGATGTCGTTGGTGCGGACGCACTTCTGGCAGGAAATCGCGCCGATCTCCTTCATGGTCTTCTTGCCCTGGTAGTACTCCTTAAACTGGTTCATGCCGGCGTTGGCAAGCAGCAGCGAGGGATCATCGGGGACGAGGGACGAAGAAGGATAGAGCTTAAGACCGCGCTCCTCAAAGAAGTTGAGGAACTTGGAGCGGATCTCGGCCGTAGTCATTGACGGGTAGTCAGCACTCATAGAGGGAATCTCCTCGGTTTCACATCGAAACAGTTCAAACGTAACGATATTACCATCCCGCCGCGCAAGTGCAAAAAAGAGGGCCGGCACAATGCCGGCCCTTCAGCGAAATTGCATGTTAGCGCGTATGAATATTAATCCGAATTACCCCGCTAGTTGTCATCATCGTCCATGGAGCCGTCGATGCCGGTTTTGGTATCGTCGTCCGAGTTGGAGTCATCGTCCTTGGCGAAGGGATTCTTGAAGAAGCCCGTGGCATCGGGTTGCAAACCCGAGAGCTTGATCCAGGGATTATCGAACTCGGGCTTAGGCATCGCTTGGGCCTCGGGCGCAGTCTCGTTGCCGATGAGCTCGGACTCGTAAATGAAAGTGTCGTCGCCGAGCGCGTCGTAGGCGGCGACCGGGTGCCATCGGCATCGCGGTACGGCGTGCCCTTAAACACGGCGCCGTCATAGGCCACAAGCTGACGGCCGGTCTCATTCTCGAAGTAGTACACGAAGATGCCCTTGAGGGCCGCACAAAGCGGGATGGCAATAATCATGCCGATGGGCCCCATGAGTGCCGAACCAATAACGAGCGCCGTGAGGCTCATAATGGGATGCACCTGCACTGAGCTCTGCATGACCTTAGGCGAAATCACATTGTCGGTGACGTTTTGCGCGACCATCGTCACGATGAGCGTCCATAACGCCAACATGGGGCTGAACATGAAACCGAGTACCGTGGCGATTGCTGCGCTCACCCAGGGACCGACGACCGGAACCAAATGCATGATGCCGGTAAAGATAGCCATGAGCGCCGCATACGGATGACCGATGATCATAAAACCGATAAAGGCGAGGAAACCACCGCAGATGGACGTCACGACCATACCGCGCATGTAGCCGCCGACAGAGCGAGAAAGGATGGCGACCATAAAGCGGTACGAGGTCTCCTTCTCCTGACCGATGATGGTGCAAATCTCGTGATGCATGCGAGGGTAGTCGCAGGCCATCCAGTAGGCAAGCACCAGACCAAGGAAGATCACGAACAACTGCGAGGCCGTATTGGTGATGAGCGGGAACACACCGCGACCAAGCTCGGCAGCAATCTGAGACACATACTTCGATGCCACGGTAACCAGGGACGAAAGATTATCGTCCAAATACTCCTTGAGCGGCGTGTTGTTGAGCGTCTTGGCATGCGAGATCATCTCATTGAGATCGCCACCCGCAACACGAAGCTGCTCGGGCAGGCGGCTCAGGACTTCCATGATCTGACCAAAGAGAATCGGCGACAAGATGCAAACGACACCGACGAGCACGGCAACAACAACAATAAGCGCGACAAGCGAACCGATGCCGCGATTCACGCCATGGTGCTCGAGCCAGTTGGTGATCGGGGACATCACAAAAGCAATGATGGAACCGACGGCAAGAAACTCAATAACCGGTGCCAGGATGCCCATAAGGTTAAAGATGACAGCGGCGATGACAATGCAGCCGACAACAGCCCAAATGCGCAGCGTCAGAATGCGGGTGTCGCGCAGCACGCGATCGGTTTGTTGGGGGTGCTCACTCATGAACGAATCATCACTCCGTCGGGGTCGATCTTGTCCTGAATCTTCTTAAGCGTGCGGCGCAGCAGACGCGAAACCTGCACCTGCGAGATGCCCAGCTTCTTGGCAATCTCGATCTGGGTCATGCCCTTCACAAAGCGCAGCTCGATCACCTCGCGCTCGCGCGGCGAAATCGCGGATGGCTTCCTCGATCACCAGGCGGTCATCGGTAAAGTCGAGCTCGTTGTCATCGTCGGCGTAACGGTCGAGAATCGAGGGCGCATCGTCGGAATCGGACGCACCAGGAGCCTCGATGGGCACCGAGGTATAGGCCGAAGACGATTCCATAGCCTCGAGGACCTCATCGACAGTCACATCTAGATACTCAGCGATCTCCTCAACCTTGGGCGAACGCTGCAGCTCGTTGGTAAGTTTGTCAGTAGCTTGGTTGACCTTGGCCGAGAGCTCCTGCAGACGACGCGGTACGCGCACGCTCCAGCCCTTGTCGCGGAAATGGCGTTTGATCTCGCCCAGGATAGTGGGTGTCGCAAACGTCGTGAACTCGAGTCCGCGCTCGGGGTCAAAGCGGTCGATAGCCTTTGAGCAACCCAGATAGCCGACCTGCATGAGGGTCGTCGAGGCGGCTCGCCGCGATTCTTAAATTTATTGGCAAGAAACCTTACCAGATTCATATGGGACATGACGAGCTGCTCGCGGGCGTCCGGATCACCGGTCTCCTTGTAGCGACGAAACAGCTCGCGGGTTTTCTCCTTTGTCCCAAGCGGTCTTGCCGCTCCGGGAACGTTCGGTCATATTAAATATCCGCCTTGAGGTCGAGGGAAAGCGTCAGGGGCGCCGCAGTCTTTTCGTAGGAGTCGCACACGCTCGCCAAAATAAGCTCGGCATAAACAGCAGCCTGGTCATCCTCGTCGACGGTGGCCTGATCGCCAAAGGTAAAGGTCATGCCAACGTGAGATTCATCGACATCGAATTTGATTGAGATGTCGTCGGAATCAACAGCCGTGCAGCCAAAGATAAAGGCTTCCTCGGCAGCCATGCGGATGTCCTCGATGCGATCGACAGACATAGAGCACAGGGCACCAACGTTGGCTGCCGTCATGCGCACAAGGCGAGCGAGACGCGGGTCACCGGCAACGGTCAGCGTGATAGGGCAGGTTGCTTCGCTACTCATCGCAGGACTCCTCAGAGGTCTCGGCGGGCGTATAGGTGTAATACTGAGCCGGCTTGGATACAGACTTCTGACCATCATCGTCGCCCGCGGCGGCCTCGTCCTCGCCAATTAGGACGCGCTCGGTAGGCTGCTCGGCCTCCGCAGCGGCAGCGGCGAGCTTGCGATCGGCGTCGGCTGCAGGAGCCTTCACCTTATTGAAGAGCTTCTGCACAGCACCGGCGGCAGAGTCGGTCACGCTCGACATAGCATTGCTGGCCTCGGCCATGCTGCCCGTAACCTCGGAAATGTCGCGAACCACGGCTTCGACCTCTACGAGATTGGAGGTAAGGGCATCAACTGCCGTCTTGCTCGACTTAAGCAGCGGCTCCATCTGGGCAAGCGCCGGCGTAAGCTCATCGACAGCGCCATCGAGCTTTGCCACCACAGGCTGAGCCTCGGCGATGGTGTTGTTGAGGTCGTTCACGGTCTTATCGAGCGAGTCGACAACATTGCGTGTCTTGCGCAGGGTAAGCGCGAGCTCAGCGATGGCCCACACGCCGGCAACGGCGAGCAGCAGCAGGGCGATTTGAATGGGACTCATACAAGCCTCCCGGAAAAATCGAAATACAGACGCTTTTCATGGTACCCCAAAGGGGACCGAACATGCCAAGAGCAGCAACGTGGGACAAAATTATCAGCAGCTACTTCGGTGCATTCCCGCTGCGGTCGCGCTCGCTTTGCTCTACGCGCCACTCTTCCCAGCCGCGCCCGGCAGGCTGCCAGAACGCACCGCGCTCCAGCCCCTCGGGCAAATAGCGCTGATCGACCCAGCCTTCGGGATAATCGTGCGGGTATTTATACACACCGTAGTCGTCGCTGCCTGGGCGATGGCGATCGCGCAGATAACTCGGCACCTCGCGAAGCCCACTAGAATGGATATCGGCCAGCGCCGCATCAATCGAAGCCTCACACGCGTTGGATTTAGGGGCCAAACACACATAGAGTGCAGCCTGAGCCAGGTTAATGCGGCACTCGGGATAGCCAATGACCTCGGCAGACTTAAACGCGGCATGCGCCACCAAAAGCGCCTGCGGGTCGGCGTTGCCAACATCCTCAGAAGCCTGAATCATAATACGGCGAGCGATAAACTTGGGATCCTCCCCCGCATCAATCATGCGCGCGAGCCAATAGATCGTGGCATCGGGGTCGCTACCGCGCATGGACTTAATAAACGCACTGATGATGTCGTAGTGCATGTCGCCGTTTTTGTCATACGAAAATCCACGACGCGGATTGGCGATCTTCACGTCATCCACGGTGATGGGATAGCGCTCCCCCGCCGCGGGCGCTGGCGTTCCCTCGGTATCGGGACGCGTGACGGCAATCTCGCTCGCAAGTTCGAGCGTCGTGAGCGCCGAGCGAGCGTCACCCGCTGCCAGCGTGCAGATGGTCTTAACCGTATCCTCATCGGCCGAGAACTTGCCGTTCAAACCCTGCGGCGCCTCGAGCGCACGCTCGATAAGCGTGGCGATATCCTCGTCTTTAAGATGCTCAAGCTCCACCACGCGACCGCGCGAGAGCAATGCCGAGTTGACCTCGAAGTACGGATTCTCCGTCGTGGCGCCAATCATAATGACGGTACGGTTCTCAACCGCATGCAGCAAGGCATCCTGCTGAGACTTGGAGAAGCGGTGAATCTCGTCGATAAACAGGATGGTGCGGCGGTCGTACGTATTCAGGCGCGTCTTGGCCTCGTCAATCACGCGGCGAAGATCCTTTACGGTACCCGTCACGGCGCTGACCTCGACAAACTCGCTCTTGGTATGGTTGGCGATAATGTGGGCCAGCGTCGTCTTACCCGTACCTGCCGGCCCGTACAGAATCACGCTCGAAAGCACGTCGTGCTCGATCGCGGCACGCAACCATGAGCCCTTACCGACGGCCTTTTGCTGGCCCACGTACTCGTCGAGCGAATTGGGGCGCATGCGCACCGCAAGCGGCGCATTCTGAAAGGAACGCTCGCGCGTCGAAGCAGAAAAAAGGTCGTCCATAGCCATCCCGTGTATCAATCAAAAAACGTTTTCCACTAACAGTATACCGAATTAATACGAACTACCGTTCGTTAATATAGGTACGGTGCGGAAACCCAGACCAGGGAACAGCTTGCTCGTCAGCTCGCAGAAATAACCGTCCGTCATGCTCGCGATATAATCCACCACGGCTTGATCCTTGTCGTCCTGCCAGGCATAGGTGCGATCATAGTAGGAAAGCTGCTGCTCAATGCGCGAAATATGGTGCTTAAAGATGTAAGAGGACTCGTCGCCACTGTTTAGATCCCGCAGGCAACGGTCGTAGAGCTTTTCGAACGCCTCGCGCAGCTCCACCTCGGAATCGCCTTCGATACCGCCCTTGCTATAGATCTTCTCGTAGTTCTCCCGCTTGGCCCGGCGGATTTCCTCAAACAGGTCCTCGCTCATCTCGATACGCGGCTTACCATAGCTGTGCTCAACGATATCGATGGAGGCATGCGTGAGGATCCAACTGTTGTAGGCACCGCCCCGGCCATCATCAAAGGCGTCGGGTGACATTGCAGGCCCGCCGCAATGGCGCCTTGGCGATCGCGCCCAACGTAGGCAAGAATATCCGAGATGCGAACGACGCAGCCCTCGAGCGTCATGGGACGCAGATGCTCAATTGCGCTATAGCCCGTGGCAATGCAATCTTCAACCGTCAGGTCAAACTGGTCAAAGGAGCTCATGTCCGAGAGCTCAAACACACGCTGCTCGTACTCGCCGTTATGGCATAGCACGCCGTCGAGCGTCTGAGCGACACGTTGCGGCCATACAACGCGTCGAGCACGCGGACCGACTGCACATTATGGAAAAATAACGCCCCGTGCGCTCATGATAGATATCGTTGAGGAAGCGCTCGCCGGCATGGCCGAAAGGCGTGTGTCCCAAGTCATGACCCAGGCCAATCGCCTCGATCAGATCGCAATTGAGCCCCAGGGCGCGACCGATATCGCGCGCAATGCGCGAGACAAGCTGCACGTGCAAACCGCGGCGTGACAGATCGTCATTGCTACAGAAGCTAAAGACCTGCGTTTTGCCTGCATAACGGGTGTACGCCGGAAGATGAAGTATCTTTTCGGTATCGCGCATAAACGCCGGACGCATAAGCGTGCCTTTGTCGGCAGCGCGATCAATACGACGAATGACCTGGTCGTCGTTACAACGATACGGGTTGACATAGCCCGAAGCACGATCAGCGGCAATGCGCTCGACAAGTTCGGGCGACAACGCCGAGGGAATACAGTCCATGCGCGCCTTAATGACGGCCGTTTCTTGATTAGTTGCCATGGCATGCTCCTTAAGAAGGATGCGCAATCGGTTACAATGTGCAGCCCACGACCTCGATTATGGCAAAAATCGGCACCAAAAACGGGAGCAATGGCAGGGAGCGCGATTTTGTGATGAGGCAGGAGACGGCAAGGACCAGGAGCGCAGTGGCAAATGCGACGATGCCGCCCATAGGGTCGAGCGTGCAAAGCGCAAAGAGTGCCTTGGCATCTCCCATGCCGATGCCCGGGGTTTGGCGAAAACGACGCCAGAGGGACTCAGTCAGCACGAGAGCAAAGTAGACGATGACCGCAAGACCGGCATGGTCAAGCGCCGTGTTAACGCCTTTGTCGAGCCAAACGCCCACTAACGCCGTCACCGCACACGCACCGGCAAGCTCATTGGGAAAACGTCGATGGCGGGCATCAATTGCCACGCCGGCAAAGATGCAAATCCAAAACGGGATATAGGCCATCGGACTCCTCCTCGAGCTGCATCGCAAAAGCAAAAACCACCACAAAGGTGCCTGTCCCCTTTGCGGTGGTTTTGGCGGTGATTATTTGGCGCCTTGCATGACCTCGTCGAGGGTAACGTTGACGGCATGCTGCGTCGGGACCCAGTCGACCTTTAGGAACAGAGCGGCCACCGTGATGGGGATATAGCTGAACATAAAGATCGGGAAGGTAAACAGGTTGGTCACCAAACGCCACTTTTGCGCGCAATGAATGTGCTTGTACTCGAAGATGGTCGTGAGTAGCGCCAGGATAAAGAAGGTCTGGTACATCATCACGAAGGTCATAATGAGCGAGGCGGCGCAAGCCTGCATCTCGACCTCGGTGGCCAAGAAGCCGTGCGAAAGCCCGCCCACGATGAGGAAGGTCGCGTTGGCGAGCATGGAGATCAGGGACAGCAGCATACCCGGAGCGATGGTCATAAACATGTCATAAGCGGCAAAGCGATGATAGCGGAAGGTCGACTTGACCAAGTGCTTACCATAAGTAAAGAACACCTGGTAGAAACCCTTGGTCCAGCGCATGCGCTGCTTCCAGGACGCCTTAAACGTCACGGGCTGCTCGTCAAAGAACTCCGCCGGCGCATAACCGATGCGGATGCCGTGAATGGCGCAGAACGTGGTGAACTGGATGTCCTCGGTCAGCGTATGAAACTGCCAACCGTGCATGCCCTCGATAACGCTGGCGGAGATGAGGTAGCCCGAACCCGAGACAGCGCAGGACGTCTTGCAGATATTACGCGTTGTTGAGGAAGCGGGCCTCACGCAGATACCAGGTGGCGTTGGCTGACGAAATCCACGAGCTGCCAAAGTTCTTGGAGTTACGATAGCTCGTGACCACATGGAAGCCCTGGTCAAAGGCATCATTCATCTTGGAGACGTAATCGCGGGAGATAACGTTGTCGGCATCGAAGATAAAGTAGCCCTCAAACGTATCGGGATACTCGTTGAGAATGCGATCGAAACCATAGTCCATGACCCAGCTCTTGCCCTTGCGGGCCAGGTCATTGCGCTCGTAAACAATGGCACCGGCCTCGCGCGCGAGCTGCGCGGTATTGTCGGTGCAAGCGTCGGCAACGACAAAGACCTCAATGAGCTCGGACGGATAGTCCTGATCCTTGATGGAGCGAACGAGGTTGGCGATCACGGCCTCCTCGTTATGCGCCGCAATAAAGAAGGCATAGCGGTGGAGTTTTTTGGCTTGGGAGGCGCGACCTCGCCACGAAGAGCGCCGATGACAAAGAAGACCACCTGGTACAGAAAGCAGACCGTGAGCAGCGTGACGACAATCTGGTTGAAGATCACGATGGGCGTGTTGGTTTGTAAAAAGGCGAGCATGCAGGCTCCCAGGAACGCGTTACGTAAACAATCGTATATCTTACCGCAGGCTTACCGAGTTCAAGAAACCACCTAATACCGGCTAGGCTTCGAGCAGGCCAAGCTGCGGGACGATGTCGTCGCCGGCGGCGGTGCGACCAAGCGAGCGCGGGGCCAGGTCGTCAAGAACCGCAGCGAGATCCCACGGCAGCTCGTCGCGGCATTCGATGCGCTCGCCCGTCACGGGATGGTCGAATGCGACGCGCCAGGAATGAAGGAATTGCCTGGTCAGACCCTGATCGGCGCGTGCATCGCACTTGCCGTAGAGTTGATCGCCCACGCAGGCGTGGTTGATATGACGCATGTGTACGCGAATCTGATGCGTACGGCCCGTAAACAGGTGGCACTCGACGAGCGTATAGCCGTCGTCAAATCGCGTGGAATCAAAGCGCTCGAGGACCTTAAAGGTCGTAATGGCCTGGCGCGCGAAAGGATCGTCCGAAACCGCCATCTTGACACGGTCGCGCGTCGATCGGGCAATGCCGGTGTTGATGGTGCCCTCGTCCATGGCGATGTGCCCGTGAACAAGTGTGATATAGCGACGGTCGAGCGTACGCGTGCGGATGAGATTTTGGAGCGCGCGCTGGGTGTCGTCGTCCTTTGCCGCAAGCATGAGACCCGAGGTATCGCGATCCAGGCGATGCACAATACCGGGGCGGTCCTCGCCCTGCACGGTGCCCAGATGATCGATACCGCAGTGATAAACCAGGGCATTCGCGAGCGTACCGCTCTCATGGCCATGCGCAGGATGGCACACCAGGCCGCGCTGCTTGGAGAGCACGATAAGGTAGTCGTCCTCATAGCGGATATCGAGGGAATGGCCTCGGGAATCACGTCGGTCGGGTCGTGCGGCTCGGGGAGGTCGACCGAAATACGGTCGCCGGCTCGCACGGCGTACTTTTTGGACAGGCAGGTCTCACCATTGACACATACGGCACCGCCCTCAATCAGATGCGCGCAGGCAGAGCGCGTGGGGCAGCCGTCGTTGGCACCCAGAAAGGCGTCGAGACGCTGGCCAGAGCAATCGTCGGCAACAAGAATATGGATGTCGGCCATTAACGCTCATTCCTTTCGCGAATCTTGCGGGCACGCTCCCCACGCTGCTTGGCTTTGCGCTTGGCGCGGGCCTCATCACGGGCATTGAGCTCGGCAGTCGCATCGACTTCGCGGGCCGCAGGGCTCAAGAACATGTAGCCGATGAGGGCAAGCACAACGCCTACGGTGATGCCGATATCGGCCACGTTAAAGACGGGAAAGTCGATGAAGGTGGTGGCAATAAAATCGGTCACAAAGCCAAAAGTCAGACGGTCGATCGCGTTGCCAATGGCGCCGCCCGCGACCATAGCCATGCCCACAACCTCCAAGCGAGCAAGCTGGGGCGCGCGAAGCAAGTACACGGCAATAGCGATAATGACCGCCAACGCCAGCACGGCAAACGCGATGCCATGCCCCTCGCCCATGCTAAAGGCAGCACCGATATTGCGGACAAATAGAAAGTCGATCACACCGGGGATAACAGTCACATGCAAAGCGTCGCCCACGGCACGAACCGCAAGCTTGGTCAGCTGGTCAACAAGCAGCACAACCAGCGCCACCCCACCAGCAACACCCAACCGCCAACGCAAAGGCGGCGTCATATCCCCAGCACGACCCAAATCAATCCCCTACCCTCAAGAACATCGAATTCCGTTTAACGCAATTAACCATCTTATATTGCCACACGCAGAGCGCACGACATATTCGCTAACGCCAGATAAATAACCAGCATAAAAAGAAAGCGGCATTCCGAAAAACAGAATGCCGCTTTTATTCAGCGGAGCAAATGGGCCGAAGGCGTCCAAATTCTCCCAATAACTAAAATGCCGAGTTACCGTGCCTTAAAGGGCATTCGCGCAGCGCTTGCAGATATGCGCGTGGCCGTTGTACTCGCCGACGGTGGTGCGGTAGTTCCAGCAACGGTCACAGCACTCGCCCTCGGCAGCCTCAATAGCGACGAAGAGCTCCTCGCCCTGGGTCAGCTCAACATCGGAGACGATGTAGAACTCGGCCAGGTCGACGGCCTTGTCGCCGGTCAGCAGCGCATACATCTCGGCGGGAACGACCGCCTTGACGCGGACCTGCTGACTCTTGGTGAAGGTGCCGGCGGAGCGGGCATCCTCAAAGGGCCTTGGTCACGGCGCTACGGAGCTCGAGTGAAGCCTCGAGCACGCCCTCGAACTCATTGGCCTCGTCGACCGTGATAGGCGACTTGTACCAATCGAGCAGCGCGGCGTACTTCTGATGATCGACGCAGCCGGCGGGCGCATAGGCCATGGCCTCATCGACGGTGTAGGACAGGATCGGCTGCAGGTCGCGCATGAGCATCGAGAAAAGCTCGGCGAGCACGGTCTGGGCGCTGCGGCGCTCGAGCGAGCCGGGCTTTTCGCAGTACAGACGGTCCTTCAGGGCGTCGAGGTACACGTTGGAAAGCTCGGTCACCACGAAGTCGTAGAGCGCACGGTAGGCGCGCGGGAACTCATAGCTGGCGTAGGCGTCGTCGACCTCGGCCTGGACCTGGGTCAGACGGGCAACCATGAGCTTGTCGAGCGGCAGCAAGTCAGCAAAGGCGACGCCGTCGGTCTCGGGTTCAAACTGACCCTCGAGCTCGGAGAGCAAGAAGCGCAGCGTGTTGCGGAAACGGCGATAGGCATCGGACGTACGAGCGAGAATCTCGTGGTCGATGGAGACGTCAGAGCTGGTGTCGACGGAGGCAACCCACAGACGGATGATATCAGCGCCCATCTCGTCGCAGACCTTATTGGGGTCGATAACATTGCCGAGCGACTTGGACATCTTGCGGCCCTGACCATCGAGTGTGAAGCCCTGCGAGACGACCGCCTTGTACGGAGCATGGCCGTTGGCACCCACCGAGGTGAGCAGCGAGCTCTGGAACCAACCGCGGTGCTGGTCGGAGCCCTCAAGATACACGTCCGCCGGGTACTCAAGCTCAGGGCGATACTCGCAGACGGCCTTCCAAGACACGCCGGAATCCCACCACACGTCGAGGATGTCCTTATCGGCCTTGAGGTGATGACCGCCGCACTTGGGGCAGACGCAGGCCTCGCCCAGGTAGCTCTCGGGAGCGTCGGTGAACCAGGCGTCAGAGCCCTTCTCGTGGAAGAGCTTGATGACGGCGTCGAGCGTAACGTCGTTCATGACCTTCTCGCCGCAGTCGGCGCAGGTGTAGCTGGGGATAGGCACGCCCCAGTTGCGCTGACGGCTAATGCACCAGTCGGGACGCTGCTCGACCATGGCGCCGATGCGGTTGGCGGCGTGAGCCGGATACCACTTGACGTTCTCGCGAACCTCCTTGCCAGCCTGCTCACGCAAGCCGGTCTTGTCCATCGAGACAAACCACTGGTCAGTAGCACGGAAGAGCACCGGGTGTTTGCAGCGCCAGCAGTGCGGATAGCTGTGCGTGATCTTCTTCTCGAGGACCAGGGTGCCGCGCTCGCGCAGGAACTCGATGATGTGCGGGTTGGCCTCATCGGTATCCATGCCGCTGAAGGGACCACCGGTGCCAAACTCCTCGCCGGTGTAGAACTTGCCGTCATCATCGACCGGCATGCAGATGTCGGTAATGCCCTCCTTGAGGCAGGCAAAGTAGTCGTCGACGCCGTGGCCGGGCGAGTTGTGGACGATACCGGTACCGTCATCGACACCGACGTAATCGTCCAGCAGCGCCACGCCCTCAACACCGTCAAAGATCGGCTGCTTGTAGTGGATGTGGTGGAAGGTCTCGGCGGAACCACATAGGGCTTACCGTCGACCATAACCGGGTGTACTCCCAACCAAACTCCTCGCAGCACTTGGGAGCCAGGTCCTCGAGCATGACCTCGGCACGACCCTCGTGCTCAACGGCGACATAGGCGGCGCCGGGCTTGAGGGAAACTGCCTGGTCGGAGGGAATGGTCCACGGCGTGGTCGTCCAGATGATGAAGTCAACCGGGCCGTCGAAATTCTCGAGACCGGCGGGCTTGGAGGTCATCTCGAAGCGCACGAAGATGGACGGGCTCGTCTCATCGGAGTACTCGATCTCAGCCTCGGCCAGCGCGGTGTGGCAGTGCTTGCACCAGTGAACCGGCTTGTGGCCGCGATAAATCATGCCCTTATCGAACATGGCCTTGAAGACCTCGATATCGGCGGCGTCATGCTGGTGATAGAGCGTCAGATAGGGGTTGTCCCAGTCGCCGAGCACGCCCAGACGGCGGAAGCCAGCCTTCTGAAGCTCGATGTTCTCGACAGCGAACTCGTTGCAGAGCTCACGGATCTTGGCCGTGGGGGTCTGGTTGAACTTCTCGGTGCCGAGCTTCTCCTCGACCTTATGCTCGATCGGCTGACCATGGCAGTCCCAACCGGGGACATAGGGAACCTCATAGCCCTGCATCATCCAGTAGCGGTTGATCATGTCCTTGGAGATCTTGTTCATGGCATGGCCGATGTGGATCGGACCGTTGGCGTACGGAGGACCGTCGTGCAGCACGAACTTCTTGTGACCCTCGTTCTTCTTCAGAACCTGCTCGTAGACCTTGTTATCCTGCCAGTCCTTGAGTCGCTTGGGCTCGGACTTGGAAAGACCGGCACGCATGGGAAAACCGGTCTTGGGCAGATTCATCGTCTGCTTGTACTCGTTTGCCACGGTACCCCTTTCATGTCGTGGGCGCGCACGCCCGTTGGGCACCAAAAAAGCGCCCGTCCCTACAAGCTGGGACGAAGCGCCACAAAACGGGCAGCCTGCCCGTAAAAGCTCTTCGCTTAACCACCCAGCTTAGATGCCCTCGCCCGCATATTCGCGCGCTCGCATCCGTTACTCGGCTGGCCTGTATCGACGACCATCTCGGCGATGTCTACTAAGACGAACCTGCACGGCACGTCCGTTGGGACCGCAGCTCCGGGGTGATTTTCATCGGTCGCATGCGCGGGTTCTCAGCGCTCCCCGCTCTCTGTAGCATGCGGACGGCCGACTACTCGTCCCCATCAACGCTTATGCGCTGTATGGTAGCACGGTCGCCGCCGGCGAAAAACCCTCAACATTGGTTTTATACGTTCGAAATTTCTCGCTATTACAGCCTTTCTCTAGGAGCAAAATACCTGAAAGCACTCTATCGAACGAAAGAAGGCACCTATGCGTACGATTGGAATGAGCGACTATACCGTCGGCGAGGACTGCTTTGACGAGCTGCCCGGAGCACTGGCCGAGTACGGAGCGACCAAAGTCGCCATCATCGGCGGCAAGCGAGCCCTGGCTGCGGCGCTGCCGGGAATCGAGGCGGCACTTGAAGGTACCGATGTCGAGGTCCTGGAGACGCGCGTCTATGGCACCAACAGTACGCGTGCCAATATCGCCAAGGTCGTGAACTCCCCTGCCTGCCAGGAAGCCGACGTGCTCATCGCATGCGGCGGCGGCAAGGCGCTCGACACCGTGAAGACCGCAGCCATCGAGCTCAAGAAGATCGTCTTCACCGTCCCGACAATCTGTTCTAACTGCTCCGCCGCGACCGCCATTGCCGTTGTCTACAACGACGACGGCTCGCTCGAGGGCTATTCGTACCCCAACCGACCCGCGCACATCTTCATCAACCCCAAGATCATCGCCGAGGCACCGGCGGAGTACTTCTGGGCCGGCGTGGGCGATGCCCTGTCCAAGCAGCCCGAGGTCGAGTACGCCACGAGCGCCGGTAATTTGGAGCACACCGCCGGTCTTGGCCTGGCACTCGCTCACACCTGTTCCGAGCCGCTGTTTACCTATGGCGTCCAGGGTCTTGAGGACGTACGCCAGGACCTGTCGAGCGAGGCCGTCAAGCAGATCGCGCTCGACATCGTGGTCAACACG
>VOFE01002244.1_pt1 | contig 50000 bp, 89 predicted proteins | sample 5384071 | NCBI WGS metagenome assembly VOFE01 (sample SAMN12384724, study PRJNA508395) | human gut metagenome | isolation source: healthy gut D | host: Homo sapiens
TGTGCCGGAAATGGGTCTGCCATAGGCGACGAAAAGGGGAATCTAAAGGAAGGCATAGCAGTTCAGTGTGCGAGAAATCTGAGATATTGGCCCTTATAATAAGAAGGTTGATATTGGACCAAGATATTCAGAGAAAAATACGGCTGGGATATACGAAGAAAAAAACAGCAAAAAGGTTAGCCGCCTGAACATGCAGTTAACCTTGCTGTTGGGACTTAGTACATCATATTTTTTTACCAATTTAAAGACATAAAAGTTTTTAGGGAACTTTTGAGAGGAATCCCTTTAAACGGTCGCTCTTCGGGTGGTTTGAAAAGTTCGTCGGTGTGCGTCCTCAATGATTTTCCGCCATCCATAAAAACAACCCGTGTTCCTACCTCGCGGGCAAGCCCCATCTCGTGCGTGACGACGACCATGGTGATACCGCCGCGTGCCAGATCCTTCATAACGTCCGAGTACTTCACCGACCATTTCGGATCAAAGCGCTGGTAGGTTCGTCAAACAGCATTACGTCAGGACTCATGCACAAAGCGCGAACAATTGCGATCGTTGCTTCTGTCCGCCAGAAGCTGAGAGGATAGGCTTTTCGGCCCGATCAGCGAGCCCGACACGCTACAGGAGCTCCATGGCGTTTTTTACAGCTTCTTCTTTGGGCAGCTTCAAGTTTAATCGGTCCGATAGTCATATTCTTGAGGATCGTCATATGTGGGAAAAGGTTGAATTGTTGGAAAACCATCCCATTTTTCGGCGATGAATATTGATATCCACTTTTGGATCGGTGATATCAACACCCTCAAAGCGAATTGTCCCACTGGTGGGAACTTCTAAGAGATTCAGGCAGCGTAAGAAAGTAGACTTGCCGGAGCCGGATGGATAATGATAACAGTAACGTCCCCTTTGTTAATCTCTGTCGTAATTCCGTCCAGTGCAGCAAGGTCGCCGAATTTTTTTCAAGGCCGTCGATTGAAATCAAAGCATTACTTTAGTGGTCACTGCTACGAAGCCTCCCTTTCCAGACGATTGACGCCGTAGAGAAGCAGAAAGCACGACAGCCAGATAGATGAGTGCGACAGCCAGCAAAGGAACAAAAGGCGTTATAGGTCAGGCTGCGGATAATGTTTCCGCCTTTGGTAAAAGGTCGTCCATAGCAATATATCCGGCAATAGGGTTTCTTTAAAGGACAATCAGCTCATTGCCAAGGGCAGGAAGGACGCTTTTGATTGCCTGTGGCATAACAATAAAGGTCATCGTCTGTATGTGTAGTTAAAACCCGAGGCTGCGGCCGGCTTCGGTTTGCCTGGCGTCAACGCTCATAATTCCGCCTCGGATGATTTCCGCCATAAGCGCGGCGGAATTAAGGCCGAACGCTAGAACAGCGACAAGAAGCTTCGGGACATTCACCGATGCAAAGATGCCAAAATAAATCAGCAATACCTGGACCATTACCGGCCCCCGGATCACAGTAAGGTGAAACTTTGCAAATTGCGTTGGCTACTTTCAGTTTTCAGTTTTTATCATGTGTCGCCGGATGATGGCAACCAGAAACCAATCACAAAGCCGACAAGAACCGCCAAAACCGTAATCTGCAGGGTTACGAGGAGCCCGTCCCAGAGATAACGCCATCGGTCTTCTTTGATAAAGCATTTATAAAAAGAGGTCGGAAAGGTACAACCATGTATCGGAGAACCAGGAAAGGATTGCGTCCATTATCTACAACATCTAACATTTAAATTATGAAGGAAAGCGCGCACCGATGCTGTTCGGTACGCTTTCTTTGTTCAATAATGCGTTATTCCCGCAGAGATGTATTTGTCGATGATTTCCTGGAGCTTGCCCTCGTCTTTCAGTTCTTTGAGCGCCGCATTGATATCGTTGGTCAGTTCATCATTCCCTTGGCGATTGCCAACGCATAATCCTCAACGATGCTGCCGGATTCCAAAATCTTTGAGCCCTTTCGTTTTCCCACGAAAAACTTTTGCCGGTTCATTATCAATCACGACGTCAATTTCCCTAGACAAGCGCTTTGTGCGGCCTCATATCCTTTCGAATACCGCTCTAGGCTGGCAACCTCGCCAAAATTCGCCTATGTCGACATAAGTGTCGCCGGTTGTTCCCTGCTGGACGCCAACGTTCAATCCAGTCAAATCCCCATTATTATCTGAATCTTCCGGACAATATAACCTGAACGCCGGTTGCGTATGCGAGTCGGAAAAGTTGACTTCTTCCGCACGTTCCGGATTGACTGTCATGCCGGCGGCGCCGACGTCAGCTTTCGAAACAATCGCCGGAATGATGGAGTCGAATTCCATGTCTTCAATTACCAGTTCTTTCCAAGCTTGTCAGCAACCGCTTCCATAATGTCGACATCGATTCCGGCACCGTCACCGTCTTTGTACTCGTACGGTGGAAATTCCGCATTGGTTGCCATAATTAAGGTATTGTCGTCGGCACTGGAGCATGCTGCGAATGAGAGTACGAGACAGAGCGCCAGTACTGCCAGGATAACCCGCTTAACCGTTTTCATAAGTCCTTCCTCCTGCAATTGATATGAAATCATGTTCCATGAAGCCTATTATAGTACAATTGGCATGTATAATCAAGTGATTGGTTGCAAAATATTCAGATGCCATTCAATTGCTTTTGTAAATATATACAGGTGAAAAAAAGAGAAAACTGTGGTTTATAGACGGATAAAGTGGCGGTTTAACCATGAAAAAACTGGATAATCCTCTGATAAGATAGAAAAAACGGATCGTTTGCAGTGAAGGCCGACGTGACCTTTTGTTAAACAAATTTATCATTTGGGATGTTTGAAAAGGGAGGAACGAAGAAAAATGAATATTTATAAGATCTGCGCCCGGCAAAATGTTATTTTTAAAAAAGCCGTTGTATACCAGCTTGGTTTCATGAACCATAATAAATGCGTTTTTGTCAAATTGGTGGATCAAAAGGCGTAAGGCGTCCAAGTGCTTGTTGTCTGTTTGAATCATCAACATGTATTTTTCGTCTGAAAATTCAGAGCGGTTGACGTTCAGAACCGCCATTCGAAGCCGGCATCCCGGACCGCTTCCAGTAATTGATCGTTTTATGACTGGTAACGACACGGACTTCTACGATTCCACTAAAAATTTTTTTTTCTGCAATCAGGCCGCCAATATACGTGCCCAGTGCGAACCCGCCGGCGTACGCAATAACAATAGAAAGCTGTCCCCTGCGGCATCCAGGGCCTCGCGTACGATCAGGAACCAAATTCCGACTTCCAAAAAGCCGAAGAGGGAGGCAATTGCATTTTTTCTTTAACGGTTAATATGGTGCGAATTGTTCCGAGGAGACGTCAAGGATTCGGCTGAAAAATATTTTCAAGCATTAAAAGCAACGCGGTGTCTATCATGTTAGTTCCCCACCTTTGACAGTATGCATACGCCTGGATTGTGAGAAAAACGGCACATTGCCGACCACAAATGGCGGCGGTAATGTCAAGTCTTTTACGATTGTTATGTGCGTTTTGTTCATGAATATACGTTTTTAGATAGGTCGGAACCTCTTCGGAGGAAACCAGGCGTTGAGGTTGCGGGATGAAACAGAAAATGGTATAATAACTTAAAATATGTATTTTGTGTTTTTGAGCATTTTTAAGCAGGCATCCGTCTGCGTTTGTAAATTTAGCGTATTAGGGAGGATTATGATGAAAAAGATACCCGTTCATTTTCTTACGGAGGCTTTTGCGCCGTTTGGAAGCGTAATAGCGGTGGATGTTGCCAAAGCGGGCAAAATCCCGGCGTTTCCGATTGGTATGGGAACGTTGCTGTGATGGGGGAAATTGGGAGCGCCGCATTCAATTTGATGACGGTATATCCGCGAAGCAGTGTGCCGGCGGTTTGAGAGCCACCGTAGGACGCCGGAAGCCGTTATTCCGCTTGGCGGTAGGGGGATCATTATTCCGCTTGCGCCGCCGGGGAATTTCAGGCGGATCTAGTTTCCGCTTTTTATGTCCCGGGAAATAAAGCCGTTGTTTTTCATCCAGGAACATGGCATTTTTGCGCCATACACATTCGAAGATTCCGCGACATTCATTACGGCCTACCGTGCGGGCACGCCGGAAGACGATATCAATTTGCAGAACTGGCGGAAGATGCATATTTTGAGCTGTGAAGCCATTCCCGGAAAAGTTGCTTGCTTTTTAGTACGGCTTTGGTAAGTGCGATCCGATAAAAACAAAACGGCAAACGCGTTTTGCGCCATAGGTAAGGGGCCTATGGCCAGCGCGTTTCCTCTTTATTACTCTTAATAGTGTGATTATGCGAAGAGAAGGCAATAGGGGATTGGTCCGATTCGGCTGAGGACATGGTTTTACAGAGCCGTAGATTTTTTATTCTGTAGGCCGAAGTGGACTCGATACATCGTGTTCTGCTTGTTCTGTGCGTGTGAAAACGTATTGCTTTCGATAGGTGTTCGGCGGCATGCCTTTATATTTCCGAAAGGCGGCATACATCTGGGAAAGCGCCGAGTAGCCGGAGGAAGCGCAATTTCCCGCAGCCCAAGCTTGGGCTGTTTCATGAAGCTTCCGCCCTGCGAAGCCGGGCTTCCTGGATCCATTGCTGCGGAGAGCAACCGGCAGCTTCCTGGAAAACGCGAAACAGTTGGGAGCGACACAGGCCGACGAAGTTAGCGACGTCTGAGACGCGGACAGGAGAAAATAAATTCCCTTCAATGTACCAGACTGCTTTTTGAAAATACTGTCTTAATATACTGGACGGTTCTTTTTCGTCCACTGAGCAGCGCGTTTCGCCGGTTAAGGCGAGGAGGCGAAGCAGGCCGCCGACGGCGGCAGTCTCGCCTAACCGAAGCTTTGAGACGTCGAGAATGACTTGCTCAAGTGTGGCGCGGGCTTCCTTCGGCGTCTTGAGCGTAAATGTTGGCGAAGCCTTTGTCAGACCGGCTTTTTGTGTGAGAGCTGCCGCCGTTTCGCCTGTGTAGCCGATCCAACCATAATGCCAGGGCGTCTGTTCTGAAGCGCGGTAGATGGTGACTTCATCTGGAAAAATTAAAAATCCTTGTCCCTCATGTAGATGGTATTGACGGCCGTCGTAATGGTAGGTCCCGCTCCCGGAAAAAATATAATGGATCAGATAACAGTCGCGTACAAACGGCCCGAATTGATGGCCGGGCCGGCATTGTTCCGTTCCGCATTGCGTGACGCGGAGCTCTGTATGGGCCTGGAGTGCTTGTACCATGCTGTGCTGCGCCTCTTTTCCAGCAATAAACTACAGTTACAATTATATCGGCAACGGCAGGCTGGGTCAATGCAGAATAAAGCATGTAGAGAAGCTGTTTGCGCTTCTCTACATGCTTTGTCGAATTTCGTTTTTAGACTTTGAAAAGGAGGTCGCTGTAGCCTGGGAACGGCCAGATTTTTTCCTGACGTGTTGGCTTCGATTTTATCCACTACCGTGCGCAGGGATTGCATGGAGGAGAAAATAGAGTCATGGTAGTATCTGGCAGAGCAAGCGCGTCGTTGCTGTAATCCTTAGCGGCGTCCAGCGCCTTGTCGAGCGCAGTAGTTTCCTTGTACATTGTGCATCCCAGCGAAGAGATTGTTTGGATCAGGTCAACCTCCATCTCGCAAGGAACCATCCCGCAGGCGGCTTTTTTGGCGTTGACCTCCTCGGAAAGCAGGGACAGATATTTTGTCACGGCAGGGATAATGTCCCGCTTTTACCATATCGACCATTGTCAACGCTTCGATATTGATTACCTTGCTGTAGGTTTCCAATAGGATCTCGTACCGCGAGCGCATTTCGGTTTCTGTAAAAATTTTATGACGTGAACAACCGGATATTTTTTCGCTGATAAAGTAGGGAAGGGCATCTACCGTAGACTTCAGATTCAATAGTCCGCGCTTAGCCGCTTCTATCGGCCACTCTTCAGAATATCCATCTCCGTTAAAGATATCCGCTTATGTTCCTTGATTGTCCTTTTTTACAAGGGCGTTGGCGCGCTCGTAAAATCGTCCTTTCTCCAGTTCGTCGGCAAATTGCCGGAGTTCTTCGGCAACAATCGTATTTAGCACGATATTGGGTCCCGAAATCGAGAGAGGAACCAAGCATGCGGAACTCAAATTTATTGCCGGTAAAGGCAAAACGGCGAGGTCGGTTACGGTCTGTCGTGTCTTTTGGGAAATGCGGAGGACATGGACGCCAATCTCCATTTCAGAACGCCCACACCCATTGTAGGCTGTCCCATTCTCGATCAGTCAGAATTGCGGCAAGCTCATCGCCAACGAACATGGGAAACGATGGCCGGGGTGCCTCGTTTGCGCCGAGACGATGATCATTGCCGGCACTGGCGACAAATCCGGAGGGATCCTGGTATTCGTCGACTGCTTTGATGACCGCCGAGAGGAACAGAAGGAATTGTGCGTTCTCATATGGGGATTTGCCTGGTTCCAGAAGATTGACGCCCGTGTCTGTGGAAATAGACCAGTTGTTATGTTTCCCGCTTCCGTTTACGCCTGCGAAGGGTTTTCATGAAGCAGACATACGAGACCATGCTTTAGTGCCACATTTTTCATGACTTCCATCGTCAACTGGTTATGGTCTGTTGCAAGATTGGTCGTCGTAAATATCGGGGCAAGCTCATGTTGAGCAGGCGCAACTTCATTATGTTTTGTTTTTGCCAGAATGCCGAGCTTCCACAGCTCTTCGTCAAGATCCTTCATGTAAGCCGCAATTCTTGGCTTGATCGCGCCGAAATAATGGTCTTCGAGCTCTTGGCCCTTCGGAGGGCGTGCGCCGAAAAAGTGTGCGCCCGCATAAAAAAAAGATCTTCCCGTTGGTCAAAGAGCGCTTTATCTACCAGAAAGTACTCCTGTTCCGGCCCGACCGTGGTGACGACGCGTTTGGCGGTCGTGTTTCCAAATAGACGGAGAATTCGCAACGCTTGGTCGCTGATCGCTTCCATTGACCGGAGAAGCGGTGTCTTTTTATCAAGTGCCTCTCCGCTATAGGAGCAGAATACAGTTGGAATACAAAGGGTTCCATCCTTCAGGAATGCATAGGAAGTCGGATCCCAGGCCGTATAGCCCCGCGCTTCAAGGTAGCGCGTAAACCGCCGGAAGGAAAGCTTGAGGCGTCCGGTTTCCCCTTGATTAGTTCCTTGCCGGAAAAGTCCATGATAACTTTTCCATCTTTTGTGGCGAGATAAAACTGTCATGCTTTTCCGCAGTAATCCCGGTCATTGGTTGGAACCAATGGGTAAAAATGTGGCTCCCTTTTCGATGGCCCAGTCTTTCATTGCATTTGCGACCACATTGGCGACTGTAATATCCAGATCCCTGCCATCTGCAATGGTTTGGCGCAGAGACTTATATACCTCTTTGGGAAGCTTGTCGCGCATGACGTCGTCATTAAAAACCATGCTGCCAAATAATTCGGGGACTTTACTCATAGTAACGCTTCCTTCCTGCTCTTCGCATTATTTTATGTTGCTTAAAGCCTAACCCACACAACAAAAAGACGCTGTGGGCCTTTTAGCCCACAGCGTCCTTTCTGCTATGACGTTATTATATTCCCGTTGCTTTTACTTGTCAACACTTTTTAAAAAAATTTTTTAAATGAAGGAAAATAAATACGAATATGCAGAATGATAGGGCAATCTGCAGAAAGTAAACTGTGCAAAGTGACGAAGATGCATTTTTTGCAATTTTACTTGCAAAAAAGATTGACTTTATTTTGTCTTCCTATACTATAAATAGACAAAGGCGTCTGATAGTGTGTTCTGAGAATGGCTCGGGACATAATGATCAGACACTTTTTACTGTTTAGAAAGGATGGACGCCATGAATAAGGAAGGCTTTCAAGGAAACAGGATACCGTCCGGATGTGCGATATCAGGGATCTTCTCACGGAGCGGGAGACAATTGACGGTGTGGAGATCATAAAATCGATTGCTTTAATGCATGAGCGTTCCAATGGTCTGGGGGCGGCTTCGCCGGATATGGGATTTATCCGGGTATAAAGGATTTATATGCCTTCCATGTTTTATGACCATCAGGCGCGAAAGAAGAATGCGAACGGTTTCTAGAGCGGCATTTTGATGTTTGTAAACCTTTCTAAAATTCCAACAAGAAAAACGAAAAAGATTACCGACGAGCCATTGATCTGGCGTTACTTTGTCAATCCCCCTTACCGACAAAACCGCAGACAATAACTGGATCCGGATGAGTTTGTTGCAAGAAGCGTGATCAAGGTAAATACACATATCGACGGCGCGTATATCTTTTCCAGTGGCAAAAATATGGGCGTTTTCAAAAGCGGTTGGGTATCCGGAGGACGTAAGGTGTATTTTATCGCTTGGAAGAGTATGCAGGTTATTGTTGGACCGCACACGGCAGGTATCCGACGAATACCCGGGTTGGTGGGGTGGTGCACATCCGTTCGCCCCTTTTGGATTATTCTATCGTCCCATAACGGAGATTTCCTCCTATGACGCGAACCGCAGGGTAATCGAAATGTATGGGTATCAATGCGCTCCTGACGGATACCGAAGTGATTACTTACATTATGGATTATCTTATCCGCCGGAAAGGGCTTTTTCACTCAAGGGCGGCCAATGTGATTGCGGCACCGTTCTGGTCGACGATCGAAAAGAAGGATCCGGAAGAACAGGAACGCTTGACCTATTTACCAATACGTTTTTCGGGGCTTTTGGTGACGGGTCCGTTTTCTATCCTTTTGGCTTTTCCGGCGGAATTATGGCGCTCAACGACCGTTTGAAGCTCGGAGCATGGTCGTCGGAAAAAAGGCGACATGGTCTATATTGCAAGCGAGGAATCGGCGATCCGGGTTATTGCGCCGGACCTGGATAAGATCTGGGCGCCGGGCGGCGGCGAGGCCGTGATTTACACTTTGGATGGGGGGCAAGCGTCATGCCGATAAATTTCCTGTATCCGGAATATGAAGTCGTTCGGAACCCGAGCCGGTGCATTGCGTGCCGTGCCTGCGAAAGGCAATGCGCGAATGAGGTTCACCACTATGATGTGGATTTAAAAGTGCATGGTGGCAGATGAATCCAAATGTGTCAACTGCCATCGTTGCGTTTCGCTATGTCCCACACGGGCGTTAAAAATTGTAAAAACGGATCATACCTTTAAGCAAAATGCAAATTGGACGGGACAGGCCATTACCGATATTTACCGCCAGGCAGGGAGGCGGCGGCGTTCTGCTTTCGTCCATGGGTAATCGAACCCGTTGCCGATTTATTGGGATAAGATCTGATCAACGCCTCGCAGGTGACAAATCCTTCCATCGACCCACTGCGCGAACCGATGGAAACGAGGACGTTCCTTGGCGCCAAGCCGGAGGAGATTGAACAGGATGCCAGTGGAAAGCTTGTCAACAACCTCAAGCCGCAACTACGCTCTCCGTGCCGGTGATGTTTTCGGCCATGTCTTACGGTTCTATTAGTTATAATGCGCATGAGAGCCTAGCGCGTGCGGCGGAAGCGCTTGGAACCTATTACAATACTGGCGAAGGCGGGCTGCACGAGGATTTTTACCGCTATGGAAAAACACGATTGTGCAGGTGGCCTCGGACGTTTTGGCGTCCATGAGGCGTACTTAAATGCCGGCGCCGCGATTGAAATCAAGATGGGGCAGGGGCAAAGCCGGGAATTGGCGGCCATCTGCCGGGAGCGAAAAATTGTCGGGGATGTTTCTAAGACACGGATGATCCCGGAAGGTTCTGACGCGATTTCTCCGGCGCCGCACCATGATATTTATTCGATTGAAGACCTGCGGCAACTGGTTCTTTCTTTAAAAGAGGCGACAAATTACAAAAACCTGTTATAGTAAAAAGATAGCGGCAGTCCATAATGTTGCAGCGATTGCTTCCGGTATTGCGAGGCGGTGCGGATATTATTGCCATTGACGGGTTCCGGGGCGGCACGGGGGGCCGCACCTGCCCGGATACGGGATCATGTAGGGATCCCGATTGAGCTGGCGCTTGCAAGTGTTGACGAACGGCTACGGAGCGAAGGAATCCGGAACTGTGTGTCTCTTGTGGCAGGCGGCTCGATCCGGAGCAGCTCCGATGTGGTCAAGGCAATCGCACTTGGAGCGGATGCCGTGTATATTGCGACCAGGCGCTGCTTGCGCTGGGGTGCCATCTGTGCCGTAGCTGCCATAGTGGCAAGTGTAACTGGGGAATTGCAACCCAAAACCGGAGCTGGTCAAACGGCTGAATCCCAATGTTGGCTATCAAAGGCTGGTCAATCTGATTACTGCGTGGAACCATGAGATCAAGGAAATGCTTGGCGGTATGGGGATTAATTCCATTGAGGCATTAAAGGGTAACCGGCTGATGCTCAGAGGCGTTGGGTTGAACGAGACGGAACTGCGGATTCTCGGTATCAAGCATGCCGGTGAATAAAAGAGGCACGAACATCATTTCATTATTTATAACAGGGGGATTTTGAAATGCTAACAGCAGTTGTAAGGGATCAATTGGGGTGACGAGGGCAAAGGCCGGATGGTCGATTTGTTGTCTGAAAACCAAGATATTGTCGTGCGTTATCAGGGCGGCAACAATGCCGGTCATACGGTGATTAACAATCGCGGAGAATTTATATTAAATCTTTTGCCGTCCGGAATTCTTCGCCCCGAAATAACCAATGTGATGGGTTGTGGGATGGTCATTGATATTGAACATCTCTGTAAGGAAATCGGCCGTCTTCGCAACAAAGGGAATCGAAATTTCTCCGAGAAATTTAAAGATCAGTGATCGTGCGGTGATCTGTATGCCGTATCATGTCATGCAGGACTGCCTGGAGGAGGACCGGCTGGGCGATGCCAAATTTGGCTCTACTCGTCGCGGGATTGCACCGGTATATGGGGATAAGTATCTGAAAAAAGGCCCTGCGGATGGGTGATTTGTTCCAGCCAGATGCACTGCAGGAACGGTTGTCCGGCATCCTGGAATGGAAAAATCTCACCATTTCGGGTGTCTATCAGGCGGAAGGGTGCACGATGGAAAACATCATGGCTTGGCTGAAGAATACGGAGAACCGCTGATTCCTTATATTTGTGATGTCGGCAGTTTCCTGACGCATGCGTTGAAAAAGACGGGAAACGCGTCATGTTTGAGGCACAGTTGGGTGCTCCTCCGCGATATCGATTTTGGTATTTATCCGTATACCTCGTCTTCCTATACGATTGCGTCATATGCGCCGATTGGCGCGGGGGATCCCCAGGTCATAAGCTGGACAGCACGGTGGGGATCATGAAGGCCTATTCCACCTGTGTCGGGGAAGGTCCGTTCACAGTGGAAATGTTTGGCGAGGAAGCGGACGCGCTCCGGCAGGCGGGAGGAGAATACGGCGCTGCAACGGGACGTCCGCGTCGGGTCAGGGGGCTTCGATGTCGTCGCTTCAAAATACGGTGTCCAGGTCCAGGGGCGACGGAGCTTGCCATTACAAAAATTGGATGTGCTGTCTTACATGAAAGAAATCCCGGTGTGCGTGAGTTATGATATCGATGGCAATACGGTGACAGAATTCCCCTATGGCCGTGATTTTGGTGGCAAAACCGAATTTTATTACGCTAAAGGGCTGGAACTGCGATATTTCAAAGTGTAAGACCTTGGCGGATCTGCCAAAAGAGGCTGTCGAGTATGTCCATTTCCTGGAGCACGCGGTAGAGTGCCCAGTAAAATATATTTCGGTCGGCGCACGGCGCGACGCGATTATTGTCCTGTAACCTCTAACAAGCGGCCGGGGGCAGCCGCCGTTTATGGATTTTCAGGGCGCAATAATGTTAGGGCCGGCTTTTCATAAATATCAGCCGGAGGGAAAGGATGCGTCTGGAAGATGAAGAAAATTTATGTAGACGAAAAATGGTGCCTCGGCTGCCATCTTTGCGAGTATTATTGTGCTTTGCCAATTCGCATAGCGATAACATGGCAAAAGCGCTCAAGGACGTGGTGATCAATCCTAGAATTCGGATCGAGGAACATAACAATATCAGCTTCGCGGTGTCCTGCCGGCATTGTACGGATCCGATTGGCAAAAAGCTGTATTTGGCGCCTTGACTCGAAAAGACGGATGATCCGGATCGACAAACAGAAATGCGTCGGGTGCTATACCTGCGTGCTGGTGTGCCCTTTCGGCGCAATTATGCCGTCGGCGGAGGGAGCCATGCAAAATGCGAATTATGCGTCCAGAATGCGAATGGGACGCCTGCCTGTGTGCAGGGGTGTCCGAACAAAGCGATTGTATTTGAGGAGCGGGATGAAGTATGAGATATGTAATCATTGGGAATTCTGCATGGCGGTTGGCTGTATTGAGGCAATCCGTGAAGTCGATAAGGTGGGGAAATTACCGTTATTGCTTCTGAGCCCTACCATATTTATTCCCCGACCCTTGATTTCATACTTATTACTCGGGGAAAACGGATACAGAAAGGATGAAATACCGACCGGATAGCTTCTATACGGCAAACAAATGCAAAACATTGTTTGGCCGGACGGTTGCCGCAATTGATTCTGAAACAAAGAAGTCATATTGGAAAACGGGGAAAAAGTTCCCTATGACAGGCTTTTTTGGTTGCGACGGATCACGTCCTTTTATCCCGCCGATGGAAGGGGTCGATACGGTGGATGCTAAGTTTACTTTTTATGTCGCTGGATGATGCCAAGGCGCTGGAAAAGGGATTGACCCAAGATACCCGGTGCTAATTGTCGGCGCCGGCCTGATCGGGTTGAAGTGCGCGGAGGGGATTTGGACCGTGTGGGTTCCATTACTGTGGTAGATCTTGCAGATCAGGTGCTCCCCGAGTATCCTGAACCGGGAGGCATCTGAGATGGTGCAGGCGCATTTGGAAAACCTTGGACTTTCCTTTATTCTGGGGACAGTGTAAAGGCGTTCGACCGGAATCAGGCGGAATTAAAGAGCGGCCGAAGGCTTGCGTTTGATGTCCTGGTACTGGCGGTTGGCGTTCGCCCGAATATGGAGCTGATCCAGCGGCCGGCGGAAAAGGTCGCCCGTGGAATCGTGACGGATCTTTCCTGTAGAACCAGCCGGCCGGACGTTTATGCGGCTGGGGATTGCAGCGAGAGCTATGGATCTGGACGACAGGGCAGAACCGGGTCTTGGCGCTGCTGCCGAACGCATACATGCAGGGAGTTTGCGCAGGCGCAAATATGGCCGGTGTGGAGAAAAAATATGACACGGCAATTCCGATGAATGCGATCGGCTTTGCGGGTCTGCATATCCTGACGGCCGGAGCCTACAACGGCGAGAAGCATGTGTTCCAGGATGAAAAAAAATTATAAGGCGTTATTTTGCAAAGACAACCTGTTGCGGGCTTTATCCTGATTGGCGATGTTGCGGAGCAGGGATTTATACCGCCCTAATCCGCAATCAAGTGCCGCTTTGATACGATTGATTTTGAGCTGGTGATGGAGAAACCGCAGCTGATGGCGTTTTACAAAAGCCGCACGTACAGAAATGATGGCGCGGTAAACCTGATTTTTGGATGAAGAAGGTGATTGGTAATGGCGGAACAACGCTGCTTGGGAGAACGGTATCTTGGCTGTGGCGCGGAAAAAGGTGAACTGATCCAGAGGGACGCCCGGAAATGCGCTTGGCGCATATCTGAACGGCGCGGATATTGTCCCTATATGGCAACGCGCAGGATGCGACGGGAGATACGATGAACAGCGGCAGTATTACAGTGTATGGAAATACCGGGGGATGCCGTAGGCTATGCGTGATGCGCGGCGGTGCCATTTATGTTCAGGGGAAAATGCCGGCTATCGTGCCGGAATCCACATGAAGGAGTACCAAGAGAAAGTCCTGTTACTGATGATTGGCGGGCGTTGCGGGAGCTTTCGGGGAATATCAGGCAGGCGGCGTCATCGTGGTACTTGGCTTGGGTTGTGAGGGCAAGCCAATTGTGGGTAATTTCTGTGGTACTGGGATGCATGGCGGGAAGATTTATCTCCGTACTGAGACGTTGCCGCCGGATCTCCCGGCACAGGTTGTCGCGGCGCCGGCGGAACAGCCGGACATGGAGGAAATTTCAGAACAGGTCGCGCTTTTTGTGGGAAATTTGGTTTGATCCGCTCGATATTCTAAAGAGCCGTTTTTATGTATTGCGGCCCAATACCAAAAATCCGTACAAGCAGCTTTACGTTTACAGCTAAGGTGAAAACGAGGCGACGGACGAAAAGCAGCCGGCACTGGGAAACCGGAATAAGAAAGGGGATATGAATGTTGTATACAGAATCGGATGTAATGGAGTTTATCGCGGAAAATGATGTGAAGTTTATCCGTCTCTCGTTTTGTGATATTTTTGGCATCCAGAAGAATCTTTCTATTATGCCGGTCGAACTGGAGCATGCTTTTCGGACGGGAATCCCGGTGGATTCCTCTGCCGTCCGGGGATTTGGCGATGAGGAAAGCGGAGATATGCTATTGTTCCCCGATCCATCTACGCTGTCGCTGTTGCCATGGCGCCCCCTCCCATGGAAGGGTAGTCCTTTTCTTTTTGCGAGGTTCGCTATGCAGACGGGAGGCCTCTTGAGATCGATGGGCGCTACCTGCTGAAAGGGGCGATGCGGGAGCTGCGGGAAGCCGGTATTTTTGCCGTTTCGGTGTAGGATGAGTTTTATCTGTTTCAAGTAGACGATGAAGGGAACCCGACAAAAGTCCCCTTTGACCAGGCCGGGTACATGGGAATTGCGCCGGAGGATAAGGGTGAAAATATCCGGCGGGATATTTGTTTGACGCTTGAAGAGATGGGGTCACGCCCTTGCGTTCCTTGCACAAGCACGGTCCGGGCCAGAATGAAATTATTTTCCGTGACGGTAACGCATTGCAATCCGCCGATGATGTGATTACATTTAAATTTGTTGCCCGTACGGCTGCAACCCGCAATGGATTGCACGCTACCTTTAGTCCGAAACCGATTATGGGAAAGGATGGCAGCAGCTTTAATATTAAAATTTCCCCGGTAACTAGGGACGGCGAATCGTGTGTAGATCAATTTTTGGCCGGTATCATGGCGCATATCCGGGGAGATGACAGTGTTTTGCAACCCTTCGGAGTCTTCCTATGAACGGTTGGGGTCATTTAAATCGATGTGATATGTTGCTTGGACCCATAAAAAGCCGCCAACAGATGGTTCGCAAGCAGACGGAAGCGGATGGGACAGTATGGATTGAGCTTGGTCTCCGGATTCTACGGCAAATCCGTATCTCATTTATACCTTGCTCTTTATGCAGGGCTGGATGGGTAAAACGCGGCCTACAGCCGGCAGCGCCTTTGACAATGGTCTGCAAGGAATGGATGAGAACGAGTTAAAGTCGTTAGAGCAATTGCCGGAGCATTTTGACGAGGCGATGCAGCTTGCACAGGAGAGCCCGGTTTATCCGCGCCCATTTTCCGGAAAGGCTACTGGAGGCATACGGGAAGCGGAATGTAGATTTAGATCAATAACGGAGGGGGCGAAAAACGATGTTTTCCGAAAATACGCCCCAATATGTTTTGATTGTTTCAAGTACGGAAAAAGGAGCAGAACCAATTTCGACGCTTGATTTGAAATTAGGTGGTTCTGTTACAGTGGCCAAAAGCGGCGGGGAGGCCCGGCGATTGTTGGTTTTCGGAAATTATGGGCTGATAATTATTAACGCGCCTCTATCCGATGAGTTTGGCCATGAGTCGCATGCAGGGCGGCTGAGGATGCAACTTCCGGCGTTATTTTGATGGTCAAGAATGAAATGTTCGATGAAATCTGCCACCGTGTCGGAGCTTATGGCGTGCTTACGGTGGCAAAGCCCGTTTCCCGGCAGTTCTTTTATCAGGCGGTAAAACTTTTAGAAGCTGTACAAGCCAAATGGATGAAGCTGGAAAAGGAGAACCGGAAGTTAGAGGGGAAGCTGGAGGAGCTTAGAGTGGTTTCGCGCGCAAAATGTCTTTTGGTGGAATATCTTCATATCGGAGAGCGTGAAGCGCACCGGTATATTGAGAAACAGGCAATGGATTTACGTGTTACGAAAAAGTGATTGCAGAAGACATTTTAAAGACATATGATTATTAGGGGCAGAAGTATGGATTTTGACAAATTACATGAGGAATGTGCGGTGTTTGGCGCCAGCCTCCGAAGTGATGATGCACCGGGTGTCGCTTATAACGGCCTATTGGCGATGCAGCACAGGGGGCAGGAGGGCGCCGGAATTGCGGTTTCTAAAGGCATAGCTTGCTCTACCACAAGGATGTCGGGCTTGTCAGCGAAGTTTTTACGCCGAGGGTGATGGATCGGCTTCCCAAAAGCGGTGCGGCGATTGGACATGTCCGTTATTCGACAACGGGAGGGAACACCAAGAATAATGTGCAACCGATCATAACAGAGTTTTTGACCGGCCGGATTGCGACAGCCCCAACGGAAATATTGTCAATGCAAAAAAGCGTTGAAGGAAAAGCTGGAAACCTGCGGGTTGATTTTGCGGCCACGACGGACAGCGAAGTGATTTCCTCCTTAATTGCGTATAAGACATTGAAGACAGGGAATGTGTTCGATGGTGTCGTTGTTGCGGCAAAGGAATTGGTTGGAGCGTTTTCTCTTGTGGTTCTTACCGGGGATCATAAGCTAATTGTCGTACGGGATCCAAACGGGTTCCGTCCGCTTTGCATTGACGAAACGCTTTTGGCCTCGCCGTTGCGTCGGAAAGTTGTGCGCCAGATAGCTGTGGGTTTTCGTTTATCCGCGATGTTGCCCCCGGAGAGGTGATTATTATTGAGGATGGGGAGATTTCCAGTAGCACGATCTGTTTGTCCTCCGAGCAGCGCGGACTGTGCATTTTTGAATATGTGTATTTTGCAAGGCCGGATTCCTTTATAGACGGGTTGAGCGTATTTGAAGCGCGTCGGCGGATGGGAATTGCGCTTGCGCAAGAGTACCGGCAGATGCAGATGCAGTCTGTGGCGTTCCGGACAGTGGTTTAGAGGCTGCTGCCGGTTATGCGGAAGAAAGCGGGCTTCCGCTTGTTTCGGATTTGTGAAGAACCGGTATATTGGCCGGAGCTTTATTTTTCCCACGCAGTCCCAACGGGAAAATGCAGTACGGTTAAAACTAAACCCACTGAAATGGAATCTTTCAGGAAAACGGATTGTGCTGGTGGACGATTCGATTGTCCGTGGGGCGACTAGCGCGTTGATCATTAAAAGCCTGCGGGATGCAGGCGTAAAAAAGAGGTGCATCTGCGGATTTTTTCCCCGCCGTTCCGGCATACTTGTCATTTCGGGACGGATATTGACAGCGAGGAAAATTTGATTGCAAACCGGATCTCAATTGAAGAACTTCGGATAAGGCTTGGCGCGGATTCACTGGGATTTATCAGTATCGATGGGCTGAAGCATGCTTGCGGAAAAAAGTCGGATGCCGTTTTGTACCGGTTGCTTTACCGGGGAGTACGGGATTAACGATATCGGTTTTTCGAATAAAGCGGAATTGGAGAAACCGGGAATGGGCCGATGACGCCGTTATTCCTTGAGGTGTGGTCTGCTCACGCCAGGGATAAAGAAGCGTTAGACACAGGACGGGGATTTTGCCAAGCGGATGTGACTTTAAAATTGAAAAGGTGTGAGGGCAATGGGTGATACAGCATATTTAATCTTGGAAAACGGGAGAATTTTCGAGGGAAAGGCATTCGGCGTGCAGCGGGAAGTTGTCGCGGAAGTCGCCTTTGCCACCCGGTATGACCGGATATCTCGAGACGCTGACTGACAAGAGCTATTATGGCCAGATGGTGGTGCAAACATTTCCGTTGATAGGGAACTATGGCGTTATCCCTTCTGATTTTGAAGGTGACCGCATTGGCCCTTGCGCCTATATTGTAAAAAAAGATTGGTGTCGGACGCCCTCTAATTTCCGCAGCGAGGGGGATCTTGACACCTTTTTCGGGATAACGGCGTCGTTGGGCTTTCAGGCATTGATACCCGGTCGCTGACGAAACCATTCGGGAAAGCGGTGTTATGAATGGAATGATCACCTACGGCCTGACAGACGTTAATTTGGAAAAGATTCGGAATTACCGTGTGCGCGGTGCGGTCCCGGCGGTTTCTACCAGCAAGCCGTATCGGGAGGGCCAGCCGGATGCGAAATATCATGTGGCTTTGCTGGACTATGGAATGAAAGAAAACATCAAGCGGGAACTATTGCGTTTGGGGTGCAGGGTGACGGTATGCCCCTATCGGACGACACCGGAAGAAATTGCCGCAATCGCCCCAGACGGATTATGTTGTCCAATGGGCCCGGCGACCCTGCGGATAACACCGGGGCCATTGAAACCTTAAAAGTAATTTTGACCATGGGGAATCCCGATCTTTGGAATCTGTCTGGGTCATCAGCTTTTTTGGCGTTTCGCCAACGGCTTCTCAACCTGTAAGCTGAAATATGGCCATCGTGGGGCGAATCAGCCGGTTAAGAATATGGAGACGGAAGGGTGTACATTTCCAGCCAAAACCATGGCTATGCGGTCGTTTCCGACAGTATCAATCCTGCTCTTGCCGAGGAATGGTTCGTTAACGTCAATGATCGGACCTGCGAAGGGATCCGGTACCGAAATTGCCCCGCTTTCTCCGTGCAATTCCATTCCGGAAAGCCTGCGGCGGGCCGCAGGATACGGAAATGCTGTTTGAAAATTTTATTGCGATGATGGAGGTGAAAAAGCATGCCGCTCAATAAATCGATCAAAAAAGTTTTGGTGATCGGCTCCGGCCCAATTGTGATTGGGCAGGCTGCGGAATTTGATTATGCCGGGACGCAGGCATGCCGTGCGCTGCGGGAAGATGGGATTGAAATTGTTTTGGTGAATTCCAATCCCGCAACGATTATGACGGATAGCGCGATGGCGGACCGGGTTTATATTGAACCTTGAACCTTTCCATTATCAAGCGGATTATCATCCAGGAACGGCCGGACAGCATTTTAGCGGGTTTCGGTGGACAGACTGGCTTGACGCTGTCTATGCAGCTTGCTAAGGAGGGATTTTTGGAGGAGCATCAGGTAACACTGCTGGGCGTTTCGCCGGAAACCATTGACAAAGCGGAAGACCGGCAAATGTTTAAAGATACAATGGAACGTATCGGGCAGCCTTGCATTCCTTCAAAGGTTGTGACGACGGTTGCGGATGCAGAAACCTTTGCGGAAGAAATTGATATCCGGTAATTATCCGTCCGGCATTCACGCTGGGTGGAAGCGGCGGCGGAATTGTTAAAAAATCGGCAGCAGCTTGATGAGGTCGCTGCAAACGGTCTGGCGCTTTCTCCAATTACCCAGATCCTGGTTGAAAAAAGCATTGCAGGCTGGAAGGAAATTGAATTTGAAGTGATCCGCGACGGCGCTGGAAATACAATTACCGTTTGCTCAATGGAAAATTTTGATCCGGTAGGAATTCATACGGGGGACAGTATTGTTGTCGCGCCGGCGGTGACGCTCTCCGACAAGGAATATCAAATGCTCCGCACTGCGGCGCTGCGTATTATTGACACACTCGGTGTGGAAGGCGGTTGTAACTGTCAGTTTGCACTGAACCCGGATTCTTTTGAATATGCAGTCATCGAAGTAAATCCTCGTGTATCCCGGTCTTCTGCGCTGGCTTCCAAAGCAACCGGTTATCCGATTGCCAAGGTTGCCACCAAAATTGCCATTGGCTATACGCTTGACGAAATCCTGAATGCCGTAACGGGAAAAACCTATGCGGCGTTTGAGCCGACCCTCGACTATGTTGCGGTAAAGCTTCCAAAGTGGCCGTTTGATAAATTTGTGTATGCGAAGCGTGAATTGGGGACGCAGATGAAAGCGACCGGAGAGGTCATGGCGATTGCGGATTCCTTTGAAATGGCGCTGATGAAAGCGGTACGGGGCGCGGAGATTTCTGTAGACACCCTGCGAATGTCAAGTTGGAAAAGATGGACGACGACGGGCTTTGGTCGATTGTCCGACGCGACGGACGAGCGCCTTTGCGCTCTATGAATTACTGTACCGGGGTGTGACGGTAGAGGCGCTTCATGCAGTTACGCGGATCGACCGATGGTTCCTGGAAAAGCTGAGGAACCTTGTCTGCTACGAACAGGGAGATTGCCGGCTGCGATCTGACCAAGGCGGCATACATCCGAGGCAAACAGATGGGGTATACGGATGAAGCGTTGGGGCGTATTGCCGCTTCCTTACCGGAAGTGTCTCTTTCTCCGACTTATAAGATGGTTGATACCTGCGGCGCAGAATTTAGCGCCGTCACGCCTTACTTTTACGCCACCTATGATACGGAGGAAATGGGCGGCGAGAATGAGGCGATGGATTTCGTATCACAGAGCAAAAAGCGGCGTGTCGTTGTGCTGGGATCCGGTCCGATTCGGATCGGCCAGGGAATTGAGTTTGATTACGCAAGCGTGCATTGCGTGAAATCCTTGCAAGAACTTGGGTATGAGGTTGTCATCATCAACAACAACCCGGAGACAGTCTCGACTGATTTCGATACGGCGGATCGATTGTATTTTGAGCCGCTTTGTGGGGAAGACGTCATGAATATTATCCGGATGGAGGATCCGGTAGGCGTCGTCTGTGCCTTTGGCGGACAAACGGCAATCAAGCTGACGAAAGTGCTCAGCCGGAACCAGGTCCCGATTATTGGGACCTCGGCTGACAGCGTCGATGCGGCTGAAGATCGGGAACGGTTCGATGAATTGCTGGAGTCGCTCGGCATTAAGCGTCCGAAGGGGTTTACCGTCATGACGCCTGAAGAAGCCCCTAGCGGCCGCACGAGCTTTGGAATATCCGGTTCTGATGCGGCCTCCTATGTGTTGGGCGGGCAAAATATGATCATCGCCTCCTGCGACGAGGATATTCAGGAATATATGGGGATCATTTTACGTCAGAAGCAGGATAACCCGGTTTTGATCGACAAATATCTCAGTGGAGCCGAGATAGAAGCGGATGCGATCTGTGATGGCGAAGAAATCTTGATTCCTGGTATTATGAAGCACGTAGAGCGGACGGGCGTGCATTCCGGCGACAGTATTGCGGTGTATCCGGCCACGGATATCGACGCGGCGACATGGCGTCGGTTATTGTGAAAACAACAGAACAAATTTGTAAGGGGCTTCATGCAGTCGGTTTGATTAACCTGCAATACATTATCAAAGACCGGGGAGTTATATGTGATTGAAGTAAATCCGCGTGCCTCCCGTACCGTGCCGTATCTGAGCAAGGTGACGGGTGTTCCGATGTGCGACCTTGCAACAAAGGTCAGCTTAGGATACCGGCTGAAGGATTTGGGCTTTGGGGACCGGGCTTTACCGGAATTCACCGTACACGGCGGTAAAGGTGCCGGTATTCTCATTTGAAAAGCTGACGGATGTGGATACGCAGCTTGGACCGGAAATGAAATCGACGGGAGAAGTGCTTGGCATTGGCAATAATCTTGAGGAGGCCATCTACAAAGGTTTGCTTTGCTCCGGGCAAAAGATGCAGAAATCTGGCGGCGTATTGATCACCGTCCGGGACAGCGATAAGTTTGAGATCCCCGATATCGGCGTGAAGTTTAACAAAATGGGTTTTGTACTATATGCTACGGAGGGTACGGCGGCGGTCCTGCAGGAAGCACGGCCTCCGCGTGGAGCTTGTCCCGAAGATCCATGAAAGCGATTTTAACACGATTACGCTATTGGAAAGCGGAAAAAATCAATTATATTATTTCAACCTCTGCGAAAGGGCGGGACCCTGCGCGCGACAGCGTGAAAATCCGGAGGAAGGCGTTTTGCTCGGCATTCCTGCCTCACGTCGATTGATACGGCGAACGCGCTTTTGCCGACAGCTTGATGAGCCGGTACACGGAAGGGAATATTGAACTGATCAATATCAATTGCCTGAAAAACGAACGGCAAAAAGCTCCGGTTTACTAAGATGCACGGTTGCGCGAATGACTATATCTACATTAACTGCTTTGAGCAGGAAATCCAGACGCCGGAATTCCTCTCGATTTTCCTTTCCGACCGGCATACCGGCGTGGGCGGGGACGGCGTCGTACCGATCTGCCCATCTGAAATTGCGGATGCGAAAATGCGGATGTTTAATCTGGATGGCAGCGAGGGGAAAATGTGCGGCAATGCCATCCGATGCGTCGCCAAATATTTGTACGACAACCATATGGTACGAAAGGCAGACATCCGATTGAAACCTGAGCGGGATCAAAACTGCCATGTGGCGACAACCTACGGCTCTGTCAGTAAAGTAACGGTAGATATGGAAGGGCGGAGCTGTCTCCTGAAAAAAAGATCCCTGTGAGGTCTTCCAAAACCAGCTGTTATTGATGAACCGGTCATAATTGCAGGAAAGACGTATCGGATTACCTGCGTCTCAATGGGCAACCCTGCACTGCGTTGTGTTCTGTGACAGCGTAGACACGCTCAATTTGCCGGAAATTGGCCCGCAGTTTGAATATGACCCGTTATTCCCAGGCGTGTCAACACGGAATTTATTGAACGGATCGGCGACCACACGTTGAAAATGCGTGTTTGGGAGCGAGGAGCGAGGAAACCTTGGCCTGTGGGACTGGGGCTTGCACTTCCGTTGTCGCTGCTGTGCACAATGGATTTTTGTCCAAAGGGTGAGGATGTCCGCGTAATGCTGCGCGGGGGGGTTTAACGGTGTTACCGTGACGAAGGTGTTGTTATGACCGGTAAGGCGGAAAAAGGTATTTGAGGGGAAGTGGAAATATGAGGAACGGGTTGTGTTAATCCTTGATTTCGGCGGGCAGTACAAAGAATTGATTGCGCGGCGGGTTCGGGAATGTAACGTCTATTCCGTGATAAAGCCGTACACGACAAGCATTGAAGAAAATTCGCCGGATCGCTCCGATCGGGATGATTTTGACCGGCGGCCCAAACAGCGTCTATGCGGCGGATTCCCCGCTTTTGTAAAAGGGAACTCTTTTCGTTAGGGATCGGTATTGGGGTTGTTATGGGATGCAGGTGATGAATTATCTGCTTGGCGGCGCGGTTGAGCCGTGTGAAAAACGGGAATACGGCAGGATCCGGGCCGTGATTGACAGGCCCCTCTGTCCTCTTTGAGGGCCTGTCGCCGAACAAACCGTACTAATGAGCCATACCGACCAGGTTACCGGCCTTCCAGAAGGTTTGTCTGTTTAGCGCACACAGCTTCTTGCCCGAACGCTGCGGTAGAAAATATCGAAAAAGGGCTTTGGGGTGCAATTTCACCCGGAGGTGGAAAACACCCTGCATGGCATGGAGATATTACGCAATTTTTCTGTTTGGCGTTTGCCATGCGGCGCGCAGATTATACGATGGGCGACTACATTGAGAAGCAGACGGCGGCGATTCGCGAACAGGTCGGTAAGGACAAGGTCTTGTTGGCGCTATCCGGTGGTGTCGATTCATCGGTTTGCGCAACGTTACTTTCCAAAGCGATCCCAAACCAACTGGTCTGTATTTTTGTTGATCACGGCTTTATGCGGAAGAATGAAGGCGATGAAATTGAGCGGATTTTTCTCAAAAAGGATATGGAATTTGTCCGAGTTAATGCGGCGGACCGATTTCTTGCAAAGCTAAAGGGGTGTTTCCGAGCCTGAAGAAAAACGGAAGTTGATCGGACAGGAATTTGTCTCTGTCTTCAGGATGAAGCAAAACGTTTTCCAGATGTTAAATATCTGGCCCAGGGAACCATTATCCCGATGTTATCGAATCCGGCACCGACAGCTCTGCGACCATCAAGAGCCACCATAATGTCGGAGGCCTCCCGAAGGAATTGAAATTTAAAAGGCAGATTGAGCCGCTTAACGGGCTTTTTCAAAGGACGAGGTCCGCCGGGTTGGAAAAATGCTGGGTTTGCCGGGATATCTGATTAACCGACAGCCGTTTCCCGGTCAGGGGCTTGCGATCCGGATTATCGGCGCTTTGACAAAGGAAAGTTGGAACTGCTGCGCGACGCGGACGCCATTGTACGCGAGGAGATCGGCCGTTCAAGGGCAAAGGCAAACCAATATTTTGCGGTGCTGACCAATGTCCGCTCCGTCGGTGTGATGGGGACGACCGGACTTATGATTATACGATAGCGGTGCGTGCGGTGACGACAAACGATTTTATGACCTGCGAATATGCCGCTACCGCATTCGCTTCTTTCCCGAATTGCCTCGCATTACCAATGAGGTAAAAGGCGTCAACCGTGTGGTATATGACATCACGAGCAAGCCGCCGGCGACAATTGAATACGAATAGGGAAAACGAAGCCGCAAAAGAGTATCATGTTATTATGCTGGGCTGGGTGAGAGGAACTTCGTGTATATTTAGGAAAGGACGAGGGCGAAATGACGAAGTATATTTTTGTGACGGGCGGCGTGGTTTCCGGACTTGGAAGGGAATTACGGCGGCATCGCTTGACGGTTGCTAAAAGCACGCGGTTTAAAGGTTGCCGCACAGAAGCTGGATCCGTATATTAATGTTGATCCCGGTACGATGAGCCCGTATCAGCATGGAAGTTTTGTAAACAGAAGACGGCGCAGAGACAGATCTGGATTTGGGGCATTATGAGCGGTTTATCGACGAGGATCTGAATCGCTTTTCCAACCTGACAACCGGTAAGGTCTATTGGAACGTCTTGAATAAAGAGCGTCGGGGGGCGCGTATTTAGGGAAACCATTCAGGTTATCCGCATATCAAAATGAAATCAAAGAATTTATTTACAGTGTGGGGAACCAGACCAATGCGGATATTGTGATTACGGAGATTGGCGGGACGGCCGGCGATATTGAGAAGCCAGCCGTTTATGGAGGCGATCCGGCAAGTCTCATTAGAGGTTGGTCCGCAGAATTGCCTTTTATCCATGTTACTTTGGTGCCCCTATCTTAAAAGCTCCGGAGAGCATAAATCGAAGCCGACGCAGCATTCTGTGAAGGAAATGCAGTCTATGGGGGATTTCTCCCAATATTATTGTGATGCGATGTGATGAGCCGGTCGGCGAAGGAATCCGGAATAAGATAGCCCTGTTTTGCAATGTCAAACCGGACTGTGTCATTGAGAATATTACGCTGCCGGTACTGTATGAGGCGCCAATTATGTTGGAAAAAAGCCATTTTCCGATATTGTGTGCCGTGAATTGGGCATGTATGCTCCGGTATGTAACCTTGAGGATTGGGAAAAGATGTTAGAACGGATCCGTACGCGCAGCAAAAAGGTGCGGATCGGGTTAGTCGGAAAGTATGTGCAGCTGCACGATGCATATCTGTCTGTGGCGGAGGCGCTTCGCCACGCGGGTTATGAGACAGGCGCGCGGGTAGAGATCAAATGGATTGATTCAGAAACCGTTACGCCGGAAAATGCGCCGGATATTCTCGGCGGATGCGACGGCATTATTATTCCCGGCGGTTTGGCAATCGCGGGATTGAAGGAAAATTGCGGCGGCACAGTTCGCCCGTGAAAAAATGTTCCTTATTTCGGGCTTTGCTTAGGTATGCAGATTGCAGTGATTGAATTTTGCGCGCCACGTGTGTGGGATTCCTGACGCTAATTCTGGCGAGTTTGACGAGGGGCGGCGCGCATTTTAGTGATCGATTTCATGCCGGATCAAAACAACACCATGAATAAGGGCGGGACAATGCGCCTTAGGAATTATCCTTGCCGGATTAAGCCCCGGGACCATGATGGGAAATGTTACCAGAAGGAGCAGATTGGGGAACGGCACCGGCATCGTTATGAATTTAACAACGACTATCGGGCGTTAATTGAGGAACATGGGATGGTCGTCAGTGGAACCTCACCGGATGGGCATATTGTGGAAACGGTGGAGATCCCTGAAAATCGATTCTATGTCGGCGTGCAGTTCCATCCGGAATTTAAGAGCAGGCCGAACCCGCGCGCATCCGTTGTTTTGGAATTTGTGAAGGCCGCGTTGGAACACGGTGCAGAGGCAAAATAAGATCGGTTACAAAAAATATTTTTGCAGGAGGCAGTTATGAACATCAACCGGCATTATCTCGATTTGCAGGAAAGCTATCTTTTTCCACGATTTCAGAAGGTAGCGGAGTATACGGAAAAACATCGGAAAAGCAGGTCATTCGGATGGGAATCGGGGATGTGACGCTTCCGCTTTGTCCGGCGGTCGTTTCTGCAATGGAAAAAAGCAGTTCGGGAAATGGGCAAAAAAGAAACCTTTCACGGCTATGGCCCAGGGAGCAGGGCTATGAATTTTGCGTCAGGCAATCCAGTCTTACTATACACGTTATGGTGTCGCGCTTTCATGTGATGAAATTTTCGTCAGCGACAGGGCGAAAAGCGATTTGGGAAATATTCTTGATATCTTTTCCATAGATAACCGTGTCCTGGTTCCTAACCCGGTTTACCCGGTTTACGTGGATACTAATCTGATGTTAGGGCGTCCGGTCGGGTTTTGGATGCAAATGCAGAAAACGATTTTCTGCCGATGCGGATCCGTCCGTCGACGCAGATTTGATTTACCTGTGTTCTCCCAACAATCCGACAGGTGCAGTTTATCGCCGGGAGCAGTTAGCGGTTTGGGTGGCGTATGCATTAGAGCACCATGCCGTAATTCTGTTTGATGCAGCTTATGAGGCTTTTGTTGACGATCCTGCCCTGCCGCATAGCATTTATGAAATTGAAGGGGCGAAACAGTGTGCCATTGAATTCTGCTCCTTTTCGAAAACGGCTGGTTTCACCGGGACCCGGTGCGGATATACGGTTGTGCCGCATGAACTGTGTGCTGATGGAATATCGCTGTCAAGCTTTGGCTGCGGCGGCAGGCGACAAAATTTAACGGCGTCCCTTTACATTGTGCAGCGCGGGGCGGAAGCAGTGTTTACACCGGAGGGACAAGCGCAGGTCCGGGAAGCGATTGCCTATTACCGTGAGAACGCTTCGGTAATTTCGGACACAATGGCGGAATTGGGCGTTTATTTTACCGGCGGAAAGAACTCACCGTATATTTGGTTGAAATGTCCGGGGAAATGGATTCTTGGGCGTACTTTGATTATTTGCTGCAAGAAGCAAATATTGTCAGGACGCCTGGCGTTGGATTCGGCGCGAACGGGGAAGGTTTTTTCCGTCTGACAGCTTTTGGAGATGCGGAGAAGACGAAGGAAGCGATGGACCGCTTAAAAGCACTTTGATTTTCAGCATAAAGGTTGGAATTTAATCTGGCAAATACGGGGGTAGAAGCCGGAATGTGGGGAAAATATTGTTACGGTCGGCGGTCAGGTGCTCATTCTTTTTTTCTGATGGCAGTCGGCTTTGCGTGTGGAAAGCTAAAATTTTTACTGGGTCTGGCGTTGCGTCAATTACAGATCTTTTGCTCTATATTGTAACGCCGTGCGTTATCATTCATTCCTATCAAAGAGAATTTAATGCGGAGATGCTGAATGGGTTTCTGATTGCCTTTGCCTCCGCGGTGGGCGTTCATGTACTGAACGTCCTCTTTTGCTACCTGCTGATTCGGGATCGCGATAAGGCCCGTGAACGGTAATGCGGTTTGCTACGATTTTACCAATTGCGGGTATATGTCGATTCCCCTGCAACAGGCGGTGTTGGGAAGTGATGGCGTTTTTATGGTTCTGCCTATATTGCAGTATTTAACCTGATCTTTTGGAGCTACGGCGTGTTTTAATGAGTGGGGACAAAAGACGCTTTGCCAAGCGGATGATTTTGAATCCCGGTGTTATTCCAGTGGTGGTCGGTTTTTGCTGTTTGTTTTTTCCGTCCGGCTGCCTTCGCTGCTGAATACTACCATAGAATCCATCGCCGCACTAAATACGCCGCTTCCGATGTTTATTGTCGGTTATTATCTCTCAAATGTCCGGTTTCGGGGAGTATTCAATTTCTGGAAAGGTCTGTTGGGCAACGGCGTTGCGCCTATTCCTTCTTCCATTTATTGCTTTGGGCGCAATGTTTTTCTGCGGCGTGCGCGGGACAGTGCTGGTTACCAATACGATTGCGGCTGCTGCGCCGCTGCCGGGGACGACCATGTTTGCTTTGAAATTTCATCAGGATACGGAGCTTTCCGCGCAGATGGTATCGATAACAACCAAGGGGCGCGATTGTATGATGCCCTTGGTCGTCGGGGTAGCGCAGTTTCTCGCTTGATTAGGCGAAACATAACAAAATGCAGGAGAAGCCTACTTTCACAAGGCAATCTCCTGCATCTTCTATTTGCGATAGTTTTGAAATTGCAGATTTGCAGCCAATCTTTATAGAGCGCACCTGTCGCGATAGATTCCTTTTCCCCCTAACAGTGTGGAGATTTGATTGGCGGTTTCGCTGATTTTTTTCCCATAAGAAGAAATAAAAATTTTTGTCGCAATTTACCAGTGAGCGGAACACCCGATAGCGCCTACGGCAGCGCCGGTATAATCGAAAAATCGGCGCTGCGTAGCAAACAATTCCATATCCGAATTCCTCAATGTCTGTTGCATAACCGTTTTCCCGGACACGCGCAAGATATGCCTTAAACTCATAAGGGTCGGTAATGGTGTGTTCCGTCATCCTTTTTAAAGGCCGTTTACAGTAACGGTCAATGGCTTCCGCTCCTGCGTAGGCAAGAAGGACCTTTCAGGAGCGGAGCAATATAACGGATAGCGTCCTCAACTGTGCCGGATACCTTTACGCTTTTGACAGAATCGAGATGTTGGATATATACGATATAGTCTTCGCGCATTACCATAAGTAAAGTACTCTCTCCGGTTTTGCTGCCAGAGGGAATACGTAAAGGGAAGAGCGGCATTGTTGAGGGAGAGCCTCTGAAGCGATTGGCTTGGTAACCTGGAACGGCTGTAGGGTTAGCTGATATTTACCTGTTTGATCGTCCAGATAGACCCAATTCTCTTTTGCAGGGTGTTTAGGATCCGGTAGACCATGTTCTTATTAAGATCGAGCCGCCGGCTGATTTCAGAAATGCCGAGCATTTGGGATTCTCGGCAAGAAGTTCGATCAGTTTTACTGCGTTTGTAACTGCGGGTGCAAGCTGGGAATGATTTTGTTTCCATAGGGGGACTACCTCACTGAATTCATCTATTTTCTCAAAAAAAGAAGTAAAATCTACGAGAGTATATTGACAAAATCATAATCATCTGGTATAAGTATATTACGATGTTATGTATTTATATCGATAAATATATTTATTATCATATCATGGCGTGAAAATTCTGTCAACTGGCCCACAGCTTAAATTGAATGTTCTTTTTTCTTTATTGCTAAGCTGGACGGCAAATAAATATAAAAGATTTAGGAGGATGTGTAATGAAAGGTTACGTTGTTTATCCGGATGGAACCTGTGGCTTTGATGAGCTGCCGATGCCGAAATATGATGCGTACAGCGCACTGGTGAAGATGGAAAGCTGCGGATTTGCAATGGAACGATATGAAGATCATCCATCAGAAGTTTAAAGGGATCCCTTTATGACAAACCTATTATTCTTGGCCACGAGGGCGTCGGGCGTGTTGTAGAAAAGGGCGAAAAAGTTGTGAATTTTGAGATTGGGGACCTGGTGCTTCTGCCCTTTATTGGTGATGCGCCGGAAGGCTATACCAGCGCATGGGGAACCTATGCGGAATATAACATCGTCAGCGATGCCGCAGCGATGGAGGCGGATGGGTTAATCCCGGATGATTTTATGTATGCGCAACAAAAAGCTGCCGAAGGACTGCGATCCGGTTAGTGCGGCAATGATTGTTACATTCCGTGAAGTGCTTAGTACCATGAAAATTTTCGGCATGGAGCCGAATAAGAGTATCGCTATTCTTGGGTTGGGCCCGGTCGGCCTGAGTTTTGTCCGTTTTGCGCGTCTGTTGGGGATGGGACCGATCATCGCGTTGGATATTGTAGAAGAAAAATTGGCATTGGCAAAAGCAATATGGCGCGGATTTTGCGTTTAACAGCAAGGAAGTCGATGTTGAAAAAGCCGTACGCGAGGTTTGCCCGGACGGTAAAGATTAACTATTAAAAGTCAAACCACAAAAATGAATGGTGGTGGTGAAAATCAGATAGCTCAAAAAGGTATAGCAAAGCAGAGGTCTTGTCAGACCCCTGCTGGCTATTCAAAAAGTTGCCCTCAGACGCTGAGCAATATGGTATGCCTGGATTTTCCATGGCAAATATCAGGCGTACTAGCTTTTTGGCGGCATGAGAAAGTGCGACATTGTAGTGTTTGCCTTCATCGCTTTTCTTAGCAAGGTAAGCAGCAAAAGGTTGGATCCCAGTGACAGACATACTTGGCTGCGTTGTAAAGAGCGTAGCGTAAGTATCGAGAGCCACGCTTCTCCATGTGGGGATAGCAATTCTTGAGCTGCCCGGACTGATAAGTGGATGGCGACATCCCGGCGTAGCCAATAGCTTGTCCGGAGAATCGAAACGGGTGAAGTCACCAACCTTCAGCAAGAATCATGGCTGCCATACGAAAGCCCAACCCTGGGATAGTGGTAATGGGGGAATTAAGCTCATCCATAATGGCTTGAATCTGCTCTTCAATTTCAGTAATTTCATTATCCAGTTCACGGATGAGACGGATGGTATGCTGTAATTCAAGAGACTTGGCAGGCATCCGAGAACCAATAGAGTTTCTGGCGGCATCTCGTATTTCAAGAGCCATATCCCGTTTGTAGTGTCCCTTAGAGGCGGTTTCGAGTAGTGCTTTCAGTCTCGTCAAATGAGCTGCGGCAATCTGTTTGGCACCGGGAAACTCCGCCAGCAGGGCGTAGACAGAGGCAATATGTAGAGACGGAACGAGCTTTTCCAACTCGGGGAACAGGATGCAGATCAACCGGGAAATGGAGCTTTTCAGTTTGGCTCGCTGTTTCACCTTGTCAAAACGGTATCTGGTGAGTGACTTTAATTCCTCGTTGTGGTATGCTGTATCCGTGTAGGGTTTGAGGCCCGCATCGGATAACAGCATAGAAGCAATCGTTCGTGCATCCACCCGGTCGGTTTTGGTCTTTCTGAGGCTAAGGCTCTTTCGGTAGAGGTTTGTGCGTAAGGGGTTCAGGACATAGGTGGTCAGACCGTTGTCGAGAAGAAAACCGAGGATGTTGTAGCTGTAATGTCCGGTTGCCTCAAGCCCTACTTTTATTTTGTCTTGCGGTGTGGTACAGTTGCGGACTCTTTGCAGCAGGCAGTTAAAACCATCCATCGTATTGGGGACAGTGAACACATCTGCCAGAACTTCACCCTCAGAGCTGACGATAAAGCAATCGTGCTTGTCTTTTGAGACATCGATACCAACAGAAATCACCATAACAAATCCCCTCCAGCGGTAAAATATGTGATGCTGCATCCACAGTGCACCTTACTTTTTGTAGCCTTGTTCCACATAAACCGTCTGGCGGTATTTAACTGATCAACAAAATTGTAAGGGGCTGTGGTTGGAACCTTTCTAGAACCATCTCGTGGTAGGAGGAAAACACCAATCCACAGCATCCCTTTCAGTGTAGCACAAGCCCTTGGAGAGGGGCTCAAGGAGATTAATAACTCAACTTTATTCGCAATTCTTATTGAATTTGACGACGAATGGAACGTTTATCTCTGTGACAATCAGGCTGGTCCGGTGCTCCAGAACTCCAGTTTAAAGGCCGTGTCCTGAAGCTGAAGGTTGACGATGCGGGGAATATATTAAAAACGACAGTCGTTGCTTATGGGATGGAGCATCCGAATGGGATCGGATCCGCGACGGTTATATGTATGTTACACAGAGCTATCTGACAAAAGGTACAGGATCCGTCCGGAAAATTGGTGAGCTGTGTTTATCGCTTTAAGCTGGACGATGAAAATATTGAAATAAAAAATACGCTGGAGGATCGAATATCCTTACCACATTTGTAACGCAAAATCCTGAGTGTCAATATGGTGCAGATGGTATTGTGTTTGACCCGGAGGGAATTTGTATGTTGGGAATTTCGGTGATGGCGCAATTCATAAAATTACATTTGATGCGGCGGGTAATGTCACAAGCAACGAGGTTTTCGCCAAGGATCCCGATCAGCCGCAAAGCACGGACGGCATGATTATGGATGAAAATCATAATATCTATGTTGCGGACTTCAGTGCAAATGCGATTGGAAAGGTGTACCCGGATGGCCGTGTGGAACGGATTGCACAGAGCCCGGACAGCGATGGCCTGCATGGGGAGTTAGACCAGCCCGGCGAGCCAATTATTTGGAACGGCATTTTGGTTGCTTCCTGCTTTGACCTTGTAACCGGACCGGACAAGGTCAATACTGCGCACGAAATGCCAGCGACAATGGCGCAAATTGCGCTCTAAACATGATGGCTTTCGTTGGAGAAATAAGGACTGCCGTCACAGAAAAATAATGTTTCATAAAACACTTGAAGCCATTGTCCAACAATTCTGGAACTGCTCTGTGGTGGAGAAGTGTTGCGTTTATCAGCCTTGTTTCTGTAAACGAATTGGTTGAATGGGAGAAAGAGGACCTAATAGGGCTTTTTTCTCCTATTTTTCTTAAGTGGAGTAATCTTAACGATTCTTTAAAAGCGTTTCATAGGAAGACAGTAAAGTCTTGTTTTGAAGGAAAAAAATTGTCGGCGATCATATGGCATATATTATTTTTGTCGTATCAGAAATGTTATGAAATTTAGCAGTGATACTTGTTCTTTTTTTTTTAAACACAAGGGTATTCCTTGTAGGTGCGGTAAAATTTGAGGGGCTTCTAAAAGCGTGATAATAATATTGTACATTAAGACAGAAGCCGATATAGGGGGAATGTCGATAAAATTGTTTTCCAAAACCAGGTCATCTAAACGGATGCAACTGCAGCAAAAAAACGCACGATGGATAATTATCCTAAAATTTCAATGGATTATAAACAAAAACCATTAAATGTCGCATTGCTTTCAATGTGAAGCAGTTATAATTAATATTAAGAGGAGCGGATTAAATGTGTAATGAAACATTGAAGCAGGTCAAACTGGCGACATTTCGCAATGCAACGCTATTCTTGGGAACATGGGACGGTTGCACAGGCCTTCCTGGAGCAAGGGGATCGGGACGTTGTCATCGCAATGGCAAAAGAGGCCCAATATCGTCAGACAGACGATGGCCGCGCCGCTTCAATCGGCGGACAAAGGGCGGTGACGGATCCGTGTTCGACCGGAGAGGCCCTGATTTATGCCTATGAACAGACAGGCGATCCGGTTTTCAAAGCCGCATATGAAAAATGCTGGAATGGGCAATGCGGACGGCGCCGAGGAATGCGGAAGGAATTGTTTACCACCTTGATAATTCGCCGCAGTTTTGGGTCGACTCTTTTTACATGCTTCCTCCTTTTCTTGCCCGTGCCGGTGAATATGATGAGGCGCTCCAGCAGATCAATGGGTATTGGGCGGCTTTATTTCAGCCTGCTAAGGGCCTGCTGTCCCACATTTGGCATGACGGGGAAAAGCGTTTTATCCGTGAGGCGGTGTGGGGTGTCGGAAATGGCTGGGCAATCGCTGGAATGACACGGGTGCTCCGCCTGTTGCCGGACCGCTACGTTGAGGAAAAAAGAATCCTTGTGGAGCGGATTCTGACGATTATTGACCATGCATTCCAATGGCAAAGGGAAGACGGTCTGTTCCATGATGTGTTGGATGATCCCAATACGTTTGTAGAGACAAATTTTGCGCAAATGCTGGCTTATACCATTTATCGCGGTGTAAAAGGCGGTTGGCTGGAGAGTGCCTATCTACCGAAAGCAGAACAGATACGGAAGGCCGTGTGGAAAAAGTTGGATCGTTATGGACTTGTCCAGGACGTTTGCGGTGCGCCGAATTTCGATAAGCCGGGTGTTGCGCCGGAAGGGCAGGCGTTTTCCTTTTGATGGAGGCCACTGCTGGCGATCTATAATTCAATAATACGAAATAGCCCCTTGGTTTGGAAGGGGCGTGTTCATGTGAGAGGGGAGGTGTCGTTTTAGAAGATAAACGGCGCCTACCTTTTTCGGTGACGTTTTTGCACAAGGCGGAATATAGATGGTCCTAAGACGGATGACAATATCGTGTTGTTGTGGCCGGAAAAAAAGCACGACAATTGTTTTCTGTCACGGCTCAGATAAATCTTGCTGTTTTTATGGAGTAGCCGGTTTTTCCTCGGTTTCTATGCATGCATTTTTGCTTGTATCAATTTTAATTTTCTTGAAGGAAGGGGAAGAAGAAGTATGATACTGGAAGCTGCAAAGAAAACGCTTTTTGCAAACACTGAACCATGTTGAACCAGATCGTGTGGTGGTGGACTTTGGAGGCCATCCTGCTCGACCATGCATGTTTCCTGCGTTGCGGCGCTACGCGAATATTATGGGTTGGAGCGGCGCCCCATCAAGCTGACGGATCCTTTTTCTATGACTGGTGCTTTGGAAGAGGATTTACTGAAATGCCTGAATGTCGATACACAATGTATTGCTCCATACTATACAACGTTTGGCATTCGGCATGGCGACGTCGCCGGCTGGAAGGAATGGCGGATGCATGACGGTACGGTGCTTCTTGTATCGAAGGATTTCACTGTTCGGGACGATGGGAGAGGCGGGTACTTTACATACCCGGGCGGAGATACCAGTGTCGGGCCAACCGGCCACATGCCGCCAAATGGGTTTTATTTTGATGCGGTTCTCCACAGGAGGAGCTTGATCTTGACGGAGATCTTCGCTTAGAGGATAATCTAGAAGAATTTACCCGGATCAGCGAAGAGGAATTAGCATATTACCGGGCGGCGGCGGCAAACGCCTCAAAGACGGGGCGCGGCGTTGTCGCTACGACGCCGACAACTTGCCTGTATGCATTGGCAGGTGCAGATGCGACGGGATTAAAGCGTCGAAAGGGATCCGAAGCCCGGAATACTGGAGCATGGCGCTGTGCCTGCGCCCTGATTTTATTAAAGCGCTTTTTGCACGGCAAACGGAGATCGCGCTGGATAATTTAAGGCGGTTTGCGATGGCCGTTGGCGATGATGTCGATGTTGTTATGACCTGCGGTGCAGATTTCGGTACGCAGAAAAGTACATACCTTTCTCCGGCGCTATTTTTCTTCTCTCTATGTTCCCTATTATAAAAAGATGAACGATTGGATCCATGCAAATACCAAATGGAAAATTCTAAAGCATAGCTGCGGTTCAATTTTCCCTTAATGCCGATGTTTATCGAAGCCGGATTTGATTGCATGAATCCGGTACAGTGTTCTGCCAGTGGAATGGTGCCGGAGGATTTTAAAGGAGGCCTTTGGCAAAGAAATTGTTTTTTGGGGCGGCGGGGTAGACACACAGCAAGTACTCCCGTTCGGTTCGCCGGAAGATGTCCGAAAACAGGTACTGGAACGGTGCAAGGTTTTTGCGCCGGGCGGCGGTTTTGTTTTTAATACAATCCACAATATTCAATGCGGAACCCCGATAGAAAATATTGTTGCAATCTTTGATGCACTTCGGATCTTTAATGGGTCAAATTAGTCTTTATCACAGAATAAGCTTGAGACGCATGTTTTTCTAGAGGATCTGTCTCCATAAAAGGCTGGCTGTTGGGTTGCACTCGATAAAGGCCTGCTTCGGCCATGCTTTTGGCAGTTCAAAATTTTACTTCTTCAACAACTTGCTCTATGGAAGATTCATATCCTGTATTATGAATGATATCCCGTTTGAGAAAAAGAAAGGCGCCAGTATGAGCTGACATCATACCGGCGCCTTTTTTCCGTGCACGAGCTGATCTGGAGAAGAGAGAGGCACATCAACCTAAAACCATCGGTTTACCAAATTTTTGCAAAGCTTTTTGATATGCAACACGCAACTCTTCAGCAGCGGTTTCTGGACAGGTCGGGTTACAATGTGCCCAGGCCCCGGTTTCACTAGAGGCATTGTACTTCATTTTATTTGCAGATCGCATTGGGGGAAAAATTCAATATGAAAATGAAAATCAGTCGCTGCTTCTGTACAGTTAATCGGTGCATTATGCATGCACATCATATAAGGAAAGGTATAGTCAAACAGGCTGTCCAGCATCATTACGGTTTGCTTTAGGGTAACGGCCAGGGAAAACCGCTCTTCTCTTGTGAAATCCGTAATATATTTGCAGTGGCGGTTAGAGAAGAGATAAACGCCATAGGGATACTCTGTAAAAAAGGGCAGAAAGACAGTAAAGTGCTCATTGCGGAAAATAATTCGCCTGCCATCAGCAAGTTCATGATCCAGCATATCGCAAAAAATGCATTTATTATGGGTTTCTTGATACTCCTTAGCGGAAGCCGTTTCAAGCCGCAACTTTTTGGGCACAAAGGGATACCCATAAATTTGACCATGTGGATGCGGCATAGTGACGCCGACGGCTTCACCACGGTTTTCAAAAATAAAGCAATACTGAATTTTAGGATCTGCACGCATAGCGTCAAAACGCTTTCGCACCATAGATCGACGAGTTTTTTGCGACGTGCTGATCGCTCAAATTTGGAAGAGTCGCTGTATGTTTAGGAGAATAGAGGATGACTTCGCACTTCCCATAGCAGGGTGCTGTATGGAAAAATCATCGGCAACAGGATCCGGTTCAGGTGGGTCGAGGGAAAGGGCGGGAAAATCATTGTCATATCGATAGACGTCAAATTGCTCTGGGACTTTGCCCGAGCCAGGGCAGAAAGGACACCAGTCTTTTTGGCATTTGCGGGCGGTTCTGCCGGTGTGAGGCGATCATGACCCAGTCCTGGGTCAATGGGTGCCAAGCGTAATTCGGCCATATAAATCCACTCCTTTTATATCCAATTATACTATATGCCTTTAATGTTGTTTTGGCAATTGAAAAAAGTCTGTATATATAGAATTTTGTTGCTTCTTGTGCTAAAATAAAAACAAAGGGGCGTCTGTTTTGGATAATGGGCAATATAAGTTTTCCTATAAAGCGGAACATCTGTCTGGCCTCGCATTATGCGTTTACAATGTTGGCTTTGAACAGTGCAGGAGCGGATTTCGATGGGGACCGGGCGTGCGTGATCACTATCTTTTGCACCAAGTGACTTCTGGTTTTGGTTATTATTCGTTTATGGGGCAGACATACCGCCTGTCTGCCGGCGATGTTTTTTATCCTATCCGGGTACTGTGATTTCTTATTCTGCGGACGAGCGGGACCCATGGGAATATTATTGGGTTGGCTTTCAAGGACGGGATGTGCCGATTTTGCTGGAAGGCGCCGGGGTTTCGAAAGAAAAACCAGTGCTTCATGTGGCGTTTGGAGAAAGGCTGAAAACGCTACTGTTGCAAATTTATGAAGCGAGAGGAAGCGGCATTGTGGATGAAGTACGAATGGCTGGGAGGCTGTATGAACTGTTTTCATGGCTGATGGAGGCTTCCGGTGCGGAGCAGGGAGAGAAGAGGGGTATGTACGCCGCGCATGTGAGTATATTGCCAATAATTTTTCCCGTCCGGTTACCGTTCCGGAAATTGCAGCGTATGTTGGGCTTAGCCGTAGTTGGTTGTATCGGGGAATTCCAGAGGGAACTCGGCGTTTCCCGGTTCAGTATTTGAATCGATTCCGCCTGCAACAGGCCTGCCTGTTGTTGGAAAATCCTCTTCTTTCCATTAAGGCGGTTTCTTGCTCTGTTGGCTTCGAAGATCCGTTATACTTTTCAAGAGCCTTTAAAAAACAGTTTGGCGTCTCACCGAAAATATATGGTGGACGGCAGGGGCCGATAGTTAAATAGGTTTTTGTTGTTTCCATGCTTTTTATTTATCTTTTTGGGGATTGACAAACAGGGAAAAGAGGAATATACTATTTCTAAATTAATTTTTGCAAAACCGTTGAGAGGGAGATAAAACCGGTAACGGATTCGCAGAGAACTTTGTGCTGGTGGGATACAGGCAATTAACGGACCGGATAAATGGACCCTTGAGGTCTGCAGGGAAAGGGGATACCCAGTATGGGCAGACGCGTCTTTCGCGTTATAGGGCGGGGCTGTGTTGGCAGCCTATGGAGGTGGGCGTCTTAGTGGCGTCAAAGCAGGTGGTACCGCAGGGTGTGTTGCTCTTGTCATGCATAAGCAGGGACAAGAGCTTTGTGTTTCTTCGAATCTGCGCTTGCTACCCTTCCAAGGTTCTTTGCTGTCGAGACGGTAAGCAAAATCAAAGAAAGACAACCACAATGAAAAACATCCCTTACAAAATTTTTTCTTTCTGAAGAGGAGCTGCCGAAGGCTTGGTATAATGTGCGGGCGGATATGAAAACGGACCATGCGCCGATCTTAAATCCAGCGACATTAAAGCCGGTGACGGTTTTCGGATCTGGAACCGGTTTTCTGTACAGAGTTGGCAAAACAGAATTAAATACAACAGATCGTTATATTGAAATTCCCGGTGAGGTGCGGGATTTCTACAAAAATGTATCGCCCGTCGCCATTGGTGCGTGCATATTGTTTAGAAAAGGCGTTAGGAACGCCGGCCAAAATTACTATAAATTTGAGGGACAAAATACTTCTGGCAGCCACAAGTTAAATTCTGCAATTGCACAGGCATATTATGCCCAAGGCACAAGGGCTGACCGCCTGGCGACGGAAACCGGCGCCGGGCAGTGGGGACTGCTCTCTCAATGGCTTGTGGATATTTCGGCCTGCAACTGAAGGTTTACATGGTCCGTGTATCAGCGGGCAGAAGCCGTATCGTAAAGCGGTCATGGAGACCTATGGTGCGCAGGTAATTCCATCCCCGTCTGATACAACGAATGTGGGACGGAAAATATTGGCAGAATTTCCGGATAATACAGGGAGCCTTGGGACAGCCATTTCCGAAGCCGTAGAGGTAGCCGTTACAGCGAGGGGAACGCGTTATGTGTACTTGGCAGCGTGCTAAATCAAGTACTCTTGCATCAGTCAGTTATTGGCTTGGAATCAAAAAAGGCATTAGAAAAATATGATGAATATCGGATATTGTAATCGGTTGTGCCGGCGGAGGTTCTAACCAATGGTGGGTTAATGGCCCCATTTATGGCGGATAAACTGGCAGGAAGCCGGCGCCGCATTTTATTGCCGTTGAACCGGCGTCCTGTCCATCCTTAACACGTGGAAAATTTGCCTATGATTTTTGTGATACCGGGAAGGTAACGCCGCTTGCTAAAATGTACACCTTAGGCAGTGGGTTTATTCCATCTGCCAATCATGCGGGCGGGCTGCGATACCATGGAATGAGTCTATCCTTTCCCAACTTTATCATGATGGCTATCTGGATGAGGCGCGTTCAGTAGAGCAGACCAAAGTTTTTGATGCCGCGACATTCTTTGCACGTGTGGAGGAACGCTTCCGGCACCAGAGTCTTCACACGCGATTGCGGTTGCTATTGACGGGCGCTCAAATGCAAGGAGAACGGGGAGGAAAAAGACGATCCTGTTTGGCTTGACTGGGACGGGGTATTTTGATATGGCGGCTTATATGGCATATCACGACGGACGGATGACGGACTACGTGCCGACGGATGAAGACCTTGAGCGTGGATTTTCCTGTATTCCAAATTTGCCGGGTATCCAATAATTCGGAATTCTTCTTTGTGCCACCGATTCCTTGCTTTTGCGTAGAAGATTTATATGATGGTGATTTTATGGCCGTTCTATCGAAAAATTGGATCGGGTTTTAGAGCGGTAGTTTTATTCCCTCAAAGCACTCAAAAGATTTTATATCCATGGGGAAATAAAAGACGATCGTCTCCATGGAGCTTGGAGAAGGCATTTTACCTGCGAAATGTAGACAGAACCATTATGGCTGAAAGGGCAGAACAAGCAAAGATAAATTCTGGCATCCGGGGATGCAACTTTGTTATATTATTTGACTTACCCAAACAGGTGTAATCATAGGAGAATGCCTGGCCAATTTTTACCTCGCTTACTGAATAAAAAGCCTCCCGTTGTAGGCCGTTCTACAACAGGAGGCTTTTCAATTACAATGCTTGGGGCTATTGTGACGTGTAGTTAACCCTTCACAGCGCCGACCGTCATCCGGCAATAATATATTTCTGGAAACAGGTGCGATAATCAAAACCAGGGAGGAATACATACTGTACCCGCTTGCCGACATTAAGATCCCAACGAATTCCATAATCCTGCGTCAATGCTGCAATCCCGACCGTAATCGTTTGCTTTCATCGGAAGCAGAGGAGATAAAGGCAAACAGGAATTCTTTCCATGTTGTCAAAAAGGTCAAATTACGACGGTAGAAATGGAAGGAAGTGAAATCGGCGCGACAATCTTGATCAGCGTCCCGAACCGCCCGGACCCGTCAATAGATGCGGCCTCAATCATTTCATTCAGGAACTCGCGGAAATAGCTTTCCATGATCCACAAAGATAAAGGTAGGTTAAACGTTACGTTTGCGATCACCAGTGCCGTCTTTGTGTTGATCAGTCCCATCCTTGACAGATAGATATAAAGGGGAACCATTAACGCAATAAAGGAACCATGCGAAGAACACAAACCATGAAGATCTTTCTGCTTCCTTGTATACGTATTTAGAATCCCATATGCACCGGGAACCGCAACGTCACCAACAAACACAGTCGACAATACAGAGACAATCACCGAGTTCGGGAAATATTTCGTAAACAGTAGCGGGTAAATACCTCTATATAAGAGTTCCATGTCAAATCCGATAAAGCGGGAGATTTGGACTCATAGTCTGTGCCTGAGGCTTAAAAGGAGGTAATTGCCAACCAGATAATTGGGAAAAGGAAAAATACGAGGAATATAATCAGAATAATATAAATGATAATCCGGCTCAGGATATAGGATGTCTTCTTATTCATCTATTTCACCGCCCTTTCTTTAAAGCGCGGCGCATTGCCCTGTCATATTTATCCTCGCTGTAATATTGGATAATAATCCCAATGATAGCCATGATGATCATCATGATATAGGACAACGGAGGCCTTGCCCATTTGGTATTTGCTCAATTGACGCGGTAAATATAAAGCGAAAGCGCTTCTGTCGCCGTTCCTGGACCTCCCCTTGGTCATAATATAGATGGAGTCATAAATCCGGAAGACATCCATGAACCGCAGAACCAACGACACCATCAGCGCACCACGGATATTGGGCAGCTGGATACGGAAGAAAATCTGCCAGGCATTGCCGCCGTCAATTTTCCGGCTTCCAGCATATCCTGTGGTAAACTAGAAAATGCCGTGTAAAGCAGTAGGAAAACAAAGGGGATACAGGTCAGGAATCCGTTAAAATAACGGAAAAAACCGCTGTTGAACCATCTACCAGCCAAGGTACCGGGGACATTCCCAATGCTCTTAAAGCGGAATTGACCACCCCAAATTCCTGATTGAACATAAACCGGAATAAAAGGCCGGCTACCGTCGGCGCGATCATCATCGGGATCAAAAACGTTGTTTAAAAGCCCCTGCCCCTTTGTGATATTCAAGGTGAACAGGAAAGCATAATGCCAAAAATAAACTGTACAATGACAGATGCGATCGAAATAATAAAAGGTTACTTCCAGTGAATTAATAAAATCCGGGTCGGAAAACGCGCCGATATAATTGTCTAGCGCTACGAAAAGACCCAGTGCCGCGGACATAGTTATAATTTGTGAAACTTAAAACGAAAGAATAGACAATCGGGGAAAAGAACAATAGAAACAGAAGGATAATGGAAGGCGCCGTAATCGCCACGCCGAACATCGCATCTTTTCGCTTATTGGTCATGGCTTTTTTTTGGATAGGGGCACCGATGCAGCCTGCTTCATAGAAACTCACACCACCCTGTTCATATGGGATAGCGCCGGCAAGATCCGGTCAAGACCTTGCCGGCGCAAAAAACACAATCCACTAAAGAATCTGTCAAAAACCCAACGGAAATACTTACTGCATATAGCCGCCGTCAGAAAGCGCTGTTTCCAGCTCTGCCTTCATGGCCGCCATGCCGTCCGTGCGCTGTATTCGCCATTGAGGATCATATTGATATAACGGGAAGCAATTTCCTGCGTGTCGGTTGCACAAGCGTCCGTTTGTGCGATATCGGTTTCCTGAGAAACCTCAGCGCTTGCTTCAACAGCCTGGAGATAGTTCACGGTTGCTTCATCGCCGGCTTCTTCCATAACAGCGATTCTCTTCTCAAAGAAAGAGGTTCTCGGGACCATATGCTCCGTACCGGAAGCCTCTTCAAACGCGTCGATGCCTGCCGGGGAAGCGTAGAGCTTTGCCCACTCAAGCGCGTCTGCCTTATGCGGCGCATCTTTAAAGACGTTGACGGACCAACCGCCCATCGGGCCGGAACCGATGCCAGCGTCGCCGGTCGGGATTGCTGCGCAAGCAATTTTGCCTTCGATTGCCGTGCCGGCCGCCTGGGCAAAGTGTCCCGGCCACTGCAGTGTCATAGCAACAGACTCATTGTAGAAGCTCTCTTTGTACTCGTCATAATCATAAGAGATCGTTCCTGTCGGCATAAGCCCATTGTTGTAGAGGTCAAGCAGGAACTGCATGGAACTTACCATTGCGTCGGAATCACAAGTGACCTCATAGGTCATATTCTCGTAATCCTTCGTGATGAAAAGTCCGCCATTGGAATAAGCGAAGCAGCAGAATTCCCAGCAGTTACCGTTTCCAGTTGCCGCCCAGATAGCTGGTGCCCCACTGAACGACATTGTTTTTGTCAAACCCTTCTTCAGTCGCATTTTTTGCCGTTTGCATCGATCGTCAGGATCTCTGCGTACTCATAAATTCCTCAAAGGTTGCCGGCGGCTCAGTCAAACCAGCCTCTTCAAAGAGCTCCGAGTTGTACATCAGGATATAAGCGTCGCCGATCATCGGATAGCCGTAAATCGTGTCGCCGATCGAGTGCTGCGCTCTGTTAGCCTCGAAAAATATCGTCCCAGTCATCCAGGGGCTCCAACGGCTCGAGCAGGCCCATAGAGCCGTACTGCTTTGCGCCGGAGGCCTGTGTGCAGGCGAGGTCGTAGCTCTTGGAACCACTGACCATTTCGAGCAGGATCTTGGAATCCATATCGTTTTCCGCACTAGCTGACCCATTCTACTTCATAATCCGGCCACACGCCAGCCGCATCGGCCTGGCTCTGATCACCGAAGCTGGAGTTGTAGATGATGGTGACCTGCTTTTTCGCCCCATCTGTGCCTGCGTCAGAGGAATCACCCGTGTCGGCGTCAGACGAGCTGCCGTCGCCGGACGTTGTCCCCTCTGAAGCACTGCCCGTGTCGCTGCTGGCGCACGCTGCGAGCGCGAGGACCATCAGCAGCGCAAGAACCAGAGCGAGCAATTTCTTCATGTTCATGTCCGTATACCTCCAAAAAATTTATAACAACAGGGGTTTCCTGCTATTATCCTTGTGTCAAGTTCCCTGATCTGTAAAAACGATATTATTTGCTACCACTTGTGCAGGGTAGAGCCTTTTAGAACATATATAAAGGAAATGAAACAGATCATTTTTTGAAATTAGAGCTTTTACATAGAAGAGTATAACCAACAAACACTTTAGCATTTGCATAACAAAAGCAGAACTTCAAAATAAATATGAATCTTACGCAATCTATTATAGCGATATTTGGAGAATTTGTCAATACAGATAATCCTTTATTTCCCACTTTGTCCATTTATAATGTATATTTTTGTCGCAATATAATAAAACTTCCACAACTGTTAATTCGGACGCCGATATGGAGCCTTTACTTAGGTGATAAAGAGATGCTTCTTGACATCAGATCGCACACATGCTACAATTCAATATCGCAAAGGATAATTATTATAAATACATAACAGCGTATTATATTTATATCACTTTGTTGTTATTTTGTCAATATATACAACTAGTTTTTGAGTTTTTTTATATTTAAAATTATCTCGATAATATCTCGACAATTTGTGCGACGGTTCTTTTGTATAAATTACTGAACTTTCAAATGCCTTGTCACGCTTTGGCCTGGGGACCCGATGCAGCAATCAATCTGGCGGCGTGTTTTTAAATAAAGGTAGCGATAGGAGTCTTGCGTGATGAAAAAACAAAGATTATTACAAAATTGGACTTGGCGCGTTCGGGAGGAATTGGTTCGAAAACGTCCTTCCCTTCAGCCAAAAGGTTGAGTTGGCCGGTATCGTCACTTCCAGCCCGGAAAAAGCAAGATGGGCGATGTCCGTCGCGAATTTGACTGAGGACCAAGTCTTCTCGGATTATCGGGAAGCAATTTCTACCATAAAACCGGATCTCTTTCTGATTGTTACGCCGCCGCATACCCACCGGGAATATGCACTTTATGCTCTTTCCCACGGCGTCCCCGTAATCTGTGAAAACCGATTGCCGATACAGAGGAAAACGCAAAGGCAATGCTGGAGGCCTCTGAACGTTTTGGCGTCCCTTTGGCGATTGCGGAAAACTATCGCTATTTTGGCGTAATTCGGCGTGCGCATGAGTTGGTTTCTGCTGGAGCGATCGGCCCGCTTTGTACGGTGCGGTTTGATTTCCTGTTGCATCATGAGATCCAAAATTACCATACTCAACTGCGCCATCCTCTATTATTGGATATCAGCGTCCATCATTTTGATACGATCCGTTTTGTTACCGGCCTTGAAGCGTGCTCAATTGATATTACCACGTGGGATCCGGCGTGGAGCATCTATCAAAGTAATTCTTGCGCGACGGCGGAACTTTCTTTGGAAAACGGCGTGCATGCGTCTTATTGCGCCTCCCTGTGCAGTTACCGTACTTCTACAAAATGGACAGGAGACTGGCGTATTGAAGGGGAAAAAGGGATGATTGAAATCAAGGGAAACACCATCACGCTTTCTACTGAGAAAGGTAGTGTTTCCGAACAGATTCCGGAAAATGAAAACAGCATCCTTTCTATGCTTGATGCGATTGCCGATGATTTTTCCAAAGGCCATATCGCTGAAAACGATATCAGAAACAATATGAAATCTTATTTACTCGCCATGCGCGCGATTGAATCCGCAGATACAGGTTCCCGCGTATTTTTGTAAAATGGTTTCCTTGTTCCATTTTTTTTACAAAGATGAAATAATATAAAGGAGGTACGATTACAATGTATTATTCTGACACACTTGCCGAAACCATTATGCGCCGCTATCCAGACCCGGATCAATATCCCTACCGTTCCTGGTGTTACGCGCAGGGCTTTATGTTTGGGATTCATCCGGCTTTATGAGCGGACGAAGAAGCAGGAATATTATGATTATGTTTTAAAATACTGCGAGGAACACGTACAAGAGGACGGAGAAATTCTCGGTTTTTCAGGCGTTAGCCTTGGACGACATTATGGCGGGTTCTGTCCTTGTTTGGATGTACACGAAAACGAAAGAGAACAAATATCGTCTTGCTTGCGACCGGATCCGCCGAGCCTTCGGCGACTATCCGCGCAACCCAGACGGCGGATTCTGGCATGGCCGTCCGTTGGAAGGGAAATGTGGGTAGACGGACTTTTCATGGGATTGATGTTCCTGACACGATATGGGAAATATGTGGATGACAAAGAATACTGTTTTGACGAAACGGTTAAACAGCTCTCGATTGTGTTCGACCGGTGCGAAAAAGACGGTACCGGATTGTTATACCATGCATACAGCGCAAATCCTGAATACACTTTGGGCACATCCGATTACTGGCTGTTCGCCTGAGATTTGGAGCGAGGGATTAGGCTGGTATGCAATGATCCTCGTAGAGGTTCTGGAATTGCTGCCTGCCGATTGGAAGGGCTACGACCGGCTTTGTATGCAACTGCAAAAAACTGGTGGATTCTCTTTCCAAAGTTCAGGATAAGGCCTCCGGTTTGTGGTTCCAAGTTGTTGATAAAGGGCGTTTCCGCCATAATTTTCATGATACTTCTGGAAGCGCGATGTTCCTTTATACGATTCAGAAGGCGTTGCTTTTGGGTTTGGTAGAAAAAAGCCGGCATACTGCCATGCGGTGGAAATGGGTTTTCCGGCATCAAGACCAAGTACCTGATTGACCCGGAGGGCAATGAATATCTATGACGCCTGCAATGGCCTTTGTGTGCAATTGGATTATGACGCTTATGTAGAGTATGTCCGCAACGTCAACTGCCAGGAGGCCGTCGCCGCGGTCCTTTGGGCAACGGGAATCATGGAATATGGGGTTTGAACCGAGGGGAAAACACGGATAACCACGTAGGATAACAGTATGGTCTGGTTCGGCATGGCTTGCCGTCTTTTGCGGATAGAGCGCTGCGGCTTTATTCTGTCATAGAGACGGACAATGCCATGCTTTTTATATTTTGCTTTTCAAATCCTTTCGTTGGCTTTGGATTCGCCACCTAGAACTTTCAACGGGGTGTTTAGAGGGCGAGGATCTGTGTCTGCAAGACGCGACGGTTTTTGTATCTTAGCATTCCCTTGCGAGACATGAACAAAAGTGTTCCGATCACAATGAAAAATGCTGATCCACTGCGAAGTGGAAAGTCCAAGCCAAATTCCCGCAGTGTGTCGCCCCGGCCAAATTCCAGCAAAAAACGCATCGGTGCATAGCAAAGCAGGTATAGGCAGAACAACTTCCCTTTTAGGCGGTCTTTTTCAGGAGATAGGAAAGGATAAAAAATAAAAATTAGGTTTCCTGCCGCTTCTATTAGTTGGATTGGAAAGCGCGTTACACCGTTTGCTTCTGGGATCGGGCTGTAATGATAGACAAAACCGATCCGGCATTCTACGCCAAAGCAGCAGCCTCCCAAAAACAACCGATCCGGCTGAAGCAATGAAAAAAGCGGGACAGATGGAGCTACCATGTCAGACCAGGCGAATAGGTCAATTCCTTTCTTTTTTTTTCCGTACAGGACTCCGGCGGCGATTCCACCGAGCAGCCCACCGTAAAAAGACGGATCCGCCGAAGATCAGAAAGAGATAGTTCCAAAAAAGATTGCCAACTGTCAATAAGGCTGGGGTTCTGTAGGAGGTGGAGAAGGGAGGGAAGGTTTGTAAGCCCATAAAGCAGGTGCATTCCTAAAAAAAATACCAATACAGCTGATGAGTAAGAAAACGATCATATCATTGTCGTCATAACCACGCCTTTTGCAGTATGGCAAGCAAAAATACCGGAACTGAAAATCGATCAAGGCCATAAGGGGGTATATGGCCAACGGTTTACCAAAGAGTTCAAAAATAGGAACCATCATTTCACCTCAAATCAAGTCTCCCAGAAATACATCACCTGCAAAGCGATTTTGCGAAGGCTGAGAGGCGAGAGGAATTAATAAAAATACCATGCGCTGAATCCCAAGCGCATGGTATTTTTGAAGACAGAACAGGATTACATCATTCCAACAGTACCAGCAGCAATGGCTCCAGCAGTACAGACGGTGCAAACAATAACGATAACCCCGACAGCGATGCCAATTATTCCAAGAACTAGACCCGCAGTAGCGAGGCCTGTTGATTGTCCTGGAATTTTTTTTTACGGCCGATTACGCCGAATACAATCCCCTAGGATAGAAAGAATAAAAAAGTGAAAAAGTTAATCACTGGAATAAAACCGCCGACAATCCCTAGAATACCACATACTAAAGCCGCAATCGAGAAACCTTTGCCGTTGTTGTTTCTCCATGTTAAAACCCTCCTAATTTGTTCGATATGTAGTACCTTTTGAACACCGAAATGCGGGGAGAAAAACAGTCTTTTAAGGCTGTTTTCTCCTTTTTGGTTGTACTAAAAAAAGGTTACACATTTAAAATGCTATTCTATTCTATCATAGATGCAGAAATGTTGTCAATCATTTGGACATAAATCGTTCATATTTTTGCGTTTGGGAGGTATGCCAAATCTTTTTTGTCCATTTCCACTTTGTGAAATCGCTTCCAATGATCAGGTGATCCGCCAAATAAGGAAAGGTTTGCAAATACAACTTTTATATACGTCACGTGCCTTGAAAATATTTTGGATCATAATGATGTGCGGCGCTTCTGCAAAAATCATAAAATGGGATCACAGACATCTAGTGTTTTGCATAGCTGCAAACGGATTAAATCCCCCAAAGAGCTTTTTAGGCAGCCTGGTCTGAAGGGATTGGTAATGCAGCCGTTTATTTTCCTATAATAAGGCGTACATAGATACAAGGGAAACATATGGGTTGATTCTTGCTAATACAAAATTTTGTGAAAGGAAGCGCTTTGGTTAAGCTTCAAACCAGTATCGCCCCAATGATAAAGTGGATTTATTCCTGCTGGTTTCCTTCCATGGTTTGTTGGACAATGCTTTCCATAAGCTCAGGTGTCAGCGCGCTCGCAACATAGCCGAAAACATTGCCCCCCTCCGTATCGATCATAAAGGTGGTGGGAAAAAGCGTAAATCCCATATTGTTGGAACACCTCTCCCGTGGTGTCCATGACAACGGGGAAGGTATGTTGTTTTCCGACAGAAACGCCTGCACGGTTTCAATGTCTTCGTCTTGGTTATAGGGTGTTCCTCGGTTTTTGGATTGGCGACACCTAGTACGACAAGGTCTTCTCGGTTTCCGCCATAGCGTTCATATAACGCCTCAATTGCAGGCATTTCCTCACGGCAGGGTGGGCAACCAGGTAGCCCAGAAATTCAGAAATACTGTCTTTCCTTTATATTCCGAAAGGGGTGGGTGTTCCGTATTGATCGGTTAAAGTAAAGTCCGGCGCAGGAATAGCTTCAGAATCGGGAGGACGCGCTCTCTGTGGCGCTGGAAGAAGGGTTTCAGGCATAGGCGTGCTTTCGGGCACAGAGGAAGATGCGGTAGTAGAAGCAGTGGCGTCATCGCCAATGGATGCGAAATAACTCGTGATACCGTTCATAAAACCGGTCAGCGTGATAATTCCCATCACAATTAGGAGAACCGCGCCGATTTTAACTGTATACCGGACAACCTTTTGATGTCGTTTTGAAGAAACTGAGAACAGCGCCGGTAAAAAAGCCCACCGCCAAAAAAGGGAGGATGAATCCGAGCGTATAAACGCCGATTAGCAGGTAGCCGGTTGCGGCAGAAGAAGAGGAGGTAGCCATCAAAAGCGACGCTGCCAAGAGTCGGTCCCACACAAGGCGTCCAGGCAAAACTAAAGGTAAACCTAACAACAGGGCAACCAAGGGGTTCATTGCCCATCGATCAAGACGGAAGGGAAGCCGGCGTTCGCGTTCTATGGCATTGGCATGACCGAAAACACCGAGTTGATATATGCCAAAAGGATCATGACAATTCCGCTGATCCTGGCAAACCAGATCCGGTTGTCCGAGAAAAATGACCGAGTGATGTAAAGCCAAACCCGAGAAGGGAAAAAGTAAAGCTTACCCCGAGAACAAAAAGAGCGTATTGATCGCCACTTTTTACGCGGATAATGGATGACGCCATTTTCATCCACTGTTTTGGCGCCTCCTGATAAATAGCTGACATATAGTGGGACTAATGGAAGGACGCAGGGCGAGAAAAAGCTCAAAATTCCCTGCAGAAAGACAGTGAGTGCCGAAACGCCGGTTTCAACAGAAAACCCCATCTTAATAGGCTCCCTTTCAAATCTGGTTTATAAAGGCACAAAAATTTTTTACAGTGGATCATCATGAAAAGTATCGATCCGGGAGTTATCTTATGTAAAAATATTTCTGGCCTGTTTCTTTATCTGAAATATGTGGGCGCGCAGCGATTGTGCCGCGATAAAAAGCAGGAGAGACTGCGTTGGAAGGAGAAGACAAAAAGGGAAATTGGCGAATTGGGAAAACGAAGGGTTTGCAAGGCAGAGCCGGCGGGACTGTTTTAGAACGTAGGGTTATTATACACTGGACTGGCAGTGAGCGCAATAGATTTTTGGTAGACAAAAATTTTAATTTTCTGTTGCGATATTTATGAAAAAGCGTGCTATAATAAAGCTAAAATTTCCCGCCGCTTTTTGCTGATGTGTGCGGAATTTTTTGGCTAGCCAAAAAACGTTTTTTTTTGAAAAAAATGATCCAGGGTAAAGGGGAATAAAATGTATCGCTATAGCATGACACAATGGATTACAGGG
>VOFE01002087.1_pt1 | contig 49789 bp, 65 predicted proteins | sample 5384071 | NCBI WGS metagenome assembly VOFE01 (sample SAMN12384724, study PRJNA508395) | human gut metagenome | isolation source: healthy gut D | host: Homo sapiens
ATGCGATCCTGCCGCGAGGAGTTTCCGGCGAAGGCGGGGACTAAAAGGATAAGAAAGTTCCGGGGCAGTATTCGGTCACGCATTGTTCCGATCGGCTAAATCGGTGGGCGTCAAGAACATGGCTTGATGCGCAAGGGTGAATCGGAAAGTGTAATTCATCCGCAGATGGATGCGAATATTTACGATGCGAGCGAGCGTTTGATTGAACGAAGCTGGGAAGGGGCCGGATCCGGAAATAGAAAAATTATCGGTGCTGAGTTCATCCGTTTTAAAGCGGAAGCTGGAAAAACTTTTGGCGCAGGGCACGATCTATCCGGGATATTGGTCGGGCACGAAGCCGAAGGTCGTCAAGTCGCATCACAATGTCGGCGGTGGGAATAATGAATTTAAGTTGTTTTATTATCTGTTCAAGGGATGAATGGGCATGGCCTTGAACTGGGCTTACCGAGACTTTTTGTTTTTTGTGGCTCACAAGAGAATGGCGGTGCGGGAATCGGATGCGATCATGCGAGGAGTTTTTTGTAGCCAATCCATTGTTGATTTCAAATGGGCGTCAAGAACAATCTAGCTGATCATCCGCGCGGTCAATCGATCGATTTGATTTTGTTTCGATTGAATAGATGACTATAGGTATCCAAAGATGGTTGTTTGAACATGTTCATGACCAAGTCTCAGCAATTGAAAAAGCGGTGAAAAACCTAATTCTACAAGCAAACTGGCATGACTATGTCGTATATCGTGAACCCTAATTCTTTTACTCCTGCATTATCACATCCACGCTTGATTTCACGTTCTACAAAAATATTTCGAAAATGGAAATAAGCGGTTATCATCTTCATGTAGTTTATATTCCAACGGTTGTAAAGAAAATCTTATGGTCAAAGCGATGCAAAGATAAAAATTTAGTTGGGACAGTTAAAGAAGTCATTCAGCAAGTAAGTTCCAGCAAAGAAATGGATTTCTAAGCAGGCATTTGATGGTGAAGGCAAGCCTATTCTACAAAAGAATGGCAAACCAGTTTTAAGAAAGTCATATAGCGTTTTGCAAGATGATTTCTATCAAGCGATGAAAGAAAAAAGGATATCTTGATTTAGAAAGAGGAGAACGAGGAAGTAGTGAAGAACATTTAACAGTCACTCAATTTAAAGTTGAACAAGAAAAGACAACGCTTAGATAAATTGCAGAACCAAGTAGTATCCAATGAAAAGAAGTTAAAGCAAATTGAATCTACAACAAAAGATTAAAAAACAAATACTAGCACGTTATGATGAAATAGACCGGATGGGAAAGGAAACGATTGCTGGAAATATTCAATTTACTAAATCTGAAGCCAACGAATTAAAAACTTTAGCAAAGCAAAGCATTGAACAAAAAGGAGTCATCACTAATTTAAAAATAAACTTGAAAAGCGAAAAGGATATAAATATCTGGAAACAAAGATATGAACAACTCTTGGGACAAACTGGCGACTTTATCGAAGTTAAATCAAACATGCACCTGAATTAGTTAAAACATTTATTGATAAAGTGATTCACACTAAAATGAAGTATCAAAGGGTCAGCAAAATAAAAAACATGAGCAGTCGTTATAGAAAACTTAGTCTTGGCAATAGCTGAGACTTTTAAATTTCCTATATCCATTAAATATATTGTACATAGATAGTGTTTTCTTTATATAAAAGATAAAAAAGTGTATAAATGCAAAGATCTTATTTTAATATGATGCTAAATGGTTTATAATATTAATTGTCAATTATAGTACTATGCGAAAGGAGCAATTATGCTAAAAAAATAAAATTACAATCCGTTCTAGTGCCGCTGAATACTTAACCTATGTGGCTTCGATAGGTGGCGAAGAAAGTAGCATGGAAATGCGTTATGAAGATGAGAATATATGGTTTACTCAAAAAATGATGGCTGTTTTATATGATGTTAGTATTCCAACAATAAACGAGCATCTTAAAAAGTATTTATAGTGATGGGAATTACAAGAGGCATCAACTATTAGAAATTCCGAATAGTTCAAAATGAAGGGAATCGCCAGGTTTGGAAGAGAAGTTATTCACTATAATTTACAAGCTATTATTGCAGTCGGATTCAAGGTTAACAATGAACGTGCTATTCAATTTAGAAAATGGTGGGGTCAAATCGTTAAAGATTACACAATTCAAGGCTGGGTAATGGATAAAGAACGTCTAAAAAAGGAATATTATTCACAGATGAATACTTCGAAAGAAGCGTTAAAATATTCGTGAGATACGAATGTCTGAAAGAAAGTTTTATCAGAAAGTAACAGATTTATATGCAACTGCTTTTGATTATGACAAAACATCAAATACAACAAAACTATTCTTTAAAAACCGTTCAAAATAAGATGCATTATGCAACGCATAGACATACAGCGGCTGAATTGATTGTAGAAAGAGCGGATGCCAATAAAGAACATATGGGATTAACAATTTGGGAAAATGCTCCTGATGGAAAAATTGTTAAAAGTGATGTAAAGTGTTGCTAAAAATTATTTAACCGAAGATGAGTTATCATTTTTACAAAAGTTGGTATCCGCTATACTTGGATTATGCTGAACTTCAAGCACAAAGGCATATTCCAATGAGTATGGAAGATTGGTCAAAACGTTTAGATGGCTTTTTAGAATTTAATGGTACTGAATTATTAACAGGAGCTGGTAAAATCAGTGCTGAGCAAGCTAAATTACATGCTGAAACAGAATTTGAGAAGTATCGTATTATTCAAGACAGGTTGTTTACATCTGATTTTTGATCGCTATTTGTTAGAACTTGAAGAACAAACAAAAATATAAAAGAAATAAATCAAAAACTTTTACTGCTGACGAAAGTTAAGTAAAAGTGAGATGTCTATTATGAGGTGTAGAAAGGAACATAATATGAATGTTTGTTATAACCGATTATTTAAACTTTTAATTGATAAAGGATTAAAGAAAACAGAGTTTGCTAAAGAAGTCGGCATTGGTCAAAATATATTAGCAAAACTTTCTAAAAAATGAGTTTGTATCTATGGAAGTATTAGTGAAGATATGCAAGGGGGATTAGATTGTAATATTGAGGATGTAGTAGAAGTTGTAGGGAAGGAAGATTAGATATGGCAAAGGAAACGAATGCAAATATTGGATTTGAGATTGGTAAATATATTGATGAAGCAATGGAAGCTATTGAAAAGAAAATACAACTTTAAAAGGAGTTTTTGCCAAAAAAATTATGGTACTCCTGATTTAGACAAAACAGTTTTTAGGAGATGTGGTAGATTTATTCACAAATAAAATTCACATGGATGGTACTGATCATGATATGGATTTACTTGGTAGAACATATGAATACTGTATAGCTGAATTTGCGGCTAAAGAAGGTAAAGATGGTGGGGGATTCTACACACCGTCGAGCATTGTAAAATTATTATTATAATTAATATACAAAGAAGTTTTTTAAAAAGATAGGCTTTTGAAAATATCAATCAAGGAGGGAATTTAATGTATCAAATTAAAATGGAAAATTGTAATAATATCATACAAGGAGAATTAACTATCGAGAATGGAAAACTTAACATTTTTTTATGGAATAAATGGTACTGGAAAAACAACAATTGCAAAGGCAATAGAGTTCTCGAAGGAACCACAAAAAAAATAAAAGAATTACAATCAAAAAATAAAGAATTTTTTTGAAAGAAGATCCGGCATCTGTCTCAATCAGTCCGGAAATTGGAAAGATATTGGTATTTAATGAAGATTTCGTCAGGGATATTGTTTTTTAAAGAAGATGAAGTTATACAAAATTCATTTGAAGTATTTTTGAAAACACCTAATTATTCTCAAAAAAAAAGGCACAGCTCGATCAACATCTTCAAGCTTTTACATAATATTATGAAGCAGGATGAAGAAATACAAGAGTTACAGAAATTATTAGATCAGATTGCGGGTAAGTTTAAACGTAATATTAATGGAAAACTTAGTAGATCAGGTGTGTATAAAAGCGTATTGTCTAAAAGTAATTTATATAATATCCCAGAAGAACTAGATAGTTACAGGCCTTTTATTACAAATACGGAAATCAATATTTCTTGGATAGATTGGAAGTCTAAAGGAGATGCTTTTGACATTGGAGATGGCTGTCCATATTGTTCAGAAGCATTAAATAGGCTTGTGCATAATAAGAGGAAAAGAGGTGTTCAAAGAGACTTACAAAAAATCTGATTCACAAAATCTTAAAGACTTGTTAGATTTGTTTGAAAATTTAAGGATATATATTAAGCCGGAGAAGTATGATGAATTGGTATCTTATGTAAAAAAAATGATGTCCCAGAAGATATTATATCGGCTATTCTTGAAAAGTTATTACTAGAAGTGGATGTAATGCTGAAACGGTTTGTTGCTATTGTTGAATTTGGAAACAGAAGAATTGTTCTAGCGGATATATCCAAACTTGAACAACAAATTAATGAAATGGAAATTCCAAAGAATTTTTTTGAGATTTTTGGTGGTGAAAAAACTGAAAATGTTATTAAGCGAATAAATGATCAGGTGGTTGAATTGCGTTCAGAAGCAGCAGTATTAAAAAAGAGAAATGGGTGCATTGAAAGGTTTAATGCAATCAACAATACAAGCATCACAAGCAGATATCAATGAATTCTTGAAAACTGCAGGCATAAACTATGAATTAGTGATACTTGCGGAAGATGAAACCAATAGCCGTACAATATTAAAACAATGTTTTAGTGAAGAAAAAAACAGATGTAACAAAAATACGAGATCATTTGAGTTGGGGTGAGAAAAAATGCTTTTTGCACTTATTCTGTTTATGTATTATGCTGTTGCACAAAATCCTGATTTAATCATACTAGATGATCCAATATCATCATTTGACACTAATAAAAAGTATGCTATTCTTCATAGAATGTTTAAGAATATTGGAAAAAGAGATGTTTCTTTTGATAGAAAACGGTTTTGTTTTTAACACACGACTTTGAACCTATTACAGATTTTATTGTAGTAGGAAAATTAGGTGAAGAAAGAGCACAAGCTTCTTTTATTTGTAATGAACATGGAACCGTTAAAGCGTACAAGATAAATCCAAATTCAGATGTAAAACTTATTACAACGGAGTGTAGTGAAATTGCAAAAGAATATAAATATAAACATAGTTAGTCGCGTAGCTTTTCTAAGAAAATTAAGTGAATTAAATGAACGAAATGAGGATTGGGATTTAGTGTATGAAATTTTATCTTGTCTTATTCACGCAAATGAGATAAAAGAAAGGTAGGAAATAATATATATGTTGAAATTGCTCAGAGGATATCGCTATCGGAATAGCTAAGATCAAGGAGTATATTCCGGACTTTGATTATGATGAACTCAAAAATAATATCTATACAAAAGAAGGAATTAAAAATTTATATAATGTTGAAACTAATGCATATTTAAAAGTGCAGTTGTTTAGAGAGATAAACAGAAATATTAACTCAAAATGAAATTAAAATTACACAAATGGATGGTGCTTGGTATAAATTTATAGATGAAACATATCATATTGAAAATGATTATCTTCATTTTTGGATATTATTAAATTCAATATTGTGCCAAGTTATATAATTGACAATGTGGATCAAATTGTATCTAGAATATAATTAAGAAAAAAAGGGTGAATAAGTTATGAATTATTGGGCATGGGGCGGAAAGTATGTAGGTAGACGTTCGGGTGATTATCTTTATTCAAGTGATGGTAATCCCTTAGGAGTATTCTATGATGATGAATTATATGATTTTTCTGGAAAGTATATTGGGGAAATACGTAATAGAAATAGAATTATTGTAAACAAAAGTCATAAAACAAACGAAAATCAGGAAGGTGCAAGCCATGTGGAAAATGTGGACTTTCGTATTGCGATTATGTAGGATATGCTATGTTATGTGGCTATGAGGATTTTAACTTAGAATAAAATCTTTTCAAATTAAATAATATTGAAATGTGGTTTAATATTCTGTGAGAAATATGAACACTGCAATGTTTTTGGTGTTTAGAGAAGTAAGTAAATTATGGTAATATAAAATCTTGTAGGGTTTTAGAAAATGAGCTATAAAATCGTATAGGGTTGGAAAAGAAAAAATGGATAGAGCGTCGACGCTGTAAAGAGCGAAAAGACGAAATATCCATTTTTATTTAGCTAAGGGTTCAATGAAGAAAAAAGGATTAAAGCTGAAGCTTATCGAGGGTTAGAAAAATCATCAGTAGGAAGTGAGGAATTCTTTTTGCGGTAATGACCGCGTTTCTTCCCCTCCTGCCGTCGTGATGATAAAAGAGGCGTTAAAGAATAAAACAGCGCAGGATTTAAAGCAGTACAGAGCTCTGGCGCGAAATCTCTCGAAGTTAGAAAAGCCGTGAGAAACGACCAGGAGTTCTCGGATTTTTTCATTCAGGCTTTCAGCCAGGGCATTGGATTGCTTGCGATTTTCATAAGGACGATGGAAACTGTGGATGATTTCAATACGCCAGTGTTTCAGTAGAGAAACGAATTCGGTATAACAGTAAAGATTGGCCTGCTCAAAGTGAAGAATGATTTCATCTAAGTGATGGGGCGCATTGACGAACGAACAGGATTGATTGAATAATCGGTATTCTTCTTTGAGCTCATAGGCCGGGTCAGACTGGGGTTAAGAGTAAGGCGCATAGTATAGAGATCACGGTAGTTAAGCTTTTGTTGGAAGAAGGGATTATAACGAGGGTCGTTGTCTAGGTTGTAAGAATCAGATTCCAATAGTTTATGCCATTTCTTGAGAAGATAGTAAGCGGGGCTTTGGTAGGCGGATTGATTCATAATATCAACACGAATACGGGTAAAGGCCAGCGTAAGATGTTCAGTGACATGAAACGGATCAACAGCGACCTCAGCGTTTTTGAAATAGCAATGAGCGATGTCACGATAAGGCTCCCCACATGTCGATGGTAACGAAGAGAACACGATCCCGTTCCGTTTTAGGGATGGAATCCAAGTATCTGGAGAGAGTTCGTTTAGAGCGATCAGGGGAGAATATCATTGAGGACACGTTTTTCATTATCAACGAAAACACAAAGATAGGAACCTCCATATTTCGCCATGGAGGAATGAATTTCATCAATTCCAAGATTGACAGGAAGAGAGAAGCGGGGGCGATAAGAAAGCTGTCGGCATAGAGCTGAACCAGAGGAATAGAAACGTGGAACGGGTCAGCGATATCCTTATAAGTTGCGTGGAGGTTATGTAAAGCTTTGGCAATCGAATCGAGAACCGCATAGGACTGAAGGAAGTTCTCAGGACCAAAGGGTTGGATTTAGAGAAGGTTTTACCACAGTCCTTACAAATGAAACGACGGTGATTCCAATCAATAACTGAAGGAATGCCAGCAAAAGGAAGGTGATGATAAGAACGCAGCTTATACTCTTTGATGGAAGTTTTACCACCGCAGAAAGGGCAGGGGGTATTTTCTTTGGTGAGTGTGATTTTAAAATGAAAAACGCCGTTGATTTTTAAAACCTGAATATCTTTGATTCTATTATCGGGAAGATTGAGGGTAGATATGATAAAATGTTCATGAGCCATTAATGGCACCTCCTATGGTAAAAAGATAGAACCCTTAGCAAGTTCAATTTTACCATGGAGGCTTTTTTAATTAGGTTAAACTTGTTCAGAGGACTTCACAGAATGGAAGTCCAAGAATCATTGATATTATTTTTTACATAAATTAGATTCATAATTATGATGACCCTATATGATTTTAAAGAGGACCGCTACAACGATGAAAATCAGCCCTGTTTTTGACCCTACGCTATTTTAAAGACCATCCCTAACCCTATATGATTTTAGAGCGCCTAAATTATTATAAAAATGTAGCCAGTGGTAAATTTTACTGGCTACAAGTTCTTTTAGATAAAATATAATACCTATATATGCACTATGAGTACATGAAATTGTTGATTGGCTACATACTACTATTCCGTAAAGAATTAAAATGCCTTAAAACTGGTGAGGTGAACTAATAGTACGTGGCTACAATTCGGCTACAAAAGTTTAAAGACGTACTGTAATAACAGAAATATGTGGATTTTGTGGACGGAATATGTATTGATAGTACGGAAAATACGAGAAAATAAGGTCTGTAAGTCGAGTGGAAATAAAAAGTTTGCAGATCCTTATTTGATCCTTATTCAGTTTCTGTTAAAGAAAAGGTCAAGGCAGGATAAAGTTTCATTAAACGCTTTATCCTGCCTGCTTTTTTTGTATGGGTATTCTGCCTACTCGAAACCGAGTAAGAATTCCTTATTTAAAAAAATGCGAGCATTATATTCGCCTGCTAATTGATAAATAGATAAGTTTTTAAAAGTAAAATGAGAGTCTGTTTATGCAGCACTCCCATTTTTTGATTAATTTAACTTTTTCAGCTACCTTTTTTAGATGCTTTTTAATTTGTTTGTGTGTTAATGTTTTGATTGGAATCTATTCTGATTTTTGTATATCTTTCTAATTTGTTAATTTCAAAGTTATAGTAAAGCAGTTTTTCAGATAGTTCATACAACAGCTTTTTTATCTCTTATATTTTAGAATGATTTACATGGCGAATAATTTGATTGATTAAAATGGGAATAATGATAAACGGAGACGATGGTGAGTAAGAAAAGTATTATATTGCCAAAACTAAATTCACTTGCAGTACTCGGAATATATGTTGATTGAGTATATTCGATTATTGGGTTTAAAATTGCGAGGATAACGATTCCGAAAAGGCATTATCTATATATTCCAAGAAATTATTTTTCTCCTTTAAAAAATCATGAATTCGATCTATTGTTTTATTAGAAATTTCAAAATTATTGATCTGGTAAATCTCTAAAATTCATCAAATTTAATTGCGTTATATAATTTCTCTACCTGAGTGCTTTGAATAATATATTTCCAATGAAATTTAATTTTTAATTATCTTTCGTTTATCTCTTGCTTCTTGACTTAATGATTCATCTAGTTCATCTTCGATTAGAGAATCTAATTTTTAATTATAAAATTTTTTCCGTTATGAAAAATACAAATTTGTATAAGCGCTATATATATCATTCCAACCAAAATCATACTAAAAAGCGATAGATATAACCTGAATATAAATGGGATAAACTCTGGCAATGTTATAAAACGCAAATTCCTAAAATTCCCCAATCAAAAAAAAAAATATGAATATTAACAACCATGTGTCAAAACGAAATCAAATTGGCCTGTTCTCGTACATTTTCTACGATAATTCTCTAAAATATCTTCAATCATTTCATTACTCCTTTTTACCGCTTACTCCTGTTATATATTGCAAAACATTAAAAAGTTACTATAAAATTATATAGCTTCTTAGTTAAGACATATTAATCTAAAAAGACTTGAAACTGTGTAGGATGTGCCTTTCCCATGCACGGAATGTCTAATAATATGCGTGGAATTGTGATATAAAACTAATTTTACTCATAGTATTGTTACCTCTCTATCTCTGTGCAGTTATTCAAAATAATCATACTTCTATAAAAGTATAAAAACAATGCGTTACTGGAAATATATCGCACATGGAAACAAATCCATCGAAATTTTGTTTAACTATGTCATGGCGAATTTTTGGAATTCATTTTATGGCGATATTTTATGCTTATTTTTTCCTGATTCCTATTTATTGCTATAAATTTAGTGTGAAAAAGTATTTCTTTCCTGTAAAATGAATGTATCAAGCGCTTGGAGGAAATATGAAAATAAAATATGACAAAATAATAAAGAATAACCGTTTAAAAAGATTTAGACTTATACAGGATGCAGAATCATCCCCGAGTAAAATAGCTGACCCTTTGAACAGAAAAAGATAACTATTTCTAATCTCATGGATATGATTGAATATATAAACTGGGTATATGAGCATGGAATAAAGCCGGCAAAACCCAAAATGGAAGATAACAAAGAAATTAGTAATTTTGACGTGACTATGTCCAATCTTATGCAAATGAAAAAGTAAATTTTCGGATTTGAATCAATACAAAAAAAATGAAACTAGTTTTTTGATGTTTAAATGCTGGTAATAGGATTAAGATGAGAAAGGAAATTGAATAATGAAATTAAGAAATGCTTGGTATCTCAATGAGGAGGATCACGTAATTCAAGGTGATTTAGTTATTCATCAGAATCGCATCGCTGAGTTCTGCAATGACTCAGAAGAACTGGATTGCAGTCATCTGTTAGTTCTTCCCGGTATGGTCAATGCTCACTTTCACGGCACCAGTACCGTCACGCGCGGCTTGTTTATGGATATGCCGGTGGCGCAATGGCTCAATAACACGCCACAGGGACAGCTTCAACAACGATTTGTCAATGCGTTAAACCGCTGTACAGAAGAAGAAAAGATTCAACTATCGCTGTATGAATATATATCGATGCTGAAGCAAGGCATAACGACCATTGTTTTTGACTGCCGGTTGTTTCAACAAGATTATCAAGCCAAGAAAAGAGCTGGCGAGCTGTGCGGAATCCGTCTGACTTTGGAAGCGGATGATCCATCACAATTAGAAGATCAAGAGCTGTTAAAAAACAGCGCTGCCGTTGCCGGAGGAAAGCAGCTGGTCACAGGATCGCTGCAGCCAAGCACAGTTCTGGAAACAAAATCATCCGCAGACAATGTTCAAAGCGCATTGCATGGAAACGGATCTGGCCGCTGAGGCCATTCGATCCAAAGGCTATCAACATACGATTGAAGCTTATGCTCAAGCCGGTATGCTCGATGAACACAGTGTTCTCATTCATAATTGCAAAGCTCCGGCAGAGGCGATCCAGCTTGCCGCAAAACGAGGCGCACGGATGGTCAACTGTCCAATCTCCAATCTAAAGTCGCAGAATGGCGTCAGTCCGCTGAAAATGATGCTTGATCAGGGAATTGAAATCGGGTTGGGCGACAGATTGGGGGAAGACTGCAGTTCATGGATGTTATGAAATGTGAGTATCTGCTTCTGCGGGATCAACATGTTCTCAATCCTGCACAAATCGTCTGGAAAATGGCGACGGAGTGGGGTGCACGCTGCTGCGGATGGCCGCAGACCGGCCGTCTGAAGCCTGGAATGCAGGCCGATCTTATTTTTATCCGAATGGACGAGCCGGATTTTCAGCCGCTGATCAGCACGCCGCAGTTCAGCGACGTCCTGCAGAATTGGGTCCTCGACGGCCGCTCAGAATGGATCGAACATGTCATGGTCGCCGGGCAATGGAAAGTCAAAATCGGAAAGGCTGCGTTCTTAACGAAGCTGAGCTTGTTGTCCGACAGCGGCAGCTGATGAAGAAAACTGATATCGGAAACCTTGAAGTAAGCATGGTGTTCATGCTTATTTTTTTGTATACTAAAAGATAAGAAAATAAGAAAGGAATGATTTTCTCTGTCAATCTTAAACAAAATGATCCTTTCACTGCTGAGTCTCTGTCTGCTCGGCGGTTGTCAGAAAAATCCAAAGACAACACACGTGGCCGATACCAGTCTGGCGGCGGATACTGCGGAGGTCGAATATTACAACTCAACGAAAGCTCCGGAATGGACATGGCGCGAAGGGATTAAAATGGATGCCTATCTTTTTAACCAGCGACGCGGAGCATACGATGGAAAGCACGATCCTGAACGGCAGCGATACCGCGACCCTCAGCTTCTGGATCAAGCCGTCGACAAACGTTCCGGATCTGCCGCTGATCTCCGTAGTCAACGAACAGCAGGAAATGATGAAGCTGGACCAACCTGACGGCCCGGGAAGACGGAACTTTGCAGGGAATGGCGCTGCAGATGAAAGCTGAAGGACAGGAACAGTGGCTGATTTCCAACAGCGAATTTACGCTGAATACCCATCGCTACAATCAAATTGTGATTGTTTTTGAAGGAACGCAAGCAACGGTCTATCTCAATGGGCAGGCGGCAATGACAGGGCAATGGGTGCTTCGATCAATCAGATCGAAAAATCTTGGCTTGTCGTCGGCAAGCGATGCGATTGCTTACGGCGATTGTATGGAAGGCCAGTTCCAGGATTTTCAGATCCGGAAAAAGGCCCTGAGCGCTTCAGAAATCGAAGATGAGTTCGACCGTTTTTATCCAGAGGTATTGCTCAGTGAAATCACCATTCCGAATGCGGAAGATCTGCGAGAAAAGCCGAGGCGGTATCCCGAGGTGGACAGTCAGTACGAAGCCCAATGGACCAGCAGCAATCCAGCTTTTTGAAAGTCGAAAACAACGAAGGCGTGATCACCGTTCCAACTCCGGAGCAGGGGGGGATCAACAGATTACGCTGACGCTCTCAACTAAAATCAAAACCGTCAGTTCCAACGCGACTTCCTGATCACAATCCGGGCCCAGACGCCGGCAACCCGCTTGCTTCGGGACGTCAAAGCGCTGCCGATTACATTGGGCACATTGCTGAATGCGGGGAGTCCGCTGCCAACTGTGGGCAAAAAAATGACAGCGTGATCGAATGGAAGGTGGTTTCGGGTGAAATTCGATTGGAAAACAATGTTCTGATCAAAATAAATCCGGAAGACGAACGTGTGCCGGTCCAACTGGAAGCGACGCTCCGACAGGGAAATCAGCAGGGAAACGGTGACGATCGAAGCCGTTGTGCTTGACGCTTATGCCGGTTATATCTTATCGTATTTTCAACGGCGATCTCGGTAAGGAAACAGGAAAGCTGGCGTACAGTCTGGACGGTCTGCACTGACTGATTTGAATCAGGACAGGCCATTCTGACCAGTAAGCTGGGGAACCGGACGGGTCCGCGATCCGTTTATCGGCCGCGACGCCGAAGGTCAATTTGTGATTCTGGCGACGGAAGGGTATGATAATCCTTCGATCTATGTCTGGAAAAGCGAAGACCTTGTGAATTTAAGCGATCATGGATTGCATCGGATCGCCTGGTTCGATAAAGGACTGTACAGCACCGGAAGCCGGGCCTGGGCGCCGGAAATGACGTATGATCCCGCTGCCGGAGAGTATGTGATTTATTATTCCGATGCGCAGGATCCGAAAAGCGGATCCATGTTTTGGTGACTACCCAGGATTTTGAAACCTTTACTTATCCCAAATCGCTGTTCAATCCAGGCTATAAAGTGATCGACGGCACAATCCTGCGCATGCATGGTCAGTATTGGATGCTTTATAAAGATGAACGTGAGGCGGCGCAGACGCTCTTCTATGCGGGCACCCAGGATCTGACTGCGGGGTTTACGCGCCGCTATGATGATTTGTTCATTTATAACCGCAAGTATATTGAAGGACCGTTTACGTTGCCGTCGCTGCATGAGCCCGGCGTTTTCTATCTGTACGTAGACAATTACCCGAATCAGCGTTTCTATGTCGCCCGCTTTTCTCAATTAGGAGAAGACGCTGATTTTGAGTGGCTCGCAGAAGGCGACTATACGCTGCCCAACAACGACGTCCGGCATGGCTCCGCGATCCCGGTAACGCAGAAAGAGCTTGATCGTATACTTCAAGCCTATTCCTGATTTTTAACGGTCAGGGATTGAACAGGACAGCTGAGATCGCCGCGAATCCGCGTTGGACAGTTTAATTTTAATTCATCCATGTTCTAATGAAAAACGTTTCTTACTCGAGCCCTGGCTTCAACCGGGACTGATTTAAGAAACGTTTTTTCTGTAACAGCGAAAGATCAAAGTTCCGTCTTCTTTCTCTGATCTTTTGCTTCGCTTTTCGTATTTCAATGTAGGCCTTCCTTGCACCGCAAGTCTTCCTTTACCAGATCAGGCAAGTGATAACAAGTTGTCATTCTTTTGCCCCGGAAGGAAAGGGGTCTTCGACACTTTAAGCTAATCCGAATTCCTCCAGACGGATAAAATTGTACTGTGACTGTGACCGGTTAATCGGCCGGCCTCTGGCAGACAGAAGCGGATGATCCTGTTTCATCTGGCAGATTGTCTGAATATCACAATCTTTGATTCTCTTCGACATGGAAATTTTGAAATTTTTGTTCTGTTTCTCCGCTTGCTCATCATAGAGACCACTTTGTTTCAAAATCCGGTAAACCGCATGACGCTCCATGCCGACAAGCTCAGCTATTTCCCTGAGTGGAGGCTTGCGGACGATCCTTTTCAGCTGTCGAATCTTTTCATTCCGCGCTTGGGTCCGATGATGATAACGGACCTGCTGCCGCTTTACGCCCAGCTTTCGTTCCTTCTGACTATTATAAATTCCGGCGTTGACCTGGACTTCTTTTTACTAAATCCGGCTGACGCCGAAGTGTTCCGCCAGGGCCCGTACTGACATTTCAGGATTTTTAACGCTCATTTCCAGGATGTTCAGTTTTTCTGATTTCCACGCGGCTTTTGTGAGTTCGATCCAATCCAGACCAGCCAGATCGCATTTCAGGATTTGAGAAAGTGAGGAGCGAAGCAGATCAGCTTTGATCGCTTCGGTTTCGCTTTCTTACAGTTAATTTCAAGATAGCGCTCAGCGGCGATGCCATGGTCCAGGGCCAGCTTTCTTTTTGCGCGTCGTTCACTTTGTTTTTCTTAACGTATTCTTAAAATAACCAGTGCCTTCCTCATAATGCTGCTTTCATGCGCTTTCCAGGATCACGCCGAAATCCGGCAGATAGAAATCATAGGAAAACGACTGCGCCCAAGGCAGCTCTTTTCTGGAAGCTTCCTGGATATAATGAATTCCAAGATAATCCAGCACGGATTTAATCAGCCGGTGCGGAAAAGGAGCGCCCGACAGACCAGGAACAGGCGCAGCCGATGGAATGCGTATGATGCAGCGTCGCAATCGCAATCGCTTTTTTCGCGCACGTTACCGCAATAGGGACAACGGAAGCGAAGCTTTTTGTTTTGCCCGCGGGTGTATTGTCGGGCTTCGTCTTCACCGCCGGGGAAAAAGGGATCATCCAGCGATCAGTTTGAGCGATGGAACGCTTGCCGGACAGAGGCGAATACCGACAGCGGCCACAGGCGCAGCTTTTTGGCGGCAGAACTCGTTCTTCCGCCATCCAGGTTTTAGCGCTGCACCGCGAACACAGGATCAGAACTTCGCGCTGCGTCATCCTGGGATTGATTTTAAACGCCCGCGGTGCTGATCTATAATCGTATAATCCCGCCGGGCGTCCGCAAACCGCTGCCCCAGCGACGTAACAAAATCGAAATGGCGTGTTTGAAGGATCCTGCCTAAAATACAATGCTTAACGGAACTGGCCGGCACCGCGGAATAATCCTACCGGCATACCGGATATCCAGCACCGCTTCACCATGATTTCCTTTCCAACCCGCAGGATCGTCAGCAGGCCCTGTTGATCATCATACTGAAAGGGAACATCAAAGCCTTCGGACTGATTCCAGGCTATGAAATGACGCGCGTCGCGGGAAGTCCGGATAAATCAACAGAGCGCATGGGATCACCTCGCTTTTATCCAACGGATTGTTTCTGAGATAGAACTTAACTGTAAATAAAAAGAGAATTATGGCTCAGTCTGCGCTGAAAATCCCTGATGAAAGTGGGATGCGGAAAGTAAAGCAATGGGAAGGGATGCCGCACTGTTTCTTTAGGAATATATCTTTTTGCCGGAAGAACGGTCTTCAACAGGAAGAAAAGCGGCTGTCCTGCGCCGCTTGCTTGTCCTCTGTAAAAATCTGTTAAACAAGCGATCAGAGCCTTCAAAACATGAATTCAGAATACTTTAAATGGCCTCCGAGCGCCGCAAATCCTGCTTGATTTTCTTGAATGCCGCGTCGATCCCGAAATCTCTAACCCATTCCAAATACTGCTGAAGCAGCGCTGCGGTATGCGGATGCATGAACTGCTTGTCGCTGCCCTGAAGGAAATACTCGATCGGCGAAGCGTTTGTGTACTTCTCTTTCTGATACGTCTGACACGCTGCGATCCGGTCGCAGACCATCTCTGCGACATACCGCTTCGGCATTTCCACGCAAAATAAGCCTTGACATTGCTTGTTCCGGTCAATCCAATACTCCCAGTGATGCTTGTTATGCCCTTTGTGATGCAGCCAGCCCTCGGAATAGCCTTTGGCTTCTTTTTCGGCATCGATCGGCGAGCGGTAGCCTTGAAATAACGCACTCCAGCCCAGAAATTCAACCGGGCTGTATTTCGACAGATCATGAAGCAGACCCTGCTTGATCAAGCCCATTTTAAAGCACAGCCGCGTCACCCGCAGCTTGTGCAGCGTAATCGTCTTTAAATGTCCCCAGAAACGTGCGGGGAATGAGGAAGAAACGCATATCGATCCTTCTTTCTGTTCTGTTTTCCATTCTATAGGAATGTTAAAAAAGGCAAATCAAAAGTCCGCAAAAGGCATGAGAAAGAGTTTCAACAAACCGTTTTTCATGCTAAAATAATACAATGAGCGGAGGGTTAACATGAACCGACATAGTTGTAGAGAAAAAGCGATGATCTGTTTGTATCAGCATCGTCTGCTGAACAAACCGATGGATGAAATCATTGAGGAAGTCATGGAGATGAAAACCGGAGAGCTGGATGATTTCAGCCGGATTCTGATCCTGGATACCCTGGACAATGAAAACCGATATATCCAATACATTAACGAAACCTTAAAGGATTGGAGCTTCGAGCGCTTAGGCGTTCTCGAACAGGCGATCCTGCTGATGGCATGCAGCGAACTGGATCACCAGACGGCCTCGGCAGCGATCATCATTGATGAAGCCGTGCGGTTAGCGAAAGATTACTGCGACGACGAAGCCTACCGATTGATCAACGGCGTTCTGGACAGAATATGAGAAACCGGCAGCTGAGCGTCAGCGCCTTAGTCCGGTATCTGAAAGGCAAGCTGGATCCAGGATCCGCTGATTCAGCGGGTGATTGTTGCGGGCGAGATTTCCAATTTCACAGCCCATCGCAGCGGCCATTGGTATTTTACATTAAAGGATGAGAAATCACGCATCAGCTGTGTGATGTTTGCTTCCAATGCGGCCCGCTGCAAGTTTATTCCCAAGGAAGGCGACTCCGTGCTGGTGCAGGCCAACACGTCGATTTTTTGAAGCCAGCGGACAGCTTCAGCTTTATGTTACGGCGATGAAGCCAACCGGTTTAGGCGATCTGTATTTAAAATATGAAGAATTGAAACGCAGGCTGCATGAGGAAGGGGTCTGTTCGATCCGGCCCGGAAAAAACCGCTGCCCCAGTATCCGATGCGGATTGTCGTCATCACTGGAAAAAACACCGCGGCGCGCCAAGACGTTGTTACGACGCTGGCCCGGCGCTGGCCGATTGCCCAGGTGAGCGAAATCCCCGTGTTGGTGCGCGGGCACAGGCGCGGCCGGCGCAGATCTGCGGCAGGCGGACACGTTAGGTTTGACGTCATAATCCGCGGGGGCGGATCGATTGAAGGTCGTTCATGAAGAATGCACGTAGCGAACGATGGCCGGTTTGCAAAACACCGGTAATCTGCGGCGTCGGTCATGAAGTCGACGTCACGATTGCCGATCTGGTCGCGCTGACCGGCGGGCTCCGACGCTCACTGGCGCGGCTGAGATGGCAACGCCGCAGTTAGCTGGGAGGTGCAGATTGCCACTGCGCCAGCGGCAGCAGCCGATCTATCTGATGATGAATCAGAAACTGCGCCAACAGCCAGCGTTATCAGCAGCAGGTTGAAACCGGATCTTTCAGGATCCGATGAGTTTTCTCAGCCGCTTCAGATGCGGCTGGATTGACAGTTCACGGCTGCAGAACACACCAGCGAATCTGCGGACCCAGCGGGCCGGGCTGGATCAGCTGAGCGCAGTTTTATTAAACCAGACCTCGCGTCAGGTCCATCTTCAGCAGCAGCGTTTGGGACAGCTGCGGCTGAACTTTGAATCACCATGAGAAACAACAGCTGATGCTTCGCCAGCAGCAGCTGAAAGAAAAGATCCGGCTGCTGGACGCCTATTCCCCGTTAAAGATTCTGGGGCGCGGCTACGGTCTGATCGCCTCAGAACGGGCGTTTAGTCCGTTCTATCCAGGAAGTCAATGTCAACGAGGAGCTGCGGATCCGGCTGCATGACGGTCAGATCCAGGCCCTTGTCAAGAAAAGGAGGAACAAGCATGAGTGAAAAGCCGACGTTTGAACAGTCAATGGACCGGCTGGATCAGATCGTTTTCGCTGTTGAACGCAATGAAATCGCGTTGGAACAAGCGATCGGATTGTTTGAGGAGGGCCTGAATCTAGTTCAGGATCTTGATACCCAGCTGCAGGGATATGAAAATAAAGGTACAGGAACTGATGCTGCGGCATCAGCCGAAAGAAAGTCAGGACGAAAACTTATGATGAACGAATTTGAAGCATTCCTGCAGCGCCAGTGCCGGCTGCTGAAACGTTCCGAGGTCAGCGAAGCGATGGAATATTCGCTGATGGGCAGGAAAACGGCTCCGTCCGCAGCTGTTGTTCGCGGTCGCAGAGGGTTATGGACTATCAGCACAAGCGGGCTTTATGGCTGCCGGAGCGCTGGAAATGATGCATACGTATTCCCGGATTCACGACGATCTGCCGGCAATGGATAACGACGATTACCGCCGGGGCCGCAAGACGTGTCATAAACAGTTTAACGAGGCGACGGCGATCCTGGCCGGCGATGGTTTGCTGACGCAGGCCTTTGTCTTAGCCGCCAACAGCAGCGACGATCCGGTCAAAGCGTTAAAAAATCGTAGCGAGCTGGCCCGGCCGGCGGGCGAAGGGCATGATCTTAGGCCAGATTAAGGATCTGGAGGCGGAAAACAGCCAAGCCGTGACGCTGGAACAGCTCAAAGAAGTTCATTTGTATAAAACCGGCTGTCTGTTTACCGCACCGCTGGTCATGGGCGCGATTCTAGCCGGTCAGGACGCGGCCATTCCGCAATGGCGAAGGATCGGCGCACTCATGGGCTTGGCCTTTCAAATTCAGGACGATATTCTGGACGTCACGCAAGAGCAGCAAGGAGCTGGGAAAATCAGCCAGCGATCTGGATAACAAAAAAATCGACTTATGTCACTTTATTGGGGTTAGGTCAGGCGCAGGATGCGATGACCGAGGTTTACCGTCAGACGCGATGCGCGATCCGTCAGATGAACCTGGATACGCAGCGGCTGATCGCGATTCTGGACGCGATGGAATTCCGTCAGTATTAAGTGAAGATAAGGAGGTTAGTCGGATTTAACCGATATACACGATCCCGCATTTTTAAAGCAGCTGGATCAGCGGCAGCTTAAAGCGCTGGCGCAACAGATTCGGGAATTCCTGATCGATCATGTCAGCAAGACCGGCGGACATCTGTCCAGCAATCTGGGCGTCGTCGAGCTGACGATCGCTTTGCATAAGGTATTTGATTCGCCGCAGGATAAAATCTTTTTGACGTTGGACACCAATGCTATACGCATAAAATTTTGACTGGCCGGGCCGGCCAGTTTGACTCGCTCCGTCAGTATGAGGGGCTGTCCGGCTTTCAGAAACGTGCTGAAAGCGAGCATGACGTTGGGAGGCGGGACATTCCTCGACGTCGTTGTCGGCGGCGTTAGGCATGGCAGTTGCCGGGATCTCAACCATGAACAATATCACGTCGTACCGGTCATCGGCGACGGCGCCGGGCGGCGGAATGGCATTGGAAGCGCTGAATCAAATCGGCAGTGAACAGCGCAACATCATCATCATATTTAATGACAACAACATGTCGATTTCAGAAAATGTCGGCGTTTTGACGCAGAACTTTGCCAAAGCTGCGTGCATCAAGCCTACAACGCGTTAAAGAACGATCTCAAGACAGCACTGAACCGCAACAATGTCGGCCAGGCGGTGCGACCGGCCTGCAGAACATGAAGGATGCGGTAAAAAAGGCGTGATCGATACCGGCGTGTTCGGTGAATTCGGGGCTGGAATATCTCGGACCGGTCGACGGCCATGACATCAAGAGCCTGATTCAGATCCTGAAGGTCGCGAAATCTCATCAAGGGCCGGTCGTCGTGCATGTGCTGACGAAAAAGGCAAGGGTTATTCTATTGTGAGGAAGATAAAGAAGGTGTCTGGCATGGCGTCGGACCGTTCAATCCCCCAGACAGGAAAACCATTGTCGGCGACGCCGGCGGGCTATCTTTCATGGTCTTCGGTCATCAGCGAGATGTTGGTTCGTTTAGCGAAGGACAACAAAGATATCGTCGCGGTGACGCCGGCAATGATCACCGGGCAAGCTGGAAAAGTTCTTCGCGGTTTACCCGGAGCGCGCGTTTGACTGCGGGATTGCCGAAGAACATGCGGCGACGTTCTGCGCCGGACTGGCGATCAGCGGAAACGGCCGTTTATCTCGTTGTATTCCTCATTCCTGCAGCGCTGTTACGATCAGATCAATCACGATATCTGCCGGATGGATCTGCCGGTCGTGATTGGCATTGACCGGGCCGGACTGGTGGGGGAAGACGGCGATACGCATCATGGTGTCTTCGATATCGCAATCCTGCGTTCTTTGCCGAATCTGATTTTAGCTCAGCCTAAAGATGCCGGGAAGCCCAGCAGCTGATGGCAACAGCGTTTGCCCAGCCGCACCCGATGGCGATCCGCTATCCGCGCGGGACTGCGTTGTATAACGAGCTGGCACAGGCCGAACCGATTCCGGTCGGCAGCTGGACGCTTGTCAATACGGAGCCGGATCACCGATGCACTGTCGTAACCTATGGCCCGGATGTCGATAAAGTCGTATCCAAAGTACTGACCAATTCGCTGCCGGTTCAGGTTGTCAATGCCCGGTTCTTCGCCGCTGGATGAAGTTATGCTGCAGCGGCTGGCGGAGGAAGGCAAACCGGTTATCGTGTATGAAACGGATATGCTGGCAGGCGGGCTTTCCAGTGCAATTCTGGAATGGGCTGCGGATCATCAGGCAGCGATGTCCATTCGGCGCGTCGGCATCGGCGATACCTATGTACCACAGGGCTCGCTGAATAAAATCCGACGTTTGGAATCGATTGATATCCTGAGTTTGTTCGATGTGATTAAAGAATACTGCGAAGCTTAAATCATTCCGGAAGGAGGAAGCTGATGCTTAAACATCTGTATGTCAAAACTTCATTCTGATCGATGAGGCCGATTTGGATTTTGATGCGGGCTTCAGCGTGTTCACCGGAGAAACCGGCGCGGGCAAGTCGATTTTGATCGACGCGATCAGTTTCTTTGCGGCCAGCGCGCCCAGGCGGGATTCGTTAAAAAGGGTGAAAACAAGGCACTGATTGAAGGCGTCTTTGATTTTTTCCGCGAATCCGCGGGTGCTGGCGTTATTGCAGGAAGCCGGTTTTGATGGGGAAGAGGACATGGTCATCAGCCGGGAAATCGGCGCGGAAGGCAAAAGCCAGATGCGGCTGAATCACCGGTGACCACGGCGAACTTCATTCGTGAGCTGCTGGGGCATGAAATTGATATTCATTCCCAACATGATACGCAATATTTATTAAACCGCAGTTCGTTTTAAATCTTTTGGATCAATATCTGGATGACGAAGCGTTATTATCCAGCGTTAAAACTCAGTTTTAAGGCTTACCGACAGCTGAAGGATCAGCTTGAGGAAGCACGGAGTCCGAAGGCTGAGCAGGACTTGGAATTCCTGCGGTTTCCAGCTGAATGAAATTGAACAAGCCCAGTTGAAGCCGGGTGAGGATGAGGAACTGGAAGCGATCGAACGGCGGATTGCGGCCCGCGAGAAAAATCTACCAGCGGGTAGCGGAAAAGTCTGGAAATTCTGGACGGCGAACAAAGCGCGGTTCCGCAGCTGTACGAGGCGGCGCGGCTGACTGGCGGATTTCCGGAAGAAACGGAACTGGCGGAAATCAGCGAAGCGTTGAACGAGCACTATTACGGCCTGCAGGATTTGAAAGAACGGCTGCAGCGTTATTTTTTGAATCGCTGGAATTCAGTGAGGAACAAATTAACGAAGTTCAGAGCCGATTGTTTGAAATCAATCGTTTAAAGCGAAAATACGGCCGCAGTCTGAATGAAATTCTGGAAAAGGGAGAAAGTTTCCAGCTGCAGTTAAATCAACAGGAGCACCGTCAGGAATACTTGCAAGAGCTGCAGAAACAGGTGCAGACCGCCTACAAGCAATTTGAAGAAACCGCGATGAAACTGCGCCAGGTCCGGCAACAGAAAGCTCTGGCGCTGCAGAAGGAAGTTGAAATTCATCTGCATGATTTAATGCTTCCGCACGCACGGTTCATTTTGCAGCTGAAAGACGCGAAGCCGTCGGCGCACGGCCTGGATGAAGCGGACTTCATGATTTCCATGAACCCCGGCGAGCCGGTCCGCTCGTTGACGCAGGTTGCCAGCGGTGGTGAATTAAGCCGTTTAATGCTGGGATTGAAAACAATCTTTACCCGGCTGGAAGGTATTCAGACCGTCATCTTTGATGAGATTGATACCGGCGTCAGCGGTCAGGTCGCAACTGCAATCGGCTTGAAGATGAGTCTGTTAGCCCGCGACGCGCAGGTCTTCTCAGTCACGCATCTGGCACAGGTTGCAGCGTGTGCAGATCAACATTACCATGTCACCAAGCGTCAGGGACAGGATTTCACGGAAACCCAAATCCAATGTTTGAGCGAAGATGAACGGGTAGATCAGCTGGCCCCTGATCTCCCAGGGCGAATTGTCCGATACCGCCCGGCAGGCAGCCCAGGAGTTATATCAACGCAATCAAAAGAAAGTAACGGAAGCACGGTCAGCTTGACTGTGCTTTTCTTTCGCAAAGATCGCCATACGGTCTTCCGGAGCCTGGGCGGGGGCATACAAAGCGTAAAGCGTGAACGCGAACTGGCATCGGTGCAGACAATATCATTAAGGAAAAAAGGATAACTCCGGCGTCAAGGAATAGAAATCAGCGGGCTTAAAATAACTTTCCTTTATAATGAATTTATTATATGGTTTAATAAAGTATAAATGAACGAAAGCGTGAAGCTTTATTAGTAAGGTGCAAAAATGCGGAGTTCTTAGCGAAATTCAGAGATTATAATGGATCAAGCGGCCGCAGCATTATGAGTTAAAATGCAACAAAGAAGCGGAGGATAAAAGATGAGATACGGTAATGATACTAATTTAGATGAGGAAAAGCGGACGATTTTCTAAACAAGATGATCATCGCGGAAAAAGTTGCGAAAGGATCGATTATTTTAGGAGTCATTCTGGCAGTTGTCAGTTTTTTGCTTTTCCAGCCGTTCTTGTTTCTCATTGCTTTGGCATTTGATATCGGAGGTATACCGTTTTATTTCATTTACAGGGGGATCCGTCGTCAATGGACAGCTCAGCTGGCGAAGGAGGAACGAAGGGCTGAGATCGAAGCTGAGCAACGCCGGGATTTATAGTCTTTGACGCTGAATCAGCGTTTTTCTTTTGATCGTTCTTTCGCTCGGCCTCTTGTCTGCACTCCTTAAGTGTGATTTGAGTTAAGTTAATCCGTGGTTTATTGGCGGCCAGGCTCGTTTGTTTTCCTGTTTTTAAAGTCTTGGTAAGATTTTCTGGATATAGTTGACCAGCGGAAGCGCCATACTATCAGTACTGCGGAGGTGAGGCCATGAGAAGATTTTTTTAGTCTGACGGCCTTCCTATTGACGTTAACGCTTTTGCCTGTTCAAGCCCAGGAGAAAACCGTAATTCTGGGCGGCGATACGATTGCGATCACAGTCAATTACGAAGGCGTATATGTCAGCGGTATGTATGATTTTGAAGTTAAGGGGAGACGTTGTCCGCAGCGAAGGAAGGAACGGTACAGGTAGGGGATCGGATTATCGAATCCAACGGACGAGCCGTGACTTCCCTGGAAGAGTTGTTTGCGAATCTGAAGACGCTGCAGAAGGAACGAAACCAGGTTCCCGTCACCGTCATCCGCAATGGACAGCGGGAAGCTGCTTCGCTGTTTGTCTGTTATCTGGAATCCGAGAAAGTGTTTAAAACAGGGTTGTATGTCAAAGATAAGATCAAGGGTGTCGGTACGATGACATTCTATGATCCTTCGACAAAGACGTTTGCGGCTTTGGGACATGAAATCGCAGAAGAAGGTCAAAGTCATCCTGCGGATGTGACGATGGGGCAGATTTTTGAAGCCACCGTCGTTTCAGTCCGACGTTCAACCTCTGGCAACCCCGGTGAGAAGATCTGTCAATCGGAGAGCTTGGTTCCCATTGGAACCGTCAGTAAAAAACACGATTTACGGATTGTATGGAAAAGTTCAGACATTACCTTCTGCCGCGCAGAGCATCCCTGTTGCCTCGCGTGAAGAAGTTACGGTAGGCCCGGCGGAAATTTATACCGTCATCCAGGGAACAACACCAAAGCGTTACACAATCCAGATTACCGAGGTAAGAAAGCAAAATGGACAAGCCGTGAAAGGGATTCAATTTCAGGTTACCGATCCTGCACTGCTTAACCAAACCGGCGGTATTATCCAGGGAATGAGCGGATCACCGATTCTGCAGAATGGCAAGCTTATCGGTGCAGTAAACACATGGTCACCAGTCAGCCTGACAACGGTTACGGGATTTACATCGACTGGATGCTGGAGGAAGCGCAGAGCGAATAACAGACACAAACTCAAGGAAATGCCTGAATTTCAGGCATTTCTTTGACTTGAACTCAAAACAGGCAAAATAGCAGAAACTTTTCCGTGGACTTCGACCTGTTTCGACTTCTTTTTCATGCAAAATTCCATAAAATGGAAACATCGAACAGAGGAGTGAACAAGATGAAACAGATCAGAATCCTGTTGTGTGAATCCAACAGTGAGATCAGAGAACAAATGGAACAGGAACTGCGGAAGAAAAACGATTGGCTGCTTTTTGCCCAGCTGCAAAGATGGCCAGGAATGTCTTGAACGAATACGGGTGAGCCATCCTGACGTTCTGGTTCTTGACTGCATTATGCCTAAACTCGACGGGATGGAAGTCCTCAGCACATTGAGCCGGGAGGGATCCGGATTGGGAAAATTTATGTACATCCAGTTTTATCAACGACTTCATGGTGACGGAAATGCAGAAATACCAAGTTGATTATTTTCTGATGAAACCGGTGGATCCCAAGACGGTCAGCGAGAAAATCGCTCAGGTCTGCAGCCATCAGAAAGTCACTGCTCCAACACCGTCCGCAATGCCAGCCAACGCCAACGAAAATCAGGATGATGAACGGATGATGCGCCTTCAGCTGGAACGGGAAATCACGGAGATCTTACATGAAATCGGTATTCCTGCGCATATCAAAGGGTATATGTACCTGCGCACCGCGATTTTGGAAACTTACTTTAAACGTTGATTATCTCGGTCAGATCACCAAGGTACTCTATCCGGAAATTGCCCGCCGCTATATGACGACCAGCTCCCGCGTAGAAAGGGCGATCCGGCATGCGATCGAAGTCGCCTGGAACCGCGGCAACATCGATGCGATTGACGAAATCTTTGCCTATACAATCAGCGCGTCCAAAGCCAAACCAACCAATTCAGAATTTATCGCCATGATCGCCGACAAGCTGCGGTTGGAACACCGGATTAAAAACAATACCGGCAGCTACGCTAAAATCGGATAACATCATTACCTGTAAACGGAGGAGAAATCTTCCGTTTTTTCTAATCTGAAAGATGAAAGATCTTCAAGTCCGTGTTATAATAAACCACGATGGATTCACAGAAATAAGATCTGAGCGATTTGCGTAAACTTTGCGCTGAGCCGGAATATTCGACATAAATCATCCGGTTTCTGAAGAAGCAGTCGATAAAATTGTTCTATATAAAAGAAAGAAAGGGGGAGCGCCGCGTGGGCCGGGTTATTTATCATATTGATTTAAATGCTTTTTTTGCCAGCGCAGAAATTCTGCTTGACCCCTCGCTGGAAGGAAAACCGGTCGTCGTCAGCGGTCTGACCAAGCGCAGCGTCGTGTCCACCGCCTCCTATGAAGCCCGGCAGTTCGGCGTTCACTCAGCAATGCCGATTAACGAAGCCTTGAAATTATGCCCGCAATTAGTCGTCGTCAAAGGACATCACGGCTATTATGAGCAGCTTCCGAACAGTTCATTTCGTATGTAAAGAAGCACACTGACCGTGTTGAACAAGCCAGCATTGACGAATGCTATGCCGATATGAGTCAGGCAATTCATCGTTTCCCGCGGCCATTGATTTAGCATGGCAGCTGCAGCAGGAATTGCTGACCGATCTGCATTTAAAATGCTCGATCGGCGTCGCCCCGAATAAATTTCTGGCCAAGATGGCCAGCGACATGAAAAAAACCGATGGGTATCAACTGTCCTGCGGAAACAGGAGGTTCCGGTAAAGCTGTGGCCGCTGCCGATTGAAGACATGCGCGGAATCGGCAAGAAAACCGCCCCGCAGATGAAAGCGTTAGGGATTAAGACGATCGGCGATCTGGCTGCGGCCGATCCAGAACAGCTGCGGCCGTTGCTGGGAAAAAATACGATGACCTATATTCAGCGGGCAAACGGCGAGGATGACCGCGAAATTATCAGCGACGCCGAAATTAAGTCGATGAGTCAGTCAACAACGCTGAATTATGATTTTCTACCGAAGAAGAAGTACGGACGCTGTTTCGCAAGCTGGCGAATAAGCTCAGCGAACGCATGATCGAAGAAGATAAAATGGGGACGATCGTTTCTATTTCCATCCGCTATTTCGACTTTAACACCAACGTCCGTTCACGGAAGCTGGATCATCCGGTGTACCGCAGCGAAGACTTGTTCGAGCTGGCGATGGAGCTGTTCGATGAAAACTATGAAGATCAGCCAATGCGTCATTTAGGCATCGGCGTCGGTTCGCTCAGCAGCATTCATGATCAAAAAATCCAGATGAATCTGTTTGAAGCGTCGCCCGTCGATCCGGCCTGCGCAACGCTTGATCTCATCAGTCAGCTGAATCAACAACTTACTTTGGGTGGCAAGCTGACAACCGCTGCCGCGCTGATCAAAAAAACAGCGGCTGCCAAGCATAAGAAATAAGTCTAATCTTTCCTGGCTGTCATACATTGATACCAGGAGGGAATCATGAAAACAATACAACCCCAGTTGAAGAATTTTTCCAATAAGCATAAAAACTCCATCAACTTCTTATTAATTCTGTTAATTTTCGGCATGATTACCGGTGTCCTGCTTTCCCGCTGGATCAGCAGCGCCGACGTTGAGCGTTTGTCCTCTTACTTGTTGACGACGGTGATCACCAGCGTAGAACCGCAGTCGTTTTTACAAGTCAGTTTGTCACCAACATTTTATTCATGCTGGCGATCTTTTCCTCGGCTTCTCCTTGGCCGGAATTCCGCTGATCGGGTTTATCGTCTTCACCAAGGGCGTCCAGATCGGATTTTCCTGCGTTTTATACGTTCTGACCTATCAGCTGAAAGGGGTCTTAGGGATTCTGCTAACGCTGATTCCGCAGATTCTGTTCGATCTGATCGCGCTGTTTCTGGTCTCGGTGATCAGCACAGAAATCTCCTATGCCTTGATTCAGCGTTGTCTGGGCTACAGCCGCAGTGATTTTTCATTGATCCAGCTGATCAACAGCCGCTTAAACGTTTTAATCGTTTCCTTGCTGCTGATCTTCTTTTTCCGCCTGGATTAAATCGACGCTGGTCATCCGCTTGATGGAAATTTTCGCCATGATGGAATAACTCTGGTATAATAAAGCTGGAAAGCAGGGAGAATATGACGCTAGAGGAAGCCTTCCGGCAATATCTGATTTACATCTCAATTCAGTTCCCAAAATCAGAAAAAACGATTGCCGGCTATCGCAATGATCTCAGCCGGTATTTTCAGTTTCTAGCACAGAAAGAAATCGATCGGATCGATCAGATTGATTCGGCGATGCTGGAGGAATATGTGCGGGTTCTGGCGCGCGACCACGCCGCCGCTTCTGTTAATCACGCGATCACCGCGATCCGCGGATTCCATCAGTTTTTAGCCTTCGTTTTGACGAACTGGATCCGGCGGAATATCTGGAGCAGCTGCAGCGGACGCAGTCCTTGCCGGTCTACTGCACGCGGGATGAAATTGAGAAGATCATGGCACAGTTCGGACATAGCCCGAAGGATATCCGCTGGCACGCGATTGCCGAGCTTCTCTATGGATGCGGGCTGCGCGTCAGCGAATGCGCGGCGCTGACAATGAATCAGGTGGATCTGGAATTGGGGATGCTGCGGATCTGGGGCAAAGGGAATAAGGAGCGGTTAGTGCCGATGCCAAAGCAGACGATAAAATTGTACGCGAATATGTCGATACCGTCCGTCCGTTATATCAGAAAACCGACGTCCTGGCTGTTTATTACACGACTGGGCAAGAAAAACGACTACTGCTTCCATCGAAAGTATGATAAAATCAGTGTGTATCCAGGCCGGAATTCAGAAGCCGATCACGCCGCATAAGCTGCGCCACACCCTATGCTACGCACATGCTGGAAGGGGCGCGGATCTGCGCAGCGTTCAGGAATTGTTAGGTCATTCCGATATCACAACGACGCAGATCTACACGCACATCGACCGCAGCCGGCTGCGGACGGCTTATGATGAAGGGCTCGGAAAATTGATGGATCAAGAAGGAGAAAATGACGATGAAATATAAACGGATATTTACAATTGTAATGGATTCTGTCGGCTGCGGTGAAATGCCGGATGCCGAACATTATGGGGACCGCGGGGCAGATACGATCGGTCATATAGCAAAACGGTCGGCGGCTTGACGATGCCGGCAATGGAAAAAGCTGGGCTATGGCAACCTGCATTCGATCCTGGGCGTAGAACCGCAGCGTGATCCGCAGGGGTATTACACAAAAATGTTGGAAGCTTCGGTCGGCAAGGACACTATGACCGGTCATTGGGAAATGATGGGCTTGTACATCGATAAACCATTCCAGACGTTCACGGACACCGGATTTCCTCAGGAATTGATCGACGAACTGGAAAAACGTACAGGCTATAAGATTGTCGGCAACAAATCAGCCAGCGGAACAGAGATCCTGGATGAACTGGGTGAGCATCACATGAAGACCAAGGATATGATCGTCTATACATCGGCGGATTCCGTGCTGCAAATCGCTGCCCATGAAGAAGTCTTCGGCTTAGAGGAGCTGTATCGCTGCTGCGAGATTGCCCGCGAGCTGACGATGAAGGATGAATGGAAGGTGGGACGCGTCATCGCCCGGCCGTTTATCGGCGAAGGCAAAGGCCATTTCACCCGCACCAGCAATCGTCATGACCTGGCATTGAAGCCGTTTGGCCGCACCGTGTTGAACGAACTGAAGGATAAGGGCTTTGATGTGATCAGTGTTGGCAAGATTAAAGATATCTTTGACGGTGAAGGGATTACGGAAGCGTATAAGTCGACAAGCAGTCATCACGGTATGGAACAGACGATTGAACTGACGCAGAAGGATTTCACCGGCCTGTGCTTTGTGAATCTGGTTGATTTTGACGCGAAATGGGGCATCGCCGCAATCCGCAGGGCTATGCGCAGGAATTAGAGGATTATGATCAGCTGTTAACAACGTTCCTGGGACAACTGCGGGAAGAAGATCTGGTGATCATTACTGCCGATCACGGTAACGATCCTTGTCATACTGGAACAGATCATACGCGTGAGATGGTGCCTTTGATCCTGTATTCGCCGTCGCATCAAGGTTCCGGTTTATTGCCGCTGGCGAATACGTTTGCCAATCTGGGCGCGACGGTAGCCGAAAATTTCGAAGTTTCTATGCCGGAATATGGCGAATCGTATTTATCATATTTGAAATAAAAACCAGTGACGCCGCAGACGGGAGTGTTCTCTGCGGCGTTTATTTTCTATATTACAGCGATCGAATCGTTTATTCCGAATATAAAAATTGGATAACACATTATGCGAAGTTATTAAGGAAAATTTAGATTCTTAGATTTAATCATGCAATTCTGCTTCCAACGAATAAATGAACAACAGATGAACCTGTTTCGAGTAAGTACAAGATGGCGATCATCCATTCAGGGATAGAAAAATAGTAAACGAAAAGAATTTGAAACGCTCTTGCATCCTCGATTAACAGCGGACTCGCTGATTTTTATCTAAATCATTTATCTGTGGTTTAAAGATTAACAAAAGACAGACGAGGACGTCGGTTAATCCATAAACAGCAGAAAATAATAAGATTATAAAAATGTCCCATTGATAGATCCAATTTAAATGATTGATCAGTAAGTTGCTTATTCCCGGCACAATCAAAACAAGTATCAATCCAATAAGAAATGAAACCCGAGAATAAAAATCGCAGTGAATCCATGTAAAAATACTTTTTAAGTAATCCATATTCTATACCTTTGTTAAAGTGAAGACAGTTCCCCCTTCATTCCAACATGTTATTATTATAACAAGTTGAGATAGGAAACCCAAGCATTATTCCATTCTTAACTGTAATCTAAAAAGTCCGGAAAATCGGACTTTTTCTTATATTGCTTTTTAATGGGTTTAATTTCAAGCCGTTAAAACATGCAAACAGGCGACCAGTTTCTGCCACAGCCCTGCCCTCTTGGATACTTCCACAACAACTGTATCCGGATTGGACCGTCTTTCCTTTACCGCTTCCTGCAGCTTATGCAGCGGTAGTTTTTTCCATCCGTTCTTCCATCTTCTTGAACTTCCGGTACTGCTTGTAATAATTACAGGCGTAGAGCCCGGCTCCCGCCACAGCGACAACGCCAACAACTTTCAATGCTTTCTTCATGATCTTTCCTTTCCGGACGATGGTCCTGATCTGTTTTCTGATTCTATTATACCCTTTGTCCCGCCGATCCGACAATCGTCGTTTTTTGGTCAGATTCAAAAATCTGTCGTAAATCGAACTTACAGATTGCGCATGCGGTAGAAATATTTGTCGATAATGGTGAAGTTATGTTCGCCCAGCGCCGGATTGTTAATACGTAAGGAGCCGTTATAATAAACATCCGGGATAAAGCCTTCCTTCACGCACAAATCCACCGCTTCCCGCCAGAATGGCGTTGATCAGGAAGAGAAATGGAGATGCACTTTCCTAATAAAAAAAACTCACAGCTAATAAAGCTGTGAGCGAAGTTTCTATAAATGGATTAATCCCGGTTTCCGGTTGAAGATCAGAAGCAGCCGCAGGATCTGCAGCACTGAGGAAATTAACGATGCGATATAAGTAAACGCGGCCGCGCTCAGCATTGCTTTGACATCTTTCCGCTCTTCCTGAACGACAAAGTCTTCCTCATAGACTAACGCCATGGCACGTTTGGAAGCATCAAGTTCTACCGGCAGCGTCACTAACTGAAAGACGGCAACACAGCTCAGCATCAGAATGCCGGTGTAAAACAAGCCGGTGGAACTGAATAACAGCCCTAAGATTAAGACCAGCCAGGAAAGCTGACTGGACACCATCGCAAAAGGAAGAATGGAGTTGCGCAAAGCGATGAATCCGTAATTTTCTGCATGCTGGATCGCATGGCCGCATTCATGCGCCGACACCGCCACAGAAGCGATACTGGAATTGGCGTAGATGTCTTCGGACAGCCGGACGACATTCGCTTTGGGATCGTAATGATCAGACAGTGCGCCGCCCGGAGAAGGTTCAACGTGAACATGCTGCAAACCGTGATCGTCAAGAATCCGCCGGGCCACCTGAGCCCCAGTATAACCGCGCAGCGTCATCACCTGCCGGTAACGCGCATAAGCACCCTGCACTTTAATTTGAGAGAACATCACCAGGAATAAAGCCGCTAAGTAAAGTATCCAATCCATCTTCATCACTCCTTCTATTCTCTAGTATAACCCAAGCTGGCAGGAACATGTGAATCTGCCGCTACTCGGATCTTGAGTTTTGTTATTCTACCATAGAATCTTCAAACTGGCGAGTGCATTGCTTCACTCAGAATTCCTGTTAACCGATTGATTTTATTGAATTTTCAGCCCCCTCGTTTCGTCCTTGTTTCAGCCTTTGGGAGAGTCTCGGCACGGATTCTCCTTTTCACAAAAAAAAGAAGCGCGAGGCTTCTTATTTTACAGCGTCTTTTAAAGGCTTTAGCAGCTTTGAATCCTGGAACCTTTGTCGCAGGCACGGTGATCTTTTCCTTTGTTGCAGGATTGATGCCTGTTCTTTCAGCTCTTGTCTTCACTTCGAATTTGCCGAAGCCGCTGATATCGACTTTGCCGCCGTCTTTCAACGTTGAAGTAATTTCATCAAAGATCAGATCGACAGTTTCGCCTGCCGCTTTCTTTGTCATTCCCATCTGATTCGCTACAATATCTACTAATGCTTTCTTGTTTAACAATTCACTCATACTATTACCTCCGGTACTTGTATATGATACCATCTTTCGTTTCAGAGTTCAACGAAACTAATCTTAAATTTCGCTTTATTTCAGGCGTTTTCTTATTCGTAATCCATTTCTAAAATTGTCAAAACCGCTTCCGGCGACCGTATTGCCAACGGTGTCCAGATACTCAATCTTGACGTTTTGACCAGGCTGGGGTCAGCGTCAGCTCCGCGCTTACGTCCAGGGAGAGCACATACAGATGCGCATCATTTTCTAACGTGAGATAATAATGCGTCGTGCCTTCCTGCACGGCAGAAAGCGATCGCCGCCACGGTTCCCGTGACCGTTCTCATTTCCGCCACTTCACCGCTGATCTGTTTGTTCGCAGTCTTCAGCTTCCGCAGATAATCGTCATGTGCCGTCTGCATGGTTTCGCCGATGCCGACGATAGAGTAATCCGTAACGTCGACGAAGGAATACATTTTAACCAGGCCTTCGGAATCTTTTAAAGAAATGAAGTACGTCGGCTCATCCGCAATGTTCAACAAAATTGGGAAGGTTGCGCGGTAGTTAAGATGCTGGACCTGCCCTTCCGCAGTAAGCCATTGCGAAAACCTCGTCAGCGCCGCCGACTTTGATATAGCTGGCTTCCTTGGTGCGCAGATTGATTAAAGGCAAAAAGCCGTTGATCGAATGATCCGCCGCGACGGAAGTCAGGCCGGAAAAGACGTAGGTCTGACCGTCGATATTGACGAAATTGTAGCCGTCGGTCGTCTGAATCATATCGCTTCTGACCAAACAGCGTATTGAAGAAACCATGGACATAGTAGCCCCAGTTGTCAATCTGTTTCCAAGCCAGCTCCGCCGGCTGGACACGATCCACCCAGGCTGGAATTTCATCCATCGTATATTTATTCATCTCACCGGTGATCGGATCGACGATGATCACGCCCTTAGCGCTTAATCCGCCGTAGTAACCGATTTCCGGTGCGACGACGGAAACAACCCAATACGGATGACCTTCGTCATCCAGCTCAAATGAATAATCAGAAAGCAGCTCTGTGCGGTAACGGAAGCGGATATGCCGGAACAGATTTTGATTGAACCAGGCCGACGGGGAATATTTAATCCCTTCCTGAAGCATGACCATATCGACGTCGTTGGGATCGTTAACGTTAACCTGGATAAAGCCGGGGATTCCCGTGCCGTTGTTCTGGAACCATTTAATGAAATCCCGGTACTCCAGCGGCGACACACACGGTACAGATGTTGATCGGAACTGATCAGCGTGTAGGTAGGATCGATCTGATACTGTGAACCCAAGCCGGCCTGCTTGCCGATCTGCTTATCGCCTAACAGCGATGCGGTCTGCTGATCGACGACCGGAATCCGATCGGTTGAAATGGCCTGGAACTGTGAGCTGAAATCAGACACGTCTTTTATCTCGATCTGATCGCGGTATTTCTCAGCGTTGAGCAGCTCGCTGCCTAAAAACATCAATAGCAGCATTGCGGCAAACAGGAATCCTGCCCCGAAAATGCAGCATTTCTGGATCAGCGCCCACTTGCCGGACAGCATAAAATCGCTGATTCCAAAGACGACAAGCAGAAAGACCACGAGCATAACGGTCGAGGGACTGTGCAGATTCCAGGCCGGCAGCGTCACATAGTCAATCAGGATAGCCAGCGCCAGCGTGATCACCAGAGCTGTCAGATGGGCTTTTCCCGGCTTCATTTTCGGCTTGCGCGGTGTCTTGAATTGGTTGAAGGCGTTGGGATCAAAGTTAAAATGGAATTGAGTCATGCTTGAGTTCTCCTTTAAGCGCCGGCGCAGATCAGCGATCAGTGCGTTCAGACTGGCATCGTCCAGACATTTGCAGCCAGCCGCGTTCTTATGCCCGCCGCCGCGGTAATTCATCGCGATGTCGTTGACCGGCAGCGTCTTGGAACGCAGCGAACCAGCCCACCAGGTGTTTCCCTGATCGTCGTGATCCTTCGCAAAGACCGCCCAGATCTCAATTTCGCGGATTCCGCCGAACTGATAGACTTGATCCTTTGCCTGGGAAGCCGTCATCGACCAGCGGTCTAAGAAGGCCTGATCGATAACGGAAATCATCAGATGATCATCCAGAATTTGAGCTTCGGCCCGGATCGCGCTGGCAAATTCATATTCTTTAAGCGGAACGTCGAACAGATCGCGGTTGATCTGCGGGATATTCAAGCCGCTCTGAGCCAGATAGGAAGCCATTGCGAGCGTATGTTCCGTTGTATTGCTTGTCTTGAAGCTCAGTGTATCCGTCAGTAAACCGCGGTACAGATATTCGGCGACATCCGTTTCCAGCGGTTCCTGATCAACGTTGCTGAAAAATTCCGCAAGAATTTCACAGGTCGCCGCGTAGTGATCGATGACATATTCAAGATCGGCGAAATGCTCGATCTGCGGATGATGATCAAGATGGATGATCTGCCGGGCGCTTTGCCAGCGGTCATCGTCAATCCGCCGCACGTTCGCCGTGTCAGCACGATCGCCAGCGACTGCCGAATGGTTTCGTCATCAATTTCATCGCTGTCCGGAAACAAGCCGTTGGTCATTTTCTGATGTCCGAGCACAATCACCCTTTTTAAAGGAAAGCGATGCTTTAACCAGGTGGCGAGCCCCATTGGCTCCCTAAAGCATCGCAGTCCGGATTGATATGTCGGTAAAGTGTAATGACCTCAGACTGCTCCAGTGCGGAATACAGTCCTTCAAACATGCTTATAACCCTAACAGACGAACAGTGTCGCGGGCGATGACGAGTTCTTCGTTGGTCGGAACGATATAGACCTGAACCTTGCTTTCCGGATTGGAAATGCAGACTTCCTTGCCGCGGGTCTTATCGTTGAGTTCATAGTTGATGGACAAGCCCAGGCATTCTTCCATCTTCTCGAGGATCTGATGGCGCAGGTTCGTGTCGTTTTCACCTAAGCCGGCCGTAAAGGCGATCGCATCGACGCCGCCCATCTGCATGACGTAGCCGCCGACCACATTGATCACGCGGTTGACATAGACAGCCTGGGTCAGAATGGCGCGTTCGTTGCCCTGCTTCACTGCGTCTTCGATATCACGGGCATCGCTGGAAATGCCGCTGACGCCCAGCATGCCGGATTTCTTATTTACGATCGTGTCAATTTCCTTCGGGGAAATGCCCTTCTTATCCATGATATGGCAGATGACGGATGGATCGATGTCGCCGCAGCGGCCGCCCATCATGATGCCGCCTAACGGTGTGAAGCCCATCGACGTGTTGACGCACTTGCCGCCCTTGACCGCCGTGATCGAAGCGCCGTTGCCTAAGTGGCAGGTGATGATGCGGGTATCCGCAATGTCCTTGCCCATCAATTCCGCGGTGCGCTGGGAAACATACTGGTGGCTGGTGCCGTGAGCGCCGTAGCGGCGGACCTTATCTTCCGTGTACCATTCGTACGGAACCGGGAAGATGTAGGATTCCGGTGTCATCGTCTGATGGAACGCCGTATCAAGACGAACACGTGACCGATTTTCGGCAGCGCTTCGCAGAACGCGCGGTAACAAATCAAATGCGCCGGATTGTGCAGCGGCGCCAGCGGTGCCAGTTCCTCAACTTTATTGACGACGTCCGCATCGACCTTGACGGACTGATCGAAGTATGCGCCGCCCTGAACAATGCGGTGGCCAGCGGCGGAAATCTCATCCAGCGTTTCGACGATGTGATATTTAACCAGAGCTTCCAAAAAGCAGTTCGACCGCGACCTTGTGGTCCTTGATCGGCAGGTTCTGGGTATGTTTTCCCCGTTGACCTTGATCGTGAAGATGCCTTCGTCAGACCGATCCGTTTCTGCCACACCGGAAGTCAGAACTTCCTCCTCGGGCATGTTGAACAGCTGGAACTTAAAGGGATGAACTGCCTGCGTTGACTGAAATAACTTTACTCATATGTACCTCCATTTATTCTGTCTGCATACAGACCTCGACCAGCGCGTCGACTTCGGCAATGTGCAGCGCTTTCAGCTTTTCATATTGCGCGATGCGGACCTGATAGTGACGCAGCAGGTGAAGTTTCGATTCATAGTCTTCCAAAATCTTTTCACAGCGTTTCAGAAGATCGTACACGGCGCTGCGGCTGGTTTTGCTGCAGCTCGGCGATTTCCGACAGCGAATAATCCTCTTGAAAGTAGTAATCCAGAATCGTGCGCTGCTTCTCTGTCAGCAGCGTACCATAGAAATCGATCAAAAGATTCATTCGTTCGGTTTGAGCTAATTCTTTATCCGACATCCCGGATGCCTTCCGAAATGCTGTAAAGATACAGATCGAGATCAAACGGCGAGGTCGTCTTCCCTTTCCCCGAGGCCCAGATAATAGACCGGAATGCAGCACATCCTTGATCGCCAGCACAATGCCGCCCTTGGCGGTGCCGTCCATTTGGTCAGGATGATGCCGGTCATCCGTGACCTCCTGGAAGATCTTGGCCTGGGATAAGCCGTTCTGGCCGGTTGTGGAATCGAGCACCAGCCATACGTGATGGGGCGCGCCTTCGATTTCACGGCCGATGACCTTGCGCATCTTGGCCAGCTCGTTCATCAGATTGACCTTGTTCTGCAAGCGTCCGGCAGTGTCGCACAACAGGATATCCAGGTTGTGTTCCTTGGCATAGCGGCAGCCGTCGACCAGCACGCTGCTGGGATCGCCGTTCTCGCGGCCTTTGATGCACGGGACGCCGAGCTTATCGGCCCAGCGCGCCAGCTGCTCGATCGCCCCGGCCCGGAACGTGTCCGCGGCCACGACGCCGACTTTTGCCCTGACTCTGATACAGCTTGGTCAGCTTGGCGCACGTCGTGGTTTTGCCGCTGCCGTTGACACCCACCATCAGGATCACGGTCGGACCGTTTTCATTCATCACGATCGGCGCGTCGGTGCTTTCCAGATAGATGTTCTGCATAATCTCCATCAGAAAGGCCATGACATCCTTGAACGTGACGTAGCGGTATTGATCGACCGTCGTTTTCAGCTGATCGCAGATCTTCTCCGCGGTCTGAATGCCGACGTCGCTCTCCAGCAGCACGATCATCAGTTCTTCGAGGAAATCCTCGGTGACGCCGTTGAAGCCGAACGCCATCTTGTTGAGCTTTTTGCCCATCGTGTCGCTTGTTTTGTTGAAACCGCTCAGATAGCGGTCGCCGTCTTTTTCTTGGAAAATTTGTCTTTCAGCGTATCAAAGAAACTCATGCCGGCTGCACCTCCTTGGTTTCGGCCATTTCAATCGCGTCGGTCAGTTCGACCTTCAGCATCTGCGAAACGCCCTGCTTCTGCATTGTGACGCCGTAGAGGACGTCGCACTGCCCCATCGTTCCGGGACGATGGGTGACGACGATGAACTGTGTCCGTTCGCTGAAGTTTTTTTGATGTAGCGGGCGAACCGTTCGACATTGCCCTGATCCAGCGCCGCCTCGACTTCGTCGAAGATACATAACGGAACCGGCCGGGCCTTGAGAATCGCAAACAGCACGCTGATCGCGATCAGGCTCTTTTCGCCGCCGGAGAACAGCCGGATATTCTGAACCGACTTGCCCGGGGGCTGGACGTCGATATCGATGCCGGTGTTTAACAAATCCGTCGGATCCTCCCAAGATCAGGCGGGCCTTGCCGCCGCCGAACAGCGCGCGGAACGTATCGCCCAGCTCCTCGTTGATCTTATCGAACATGTCCTTGAACTGTCGGACCATGACTTCGTCCATCTCGTCGATCGCCGACAGGATTTTATCACGGCTGGCGATCAGATCGTCCACCTGCTTGCGCATGAATTCGTACCGGTCGTTGACCTCAGTGTATTCTTCCGGCGCGTTCATGTTGATGTTGCCGAGCGCTTCAATTTCCGAGCGCAGCTGCAGCACTTCCTCGCGCGCATTTTCAATGTGGCTTTCCTCAACCTTGGTGCGGGCGTATTCATAGGTCAGCTGATATTCGCTGGTCAGCCGCGCCAGGTTGTTTTCCAGGCGTGTTTCAATCTTCGCCTTGTCGAGCTGAATCGCATGCGAGCTGGCGGTCGCCGTTTCCAGTTCCCGGCGGATCTGCCGGATCTGCTGCTCGCGCCGTTCGATGTCGGCGGTCAGCTTCATCTTCTGCTGTCGCTTCTGGGACAGGGACGTCGTGATTTCATCCCGGCGGGGAATAGGCCTGGTTAAGCGATGTGATCAGCGAATCCGCAAACGTTTCCTGCTCGCCGTCTACCGCTTCCGGCGCTAACAGCTCGTAATCGTTTTTCAAGCGTTCAAATTTGGCGCGCTTAGCGTCGACGACCGGTTCCAGCTGAGCGCTGGCGATCCGTTTCTCCGTCAGCGACCGCTCCAGCTCAGAGCGCTGGCGTCCGGACTGATCCAGCGCCTTCTGCGCCAACTGGCATTTCGCCTGCTGCGATTGAATCGTTCCAGTGATTTCTTCCAGTTCACGCTGAACCGTCATTAAGGACGAACTGTTGCGGGCCTTGCCGCCGGTCATCGAACCGCCGCGGTGGATGACGTCGCCGTCCAGCGTTACGATTTTATAACTGAACTTTAATAAATCGGCCAGGTTGTTGCCATGTTCCAGCGTATCGCAGACCAATACGTTCTGCAGTAACGACTGACGGACTAAATCAAACTGCGGATCACAGTGAATGAACTCGCTGGCAACGCCTAAGAAGCCTTCGGTGTTCTGCGCCACGATGCGGTGATCCTGCGCGATCCAGCGGGGTTTTAAGACCCGGATCGGCAGAAACGTCGCACGTCCGCTCTGGTTCTTTTTCAAAAAGCTGATCGCCTGACGGGCGCTGGCTTCGTCGGTGGTCACGATGTTGTACATCGCGCCGCCTAAGGCGACTGAGATCGCTTCCTCATAGCCTTTTTCCGGTTCCATCACTTTCGCCACGACGCCTAAGACGCCGGGCAGAAACGCCTGGGAATCCATGACAGCCTTGACGCCGGCTTGCGAATTGAATGGCTGACGAGCCAGGTTTTCCAGAACTTCCTGCGGTTCTGCAGCCGCCGCAGAATGCCGGCGGCCTCGTCGTTTTTCTGCGAGTTTTCAGCCAGCTCCATCGCGGTCTGCGACAGCTGTTGGGAAAGCAGCGCCACATCCCGCTGCAGCTGATCCAGCCGCTGCTGCCGGTCTTCGTATTCAAAACGTGCTTCTTCCAATAACGACTGCATCTGCTTCGCTTTTTCCTCGCGCGTGCCGACCTCAATCGCGTATTTCCGCTTTTCATCCAGCTCAATCTTGCGGGTTTCCAGCGTTTGGATTTCATTGATGACGCGCATCAATTCTTCCTGCAGCTTGTTGATTTCAACTTCCAGACCGTTGGAATCCTTCTTGGCCTCAGATTGGCCGTTTCATGAACCTGAATCGTCGTCTGCTGCATCGTCGTCGAATTCTCGATATCGAACAGCGTCTTGACAGCTTCATCGATCTGCTGGTTAAGATGCGTGATCTCCTCGACTAAAACGGCGATCTCGATTTCCTGCAGACGTGCTTTCTTTTCCCTGTAAATCTCAGCCTTGCGGGCCTGGCGTTTCAACGGCGAAACCTGCCGCTCAATTCGCTTAAGATATCCTGGGTGCGGTCGAGGTTTTCCTTGGTCCGCTCCAGCTTGGACAGCGATTCAAGCTTGCGTTTCTTGTACTTGCTGACGCCGGCGGCATCTCAAAGATCGCCCGCCGTTCGATCGGCTTGGCTTCCGCAAATGAACTGATATTGCCCTGAGAAATCATCGACAGGGAATCTTTTCCCAGGCCGCTGTCCAGAATCAGATCCACAACGTCCTTTAACCGGACCGGGTTGCGGTTGATCAAATACTGGGCTTCACCGTTATTGCGGTAAAGCCGGCGTGTGACTTCTATTTCATCCAGCTCGCTGTTGAGATCCCGGCGGCTGTTGTCAAAGACAAGGGTAACCTCAGCCATGTTGACCATTCGGCGGTCGGCGCTGCCCGCAAAGATGACGTCGGTCATCGCGTTGCCGCGCAGAGACTTCACGGACTGTTCGCCCAGAACCCAGCGGATCGCGTCGGTAATGTTGCTTTTCCCGCAGCCGTTGGGGCCTACGATCCCGGTGACGTCGTGATCAAACTGAATCACGACCTTATCGGCGAAAGATTTAAAGCCCTGCATTTCTATTCGTTTTAGAAACATGGCATCCTCCTTCTCACTCCATCTATGTATTATAACAAACCAGCGTTTAAATTTAAAGGAAACCCAGGACGAAAAGCGGTGCTTTCGAATGTTTTTTAAGCAATTCCGCACATCCGTGATCACTTTGATAAAAATTGCTCAAGGAATGCGCTTCCATTCAAAAATCCCGGTTGCGCCGGGGTTTTATTTCCGGTATACTGGTAACGATCTTTTTTAAAAGCGAGGTTCTTTTCCCCTATGAAAATTTTAAAACAAATCACGATTGTGTTTCTGTTGTGCTGGCTGGGCGAGGTGATCAGCGCCCTGCTGCCGTTTCTTTTCCCGGCAGTATCGTGGCGATGCTGCTGTTATTAGGCTGTCTGTCGACGTCGCTGCTGCGGATCGAGGATATTTCCGGGTTCGCCGGGTTTCTCCTGGCCAACATGGCGTTCTTTTTCATTCCGGCGGGCGTGTCGATTCTGGACAGCTTCGGGGCGATCCAAATGATCTGCTTCCGATTCTGGCGGTGATCGTGCTCAGCACCCTGATCACTGCGGCGGTAACTTGCGGCAGCATCCTTTTGATCACGAAATTACAGAAGCGGGGGGTCGGCGCGATGAACGAGCTGCTCAACGGTCCGTTTTTCTTCACGGGTCTGTGCCTGATCGTTTATCTTCTGGCCTGCCGGCTGCAGCGGATCACACGGAAGACATGGCTGAATCCGCTGTTGGTTTCGATTCTGATTCTGATTGGGATTCTGTCAGTTCTGCGAATTCCCTATGCCCATTTTTAAGGAAGGCAGCAGCGTCATCGCCATGATGCTGACGCCGGCGACGTGTGTCCTGGCGATTCCCATGTACAATCAGCGGAAAATCCTGAAGCAGAACCTGGCGGCGATTCTGATCGGAACGTTTCTGGAGCGCTCAGCTCGATCCTTTCCGTCACACTCCTATGCCGGATCTTTGGCTTAAACGAGCTGATCACCCGTTCGCTGCTGCCGAAGTCGGTAACGACACCGATTGCGGTCAGCGTGTGTGAGGTCAGCGGCGGCCTGCCCGCGATCACCGTGGCGGCGGTGATCCTGACCGGAATTCGGTTCGATCGTGATCCCCCTGTTGTTCACTAAACTGAAGATTAAAAACAGCGTGGCGCTGGGCATTACCCCTGGGCACAGCGTCGCATGCGATGGGCACGTCCAAGGCGATTGAGATCGGTGAACAGGAAGGCGGCCTGTCCGGACTGGCGATCGGGATCACCGGCATCTTTACGGTCATCCTGTCGCTGCTGCTGTGAACATTCAAACCAAAATAAAGGCATATCGTTCAGCGCAGAAACTGACGATATGCTTTTTTTTGACTTTATTGGAAAATCGGGGCATGGCGGGCGCACAGTTTGGTTTCAAGCGCATGGGCAGCGGTGATCAACGTTTCTTCGCTCCAGGCCGTAGAAATAAACAAGACGGAACACGGCGTCCCCTGATCCGGACTTTGCGCGCAGACCGCGGCGCAGGGATATCCGGCAATCGGCGCATAACCGGTGATTTTAACCGTCATCAGACAATCCAGCTGATATTCCTTCAACAGCCGGTCGATTCCTTCTGTGCGTGTTTGACGGGTCAACGCTAAGCGCTGCCGGAGATAGTCGGCTTCCCGCAGCGTGCCGGAGGTGCGGTTGCTGCTTTCAGAAGATCCTGTCCGTAACGCAGGCAGGTTTGCGCATGCCGGCGGTTATATGCTAGGATATCGTCCAGCGTACGCATCGCGGTGCAGCCGCGGACAGACCCCAGCCAGGCGTTGATTCCATTTTTTAAATTCATGTTCCAGCACCGGCAGATTGTTCAGCCGGCCCTGCGGGAGGGAAACCGGCACCAGCGTTGCGCCCTGCTGCACCAGAATCTGCCGTGCCTGCTCCAGAATCGTGTTTTCAAGTTCATCCTGCGGTGCGTCGTCAAACGTCAGCACGCCGATCCGGAAGCCTGCGACCCCGTGGTTCAGCGCTCCGGCGAAATCGAAGTGATCCGGGCATGCCAACGTCGCCGGGTCCAGTTCATCCTTGCCCCATAACGCATCCAGAACGACGGCGCAGTCCGCGATCGTCTTGCCCATCGGTCCAGCTGTATCCTGCATCGAGGAGATCGGGAATGATGCCGCTGCGGGAAATCAGCCCCACTGTCGGCTTGATCGTTGCCACGGCGTTGTTGCGGGCTGGGGAAACAAGCGAACCGTTGGTTTCCGTACCGATGGAAAACGGCACAAGCTGGGCGGCGACGGCCACGGCGGAGCCGGAGCTGCTTTCCGGACGGATCCAGCTGCGGATCATAGGGATTGACGACCTGACCGCTGCGCGAGCTGAACCCCGACGGCATCTTCCGCTTCCGGGCTACCCAATACGCGAATTCAGAAAGACAGGCTTTGCCGAGAATGACAGCTCCCGCCTGCTTCAGCCGGCGCACGACTTCGGCATCCTGCGGTGCGTAAAATCAGCCAGTGCTGCCGAACCGGCCGTGGTGTGCATCTTGCCGGCCGTGCTGATATTATCTTTCACGACGACCGGCAGCCCATGCAGCGGTCCGCGCGGTCCCTGTTTCCCGCAGCTCGCGGTCGAGCGCGTCCGCAATCAAAGCGCATCCGGATTCACCTCGGCAATCGCATTCAAGCCCGGCCCGGACTGGTCGATCTCCGCGATACGGCGCAGTGCTTCCTCGGTTAAACTCCGGCTGGTCAGCGGCCGGTCCGCAGGCCTTCCGCCAGTTCTGAAATTGAAGCTTCAAACATGAAGATTCCCCCTTTTTGTTAGTGTAGCATAATTGAAAACGTTAAACCAGCTCATCCCGCTTCCGAAACAGGATTTTCGATTTTCATACCGAAACATAGAAAAACCGCGGCGTTTCGCCGCGGTGGAAGTGTACGATCTTGTTCTTTCTTTTCAACCAATAGTTTCTTATTCTCCCTGAATCCGGTTACGGATACGAAGGAAACGTTCAACGATCCGCCGGCTGGCAGCGCCGTCTTCCAGCGTCAGCCGGGCTTCCACGCAGAATGTGGATCCAGCTCGCCGGTTTTGAGCTCAAACGGCGTTTTTCAAGACAATGACTGTAACAGGCGGCGTCGCCGAAAACGGGTAGAAGCTCGCCTTTTTATTTTTCAGCGCATAGGCCTGCTGATGACAAAGCTGACAGTTCCGCTTTGTCCCGTCTTTTTAACAATCGGTTGACCGGACAAGCCTTGGACACCATCAGATCGCGATAGCCGTAGACGTACTTCACGGTCGGCGCGGAAAATCCGTATTGTTCTTTAAACGCTTCACGAATCGCACTCTGCTGTATTGGATTAATTTCCAGTGAAAATTCCACACCTGCTACCGAAGTCTGGCTGAGCAGCAGCGCCAGCGCTTCGCTGTTGGTGACATTGAAGCCGCTCGTACAGATCAGCCGCGTCGTTGTCCGGATCAGCGTTCCGATTTCCTCGGCCTGCAGCCATTCCGTTTCGTATCGGGCAGGATGCTCCTGGACCCGCAGCGTTGAGGGCATGATTTGCGGATACGCTTGAATCAGGGCCGGCACGCTGCTGATCAGCTGCACTGGAAGCTCAGCTAACGCTTCCGCCTGTTCGCGGGTTTCAATCTGCACGATCAATCCCGGCAGCGGCTGTTTTCATGGATCGTTAAAGGCTGAACAGCCTGACGCTGAAGCTGAGCCCGCTCAGGATAGCGGACAGCTCGCCGCTGCGCAAGATGATCAAGCGCCTGGCGGCGGGCTTCATTAATTTGCTGAACTGGCAGAAACAACGCCCCTTCCAGCTGATTGTCGACGCTTTCCAGCTGAAACGGCGTATCGTTCAGCTTGCCCAGCTGCTGGGTTAACCGCCCCGTGTCCAACGGTGCTTTCTGCGCGGGCTGCAGAACTTGTTCCGTCCGGGCCTGCGCCTGAAATCCCATTTCGTCGCAGACGTCCAACAGCATCGGTTCGCCAGCCCGGCCGCGGATCGTAAACCGCACAGCCGTCCGGCGCGCCGGCTGAGCAGACTGCGCCTGGATTTCCTTCATCAGCTCGCTGTCGGTCGTCTGAAGCAAAGCAGCCTCCGGCCGGACTTTCTCCCGCACCGGCAGCTCAATGATCTCGCCCGGCTGTCCCTGGGCGCATAACAAATCATGCTTATAGATGTAATTGGCAATGAAGCCGATATCTTCGCCGTTTTCGCGTAAATCCGCAGTCCGTCGCCCTGATGCAGCGGCGCGGTTAATTTTACCTGGACACGGCCGTTGCGTTGGCTCAACACCGTGCCGATGCGGATTCCAACGTGATTGGGGCGCAGCGGATTCATCAGCGCCGGTCCGCTTTGATGAAACAGATAGCCGGTGGTGAAGCCGCGGTTGAACAACTTCTTTAACCGGATCTGTTCCCCTTCCTCAGAAGCCGGCCGCATTCCGGCCAGAACCGCGTCGATTTTCTCACGTTAAGCCCGCACGACTGCGCCGACATATTCCGGAGGCTTCATCCGGCCTTCAATTTTAAAGCTCGTCGCTCCGCTGCGGATCAGCTCCTCAACCTGGTCGAGGGTATTGAGATCCATCGGACTTAATAAGTATTCCCCCGGGCTTCGATGACCCGGCCGCTGTCCCTTTCAACCAGCTGATACGGCAGCCGGCGGGGCTGTGCGCACTGGCCGCGGTTGCCGCTGCGGCCGCCGTTGATGCTGGACATCAGGCATTCGCCGCTGTAACAGACGCACAAGGCACCGTAGACGAAAATCTCCAGATCAGTCCTTCCTCAGCGCACTCCTGACCAGTTCGACCGGGGTTTCCCGCGCCAGCACAGCGCGCTTCATCCCCAGCTGCCTGACCCAGCGCACGCCCTCCCGGTTATGAATGTGCATCTGCGTCGAAGCATGCAGCTCAAAATCCGGATAAGCCCGGCGGATCAGGAAACCAAGCCGAGATCCTGCACGATCAGAGCGTCGACGTCGTTGTGATAAGAAAATCAATCAGCGCCTTGGCGTCGTCAGCTCGTTTTCGAAAATCAGCGTGTTGACGGTGACATAGACCTTCACCTCGTGCTGATGACAATAGCGCACAGCCTGACGCAGCTGCTGCTCATCGAAGTTGCCGGCATAGGCCGCGCGCCGAAGCGCGTCGATCCCAGATAGACCGCGTCCGCCCCGTTGTTGACGGCGGCGATCAGCGCGTCCATACTGCCCGCCGGTGCTAAAAGTTCCGGGCGTTTCATCCCAGAACTCCTTTAATGATCAGCGAAATCCCTAATATAGCTAACGGAATGCCCAGCCACAGACCGATCAGCGTCGCGCACAGCATCAAACCCAGTGCGCAGACGACTAACCCCAAAATGATGGTGATCAGCTTGCCGCATAAGGACAACACCAGTCCTGTCAGCCAGAATACCAGTTTAAACGGCCATAATAAAATTCCCATGCGCATGTCCTCCTTTGGAACTTCAATTTTTTCTCTAAAGCTCAAACGAAACCGGTAGGCCTCGAGGCGGCTGCTCGAACGACACCGCGGCGTTGGCCGGCAAGTGGAAGGCAGTACGATCGCTTCGATGCCGGTTTTCGGCTGAGCGTATTTCTGATAGCAGCGGCCGGCGGTCTTGCCGGTCGTCACAATGGTTTTGATCTCCGTTTCCGCAAGCAGCCGGTTGAAATCGTTGGCGGTGACGTCGCGGATACTGGCGTCGCTGCTGCCGGTAATTGTGCAGCTGGCGATCACATCCCACAACGCGAAGTGCCGGTGGTGCAGAAAGGCCACGCGCTGCGCCGTGGTGTCCAGCAGACTTCCGTCCAGCGCCGCCATGACCGGCCAGAACCGGTTGCGCGGATGCGCGTAATAGAACGCCTGCTGACGCGAGGCGACCGAGGGCAGCGATCCGAGAATCAGCACCCGGCTGTGCGCGTCGTAGATCGGCGCGAACGGATGCACGACAGTCTGCGCCGCGTTGTTCATAGATCGAACCGGATCGGCGAAGCCAGCACGTCGTTTTCCATGACGGCTTCCTCAACGATCAGATGACCGTCCAGACAGGAAGGATGTTCCTCAGGCACAATCTGCACCTCTTTGGCCAACCGCCAAGCGAGGTTTTCCTTGAGTTCAATCGGCAGATGCTTGCCGGTATAGTTCATCGTTTTTGACAACGACGTCGAAGCTGACGCGGTTCTTTTTAATCCGGCTCAGCGTGCGCGCGAGCGACATCGCGTCAAGGCGCGCAAAACCGCGACGGCATTGCGTTCGCTGCCGGTATGATGACATAGCCGCCGACCGGATCGCACGTTAATCCAAGGTGATGCTCCATGCCGATTTCCGCAGCGTATTCGATCTGACCGCAGTTCATGCCGTTGAGATAGGCGGCGGCGGCGCGGCCATCGCGGAGGCGGTGCCGATCTCCGCCTGACAGCCGCCGACCGCACCGGAAATCGTGGCGTTGGTTTGATCAGATCCCCGAACAAACCCCGCCACCGCCAGCGCTTTGACCAGCTTGCCGCGGGTGATCTGTTGATCGTTATAATAGTAATACATCAAGGCCGCCATGACGCCGCAGGAGCCCAATGTCGGCGCAGTGACGACGATGCCGGCCGAAGCGTTCTGTTCGCTGGCCGCATAGGGCATAGGCCGCCAGCTTCATCTTCGTCCGTTCCGCTTCATCCTCGATCGTTCCCGCCTGTAAAAGCATTGCCTTCGCCGCGCGTTCCATCTTCAACCGTCCCGGCAAAACGCCGCTGGCCTGCAGCCCTTCCTTTACGGAAGCGAGCATCGCGGTCAGAATCTTATCCAGATACGGCTCAGTCCGGCTTCCGCCCCAGCGCGTATTCCGCAAAACCGATCTTTTCTTTGTCGCAGATTTCACGGATCGCCTGCATCGAATTTTTTCCGGATAGACGTTTTCACCCCGTTTCCAGATGCTTTTCTAAAATCTTAATCGAACCGCCGCCAACGGAGAACACCGTCCATTTTGCCAGCAGCTGATGATCCCGGTTGTAGCCGCGGATATAAAAAAGCCGTTGAAGCTTTCCTTCAGTCCTTTAAAAAGAAGATCGTCGTCTTCGCCGGCTCAAAGGTCTTGCGGATGATATAATCCGTCAGATGACCCTTGCCGGTTAACGACAACTTGATTATTACAGCTCGACTTCGACGTGGTGCAGCTGCTCGCCGTATTCCTTATACAGCTGGCGGGCCCGCTGCGGTCCCAGCGGCGTATGCGAACTGCTGGGACCCGGACCGATTTTATAAAGTTCCTTTAATGAATCCATCGTAACACTCCCTTTATTCTTTCAGCGTATGAAAACACGCGGAGTTCTGACTGTTTCTCTGGTGATTTCAGAGATTTTCTTTTTAGTGCGCGGCTTTGATTAGAACATTTCAAAGCCCAGCCTGCGGTCCAGCGTGCCCGCTTTTAAACCGCTGATCAAGCTCGGCTAAATCGTTCAGAATTTCCAATAACCGTTCGGAATTCAGCCGGGCTACAGCTTCATGCGCTTTCTTGACGCGGAAAGGATGAACCTTCAGCTGCTGGGCGTCATCGATTCGCTCATCCGCCGATCGCTGAGCATGCGCACCTGCGCCATCAGGCGAAACTGCGAAGCCAGCAGGGCGACGAGGTAAATCGGATCCTTGTTCAGGGAATCCAGATCGTGCCACAGGTGCATCGCCTGTTTTAAATCATGCGTGATGACGGCATTGACCAGATGAAACACGTCCTCGTCCAACGGGCGGCTGACCAGATGCACGATGTCGTCGCGGCTGATCTTTGTTCCAAACAGCGTCAGCTTGATCAGCTCCTGATGGAAGCTTTCAAATCAAGCGGCAGCCGCTGCATCAGCTCGTCCATCGCTTCGCGCGACTGAGGATCGCTGGTGCGCTGATAGCTGTTGATTGACATACGAACGAAACTCGCGTTCATCAAGCCGCTTCATCGTGAACACCCGGCACGTCTTTACAGCCAGCTTGACCAGCTTCTTGCGCTGATCCAGACTTTCAAACTCACCGCAGAAAAATTAAATCGGTGCTTGGGCAGCTGTGATTGAGGTAGTCCTCCAGCGCTTTGCCGTCCTTCTCGTTTAACGATCCGCTCGTCGTTAAAAAGACCGGATTGCGCGACGACGGTTTTCTTTTCCGCAAAGAACGGAATTGTCCAGGCGTCTTCAGAACCGCACGAAGCTGAAAATCAGCGTTGCCCTGCTTCGTAGACCACCGTGTTCATACCCGTGTTTTCGGATCGTTCGCTTTCAGCAGCTCGTCCAGTTTTTCTTCAGCCGATACGTTTCCGACCCGTACAATAAATAGTTCATCGAATCACCTACCTATTATAGCAATCCCCGGCGTGCGGTAAAAAAATTACAAATCGGCGTCACGATAATCGGATATCGCCTTCCTGCTTCGTATCGAACATCCCGATCCGGCAGTCTTCCAGGCGCTGCATGACCTCGGGATGGGGATGTTGGTAGCGGTTATTGCGGCCACTGGAATTCAGCGCCACAATCGGTCTCAGCATTTGCAGCCAACGCGCGCAGCTGGACGTGCGGCTGCCGTGATGCCGAGCTTGACGATATCCGCGTGCAGGCCGGGAATCTGATCCAGAATTTTCTGCTCAATTTCAGCCGGGGCGTCCCCGCTCAGAATCATCGTCAGATCCTGCATCCGCAAAAAGCAGCACCAGCGATCCTCGTTCCCTGCTGCGTTTCACTGTCAGGATTCAGATTGAAAATCGTTAAGCCATGCAGGGTCAGCAGGTTCGGTCATCCTCTCGATCACCTGCGCAGGTTGATAGGCTTCGATTAAAGCCTCCTTGTTGCCGCTGTGATCATCGTCCTCATGCGTTAAGATCAGCGCGTCCAGCCGCTGCACGCCCTCGCCTTGAAGCATCGCTTCAACCTGATCCAGCGCCGCCGGCTTGCCGGTATCGATCAAAAGATTCCCCTGATTGTACGGCAGGCGGATCAGGATGCTGTCGCCCTGACCGACGTCGATCAGCGTCAGACTGGCCCACGGATGCCACCAGCCCAACAGCGTCCAGATCCCGATCAGCCCGCCGAAAAGAATCATCCGCACGCGCTTGGGGAACGTCCCGGCAACCCCGGCCAGAATCACAATCAGCCACGACAGCTGCCCCGGCAGCTCCCACCCCAGCCTAAGACCTGATCAACAGACCGGCGAGACTCACACTGAAGGACAGAAACGGCGTAAAGACAAGCCCGGCCAGAGAGCCCAGCGTACACAGCGCCAGTCCCCAGCGCAACACGCGCATCCCAAGCACCATCATGGGATTCACGGCATGAAACAGGAAGCTCTGCATTGTCCAGCTCAGCGTAAAACGGGCGGTCCGCGGCGCTGAGCGAGCAGG
>VOFE01001354.1_pt1 | contig 49499 bp, 73 predicted proteins | sample 5384071 | NCBI WGS metagenome assembly VOFE01 (sample SAMN12384724, study PRJNA508395) | human gut metagenome | isolation source: healthy gut D | host: Homo sapiens
AACTCCGGATCGTAAGCGCCCTTTGATCGCCGGATCGAGAATCCAGTCGTTGCAGAAATAGTTGCAATATTTGACGGCATCGCGGTACTCCGGCGTATCCTGAAGCGCGGTCGCCGGGCCGCAGCCCCTGCACCACGCCGATCTGCGCCTTGAGATTCAACTTGCGGAACTCACGGATTGCCTTGGCCGTGCAGACTGCCATGTTGTAAGCACACTGGCAATAGTGCTGCAGATTGGTTTCATTCGGCGGATAGTTGCCGACGCAGTAATCGCAGTAAGCATTGTGGTTCGGTTCATTGATCGTTACATACAGCGGAATCCGGTCGCCGAAGTGCTTGAATACCACGGAACAGTAAAACGCGAATTCATCGGCCACGCCGGGATAACACCAGCCGCCCTGATCGCCGATATAGTCCGGCAGATCATAATGGATCAGCGTGACGTTGGGCACGATGCCGTATTTTTCACAAGCGTCCAGCACACGGTCATAGAAGGCCAGACCCGCCGGATTGACGACATGGTCGTTTTCGGCAAAATTCGTGACCAGCTGATCGAAAACGGAAGGTGTTCCTGACCGCCCTCGGCCATCATCCGGAGATCCTCCTCGACATGATGATAGAAATCACAGGACACGTCGCCGGTGATCCCGGTCGTATTCTTTTTCGCTGTGGCAGAACTGATCCCAGATGCTCGGCCCCTTGCCGTCCCGCGTCCCAGGCGCCTTCGCATTGATAGGCTGCCGTCGCGGAGCCCCAGAGAAATTTTTTCAGCCATTGATCAGTCCTCGGTATGTTCACGGATGAACTCGCGGTACCAGTGATAGCTCTTCTTCGGAATCGCTTCAGACCGTTGGCGTAATCGACATAAATCAAGCCGTAGCGCTTTTCGTAGCCATTGATCCAGGAGTAGCAGTCGGTCGTCGACCAGGCATAGTAGCCCTTGACGTTGCAGCCTTCATTTTTCTGCCTTGATCAGCCATTCAAGATACGACTTCAGAAATTCGATCCGCTCATCGTCGTTGACCTCGCCGTTGGCATCCGGCTGTTCGTAGAGGGCATGTCCGTTTTCCGTGATGTAAACCGGAATATCGCCGTAATCCTTTTTAATTCCCCTCAGCATATCGTACACCGTCTTGGGATAAATCTCGCGGCTCCAGGCATTTTTCGGCGTGTTCGGATCGACGTCGGTCTGAAACCAGCCCTTGACGGTATAGCCTTCGATCGTCTTGACCCCGGCTCCGACATTATTCGGATAATAGTTGGTTTCCCGGATTCGTACGGTTTGACCAGCGCGCGGGTGTAGCAGTTCTGACCGAGGAAATCGATCGTGTTGTGCTTGATAATCTCGAGATCTTCTTCCTTGACAAACGACAGGTCGATGCCGCTTTCCTCTAACAGCGGGAACAGATCATCCGGGAATTTTCCCAGGATCGCCGGATCGGTAACCCACTTGTTTTTAAACAGATCTCCGCGCCGCTGCCACGCGGTATTCCGGCGTGTCCTTTGAGGATCTGGACGGTGTTGGTCGTGTGCACGATGCCGACCTGCGACGTCAGATTCAGCTTACGGAACTCGCGGATCGCCTTGGCGTTGGCGACGACCAGATTGTAACAAACCTGAACCAGCGTCTGCACGTTGTGGATATTCGGCGGATAGTTGCCGGTCAGATAAGAACAATACGCGTTGTGCGTCGATTCGTTGATCGTCACATATAATGGGATTTCATTGCCGAACTGCTCAAAGACGACCTTGCAGTATTTTGCGAATTCATCCGGGAAAATCGGATTGGCATACCCGCCCAGATCTTCCAGCCAGGCCGGGATATCGTAGTGCAGCAGCGTGACGTTCGGCGTGATGCCGTTTTCCCGGCATTCCTTCAAAACGTCCTTGTAGAAGGCGACGCCTTCCGGATTGACCTGGCCGCTTTGATCCGGCAGAATCCGCGTCCAGGCGATCGAGAAGCGCAGCGTGTTGTGGCCGCCTTCCTTCAACAGCCGGATGTCCTCTTTGTAGCGGTGGTAAAAGTCCGCCGCGACATCGCCGGTGAAGCCTTTGACGTTCTTCGGTCCATGGCAGAACTGATCCCAGTTGCTTTCCCCTTTGCCGCCTTCGTTCCAGCCGCCTTCACATTGATAAGCCGCGCTGGCTGTGCCCCATAAAAAATCCTTTTTGACTTTACCGTTCATCGGTACCTCCTTCCAGTCTTTGCCGACTGATTTCTTTCTGATCTCCATTATAGAGATTTCTTATCTTTTTTTAAGCGCCTGAGCGACGCTTGGATAAAATTCTCAAAACTTCGTTTTCTTCGCTTTGCGGCTTTGATAAATTGTTTTCACACCCGGGCTTCAGCAGCCGGTTAAGCGCCGTCAAAAGCACCGCCGCCAGCAGCGCGTAGACGATCAGATAGCTGTAGGACGCCGGATAGCTTTGGGTGGCGGTAAACAGCGCGCTGAACAACATCGTGCCTAAAAACGGGCTGAACAGGGTATAGGTTCCCTGGACGCTGAAATTGCTCGGGTAGTATTTCTTACCGAAGGTTGTCAGAATATAGGCCGAGGAAATCGTCGGCACCGCGCCGAAGCTGAGTCCGACGAAAATAAAGCTCACCGCCAGCAGCGTTGTGCTGCCCAGCGTAAAGGCGCAGTACAAGATCGTAACGGCGGTCAGAAACAGCGTCGTGGCGATACCCATGGCCGTCCTGCGGCCGATTTTATCGTAGATAATCCCGTAGAACACACGCGAGAGCGAATTGAACAGCGAGATGATCATTGACAGCGTCGCTGCCATCGTCGCGCTGATCCCAAACGACACTCCGCAGCTGACCGCGGTTCCGGTCAGTGAGCTGCATCCGGCCAGCACCAGCACGCTCCAGAGGAAGTAAACGTAAAAAGCGCGCACTTTTCATCATCTGGCCCGTGGAGACCTGGCCTTCCTCTTCGGTTTCCAGCGTCCCGGCCTGCTTCACGACCCCGCGCGGCCGGACGATAACCGCCGTCAGCAGCGACAGTCCGAACGCAATCCCCGCCAATAAGGTCATCGCCGTACGCCAGCCCGTGCTTTCGATGATCAGCGAGGTCGGCACATTGAACACAAACGCGGTCAGACCCGCGCCCATGACCAGAATCCCGCTGGCCAGACCCGGCTTGTCGTTAAACCACGTCATGACGCTTGTCAATAACGCCTTGTAGGCAAACCCCGCGCCCAGGCTGAACATCACGCTGTAACAAACATAAATCATCATCACGTTCTCCGCCCGGCTGGTCAGAAACAAACCGGCCAGAATCATCAGGCTGGCCGTGATCATGCTTGCCCGGAAGCGGACGCGTAGTAGATAAAACCGCTCAGCACGCCGCCGGCGCAGAAACAGATCTGGCAGACTGAGAACACGTTGGCAACGCTGGCCGCCGACACGTTCAGTTCAGCGCTGACCGCCCCGGCAAAGACCGTCCAGTTATACATCAAGCCGAACACGCACATCGCCAGCGAGCCCAGACCCAAATAGAAATATCGCTTCATCGTTTTCCCTTTCTTTCCGCTATCCGATCCACTGGATAAAACCGAGGATCAGCGGCGGCATCACCGCGACGACATACGCCGCACGCAGCACCTGGATCAGCGCAATCTGCGAGAGATCCGCGCCCAGATCGGCGGCGATCAGCGACATGTCCGTCGCGCCGCCGGGAGCGGAAGCGAACATCGCCGATTTCAGATCCAGCAGCTTTGTCCGCTTGCATATTCCGCTGTAAAGACCGTTGACCGTCCAGTAGCTGAGCAAAAAGCAGGCCGACCGGCACCAGCGTCGACGACAGGCTGCTAAAGGTCGCAGCCGTGATGCTCACGCCGACTAACGACCCGGCCAGAAGCTGCGCGATATTTTTGATCGCCAGCGGCACGGCGCAGACCGAAGTCGTGCAGTTGAGCGCCGCAACAGCGATCATCGGAACACCATCGACGCCGCCGGCAGACCGCTCGCATTGCCCAGATAGCCTAACCCGATGCTGAGCAGCAGCGTGAAGACAATCCGCGAGGACCGTGTTGAAATCAGCCGGTCCAGCGGCGTGCGCCGCATCCAGCGGTTTTTCTTCCGTCACCGGTGCGGTCTTCGGTTCATGCCGGGTCACGAATTGAATCCAGTACGGGAAAAACAACAACACGCCGACTAACCGGGCTGTTGCATCATCGCGACGGTGCCGACATCCGCGTCCATCTCCATGGCGATCAGCGAGATATCCGTAACCCCGCCGGCCACGCAGGGAAAGCAAGGCCGTGATCCAGTCCCAGCCGCACAGCTTCTGGATCGCGATCCCGACGACAAACGTATTCACCGTCAGCATGACCGCCAATAACAGAAACGGAACGATCAGACCGCGCATCCGCGCCACATCTTTACGCCCGATCTGCATGCCGATAAAGGCTCCGGAAATCGCCTGGGCGAAGACCTTCACCGCCATCGGCAAGGCGGCGTAATCGAATAAAATATTCGTCAGGCCCACGGCGAGCATACTGCCCAACATCGCAGGGGCCGGCAGTTTCCACCTGCGCTGCCAGCTGCCAGCCGGCGACGCCTGCCAACAGCGTTAAAACCCAATTCAAACACTCGTCCCCTTTGTCTTCTCCCGTTTTATTCCATCAGTTAAATCTCGTCGAGCGGATAGATCGGACGGATGACCTTCTTGTATGTCAGCCGCCCGTGCGCTGCATGCACGCGCCGTCGGTCAGGACATGACATAATGCGACGCCATCGCTTTCAGTTCCGGATAGAGATAGCCCTGCTTGACGATGATCAGATCATAGGCGTCCAGATCGACGTTGGCCTGTTCATCCTGGGCCCGCTCCGCAAATGAGACGGAATAGCTTTGAATCACAACCGTGACCGGCTTCTCATCCAGCTTGATCGTCCAGCAGACGCCGACCACCTTCGGATCATGATAATGATTGTGCAGATCGCCGGTCGAAATCACCGTTCCGCTTAAATGAACCTTGGCCGACAGTGCGTCGATTTCCGGACCGACGTCAAATTCCACATGATCACCAGCCTGTTTGCCAGCCAGCGTGCTTTCACACAGCTTCTTGTCGGTAATCCCGGCGATCAGAATCTGCTTGCCGTGATAGTCGGTTTCCGCCAGCACCTGACGCAGCACAACCGTGTTGCCGCCCGGCGCTCCGGGCCGTGACGTTATCGCCGGAATCGGTTAAGAAGCACGGCTTTCCCGGATGCTTGAGCATCGCTTCCCACGCTGCCTCCGGCTCATCCGCGTACCCAGTAAAATGGAATTCCCTTGTGCCGCGCCCAGACGAAATCATAGATCTCGTCCGCTTTCTGCCGGGCATACGCTTCATCCTCCGGCTGGTTCGGTACGACCACGACGGACGCGCCGCACTTGGCGCTGTCATGACGCAGATAGCCGATGTGATAGGAACAGCACAAAATCCGCGGATCAGCTTCGATTTCATCGAGCAGGCGGTTGATCGACACCAGCGGTTCATCCGTCGAAACGCAGCGTTCCCCGCCTAAAAGAATCGGCACCTTTGCGGTACACCGGATGAATTTCCCGGCGGTTCTGGATCAGGTTGACCAGGCAGCGGAAAAACGATCTGATGCGCTTCCTTGCGGTCGGTATGCGGACTGTGGCGGAAGGTGCGCAGGATGTTCAGCCGGTCCGCGTACTCCTGATCGACGTTGCCATGCGGATCACAGACGACCGCGATCGGCATACGGCCCGACGATCCTGCGGATTTCCTCGATGATCTTGTGGTCACCGGAGCCGCCTTCCAGACCGATTACATTGCTTGCGCCGTGCAGAAAGAAAAACATGCCGTCCAGCTCGCCCTGGTATTTTTCCACAGCGTGCTTAAATTGTTTCAGGATATAATCGAACGTATCGTAAGCGACCCGTCCCGCACCTGCCCCGTAGGCAAAGATCGCCGGGATCAGTTCAATATCGTTGGCTTGAAGCTCAGGCTGCAGTTCATCCAGATACATCCGGTGGGCAATGTCCTCGCCGGTCTGGATGACGAAGTCCTGGATTTCGCAGGGTTTGGCCACGTAGGCGTTGGATTCAGCGACGAGGCCGCCAATTAAGATTTTCATGAGATTTCCTCCTTCCGCGTTTTTGCCGCGGTCTTTATAATGATGGTGTTTCGTTTAAATTTCATCGAGCGGGTAGATCGGCCGGCTGACTTTCTTATAGACTAACCGTTCCGTCCGCTGCATGCACGCGCCGTCGGTCAGCGCCATGACGTAATGCTTGGCCATCGCTTTCAGCCCGGATACAAATAACCCTGCTTGACGATAATCAGATCATAGCCGTCCAGATCGACGTTGGCCTTTTCATATTGTTCGCGCTCGGAAAACGACACCGCCGCGCTGGCGATCACGACGGTCACCGGCACATTGTCCAGCTTCACGGTCCAGCACTGTCCGGCCACTGCTTCATCGCCATATCGGCGATGAAGATTGCCAGTCGATATCACTGTTCCGGAAATCGAAACCGGCGCGGAATGAGCGTCTAATTTCGCACCCAGCGTCAGCGTCACCGGCTCGCCTGCTTTTTTATGGGCCAGCACTGTCGCGCACAGCTGAGGATCACAGATCGCCGCGAACAGTATCGACTTGTTATGAAAATCGTTCGGCGCCAGCACCTGCTTCAACATCGCCGTATTCACGCCCGGCGCCCCGGCCGTGACATTGTCGCCGGAATCGGATAAGAAGCACGGACTGCCGTCAAACTCAAGCATGGCCCGCAGTGCTTCTTCCGGTTCTGAAGCGTTGCCGTTGAAATGGAATTGTTGATGCCGCGCCCAGACAAAATCATAGATTTCATCCGCTTTCTGCTTCGCGTACTCCGTGTCTTCGGGACGATCAGGCACCACGACGATGCCCGCGCCGCAATGTTCGCTGTCATGCCGCAGGTAGCCGATATGATAGGAACAGCACAGAATCCGCGGATCCGCCTCGATTTCATCAAGGAGCTTGTTGATGGAACAAAGCGGTTCATCTGCCGAAACACAGCGTTCCCCGCCCAACAGAATCGGTACTTTCCGATACACCGGATGAATCATCCGGCGGTCTTTGAAGCACATCCAGAAGGCAGCGGAAAACGGTCTGACTGGCCACATCCCGGTCAGAATGCGGAGAGTGGCGGAAGGTCCGCAAAATCGTGCATTGATCGACATAGGCCTGGGCCAGATTGCCATGCGGATCGCACAGCACCGCGATCGGCATATACGGTCCGACCACTTTGCGGATTTCATTTAAAAGATAATGATCGCCGGAACCCCCAGGTAAGCCGCGCACGTGGCTGGCACCGTGCAGAAACAGATAAATCCCGTCCAGTTCATGTTCGTGTTCCTTGACAGCCTGGATGAACTTCTTCCGCAGATAATCGAACGTATCGAAATCGACAACCCCCGGCCGCCATGCAGCTGGCATGCAGGGAAGGAATCAGTTCAACATCGTTTTCCCGGGCCAGCTCGCTGATAACCAGCTTATCCGCTATTCCCGGTCCTTTCAGAATCGTAAAATCCTGAATCTCACAGTCTTGCTTCACATAGGCGTTGGACTCCGCCAATAAGGCTCCGATTAAAATTTTCATGGTCTTACTCCTTAAATTTCATCGATCGGATACATCGGCCGCTGAATCCGTTTAAAGGTCAGCCGGCGCGTATCCTGCAGCGTTGCGCCTTCGGTCAGCGACATGACGCTGACCGCCGCTTTCGCTTTCAGCTCAGGGAAAATATAGCCCTGCTTGACGATGATCACGTCATAGGCATCCCAATCCACGCCAGCCGCAATAAACTGGTCGTGCAGCGCGTAGGTCTGACGCACATCGGCGATGACGATCGTTACCGACGGTCCTTCACCGCCACGCTGACGCAGCGGCCAAACTTCGTATACTGACCGGCGTTGTAGCCGACCGGCATCAGCACATCGCCATGATGCAGCACGGTCACATCCAGCTCCACGGCTTTCGACAGTTCGTCATAGTCCATCCCCAACTCCGGATCGTACAGGTCGTTCCCACCGGCTGGTCCGCCAGCTCACGGCACGCTCGGGGATCGCAGATCGAAGCGAACAGCACGCGTTTTCCAGCTTTTCCTGAGCCAGAACCTGGCGCAGAATCAATGTGTTCCAGCCGGTCGCTCCGGAGGTCACATTATCCCCGGAATCGGTGATGAACGCCGGTTTTTCCCTTGCATTCCAGTGCCATCCGCAGCGCTTGTTCGGGCTGGGCAGTCAAACCTGTATAATGAAATTCATGCCGCCGCTGCCAGATGAAATCCGCCAGCTCATCCGCGATCTTTTCGGCATAATCACGGTATTGGTTATCGGCAGGAACGACCACGACGCCGCAGCCGGCAACGTCTGTATCGTGGCGGATATAGCCGACATGCCAGGAGACGCTGAGCAGCCGCGGATCCTGTTCCAGCTCATCCATATACTGGTTGATCGAACGCACGGTTCATCCGCCGACACACTCTGTTCCCGCCTAAAATCAAAGGCAGCTTGCGGTGAGGGGAACGATCGACTTCAGCTGTTTCAACAGATCGCAAAGCATCTGGGCAACAAGCCGGTAGGTCGCTTCCATGTCGGTATGCGGGGATTCGCGGTAGAGCGCAGAATCGTCGCCCCCTCCCATACTCCCGGCACAGATTGCCATGCGGATCACAGGCAATCGCAACCGGCAGATACGGCCCGGTCAGCTCGCGGATTTTTCCGAAGCAGATGATGCTCGCCGGAACCCAGACCGTCGACCTCGCTGGCGCCATGCAGAAACAACAGCACGCCGTCCAGCTCATGAATATGTTTTTAACGGTGTTGAGCACGCACGATTCGATATAATCAAACGCATTGCGCTCGATCACCCCGGACGGTCCGCTGGCCGCGAACACCGCCGGAATCAACTCAATCTTTTCCTTTTCAAAGATGTCGCCGATCAACATCTTGTCGATCACCTTTTGATCCTGGACCGCCAGATCATAATCCGCAAGGGTATTCTTCATCGAGGATATGAGCATTGGATTCAGTCCGCATGCACGCCGCTAATACTTTCATCCTGCTTTCCGCCTATTCCGCAACCAACGCGCTATCCTTATTTAATAGGAATGGCCGCAGATAGGCGACGGTCGAGCACATCGGCAGCACGTCTTCGGAAAGTTGGATATTCAGCGTTTCTTTCAGATAGGTCCGCCGCGCCTGCATCCGCTGCCACATCTGCGGATATTCCTGCTGAATCTGGCGCTGCAGTTCCGCATCCGCCAAAACGACGGTGCTTTCAGCGCTGGTTCCCGGATAGCCGGAAACGGACGGAATGATATCGATCTGGAAAAGCATGCCGCTTTTTCAGAATTTCCGTACTGCCTTCGCCATAAACCGGCGAAGCCATCCATTCTTCCTCTGCGCTCAGATGCCCCGGGCACAGCGACCAGCCGTACTGCGCGCGCGGCAGCACCGTTTCCACGGTATTGAACAAATCGCCGCCGGTCTGACCGATGTGGATCGTTTCCAGCCATGCCGCATAGGCGCTGAAATACGGCCCGGCCACCCGCTCGAGATAATCGCGTTGGGCTTCCGGCAGTTCGTCCGCGTTATGCACAGCGACGCCGGCCTGGCTGCTGGAACCGCCGCGGTAGCCAACGGTTAAGGAAATTGATCACCCAGCTTGACGGTGTTGGCCGTCGGGAACATGTTCGCTTTGATAAAGCGCGGACCGCTCGAGGCAATCGTGACGATGCTCGTGTGCTGCCCCTGCGCACTAATGCGTCGCCCAGCTCCAGCTCGCTGACGCCCAGTTCCAGCTTGTCCATCGCATCCAGCACGCCATCGGAAGCCAGCGCCGCCGCATATTCGTAATGCGCGATTTCATTCGCGTTGTTGGTCGTGCGCACGCCGTTTTCCCCGATGAACAGACCGGTTTCATTGTTTAATTGTGCTTCGCCGACGATCGCCTTGACCGCCTCGACGACATAAGAAGGGATATCGTAGCTCTGCCGGTTGTCCTCCAGCGGACTGGTAAACAGCTTCCAGCCAACTAAGCCGGTGCGCTGCCCTTCGGCGATTCCCGCTTCCTGAAGCAGCGTTTTCAGCGACTTGTCGTGACGATGCGGCTGATTCGGCAGCGAGAAAGCGAGACATGCACGGCCGCGGCTTCGATCCGGGCCTTGGCGGCTTTGTTCAGGTTTTCGTTGCCCAAAACCAGTGTCGCCTTGCCGTTGGCGTTCAGCACCAGCAGCGCTTCCTCAAAGCGGGTGAAATACCCGACTAAATACTGAAATTTCCGCCGTGCTCGACATCACCGTACACGATCAGCTGATCCAACCCGCGCGCTTTCATCGCGGCCAGTACTTTTGTTTGCGCTCGGCGATCGTTTTTCGTCGCTCAAGCCGACCGGCGTGCCCGCGCAGTCCTTTTGCGGCGCGCTGACTTGTTTTAAAACGGCTTTGATTTGTTTCATCGTTTCATTCTCCTTTATTCTGACGGTTCGCTTCTTTTCAGCTTTTGCCCGCAATCGTGGTATAGTTAAAGCAGGAAAAGGAAGATGCGTTGTGAATCTGTTAAAAAACTTGAAAATCTTGAAAATGTCACGCCCAACGAGCGAATTCTGATCGACGCGATTCTGAAGGACCCGGAAAGCTTTATCGCTGCCGAAGCCGAAAATCGCTTCGCTGACCTATGTTTCCGTGCCGACGATCTACCGGCTGATCAACAAGCTGGGCTTAAGCGGCGTCAACGACCTGAAGCTGCAGCTGCAGGGATGCGCTGCGCTCGGAAACCGAAGTCCCGGTGGAAAGCATTGACTTTCCGATTTCCCCGACCGATACGGTCAACGAAATCCTGCTTCATTTAAAGGACGTTTACACCCAGACGATTGAAGACACGCTGAGTCTGTCCGATCAGCAGGTGCTGGTGGACGTCGGCGCTGATGTAAAACAAGCGGCGTTCATCGATGTACGCCTCCGCCGGCAATCTCTTTTTTCGCCCGGAACTTCCAGTTCCAGATGCAGGAGATCAATGTGAACGTAAACGTTCCCGAAGCGGAATACATGCAGAAACTGTCGGCTGGCAACGCTGACGCCCGCCATCTGTCGATCGTCATTTCGTTCGGCGGCCGGGGCGCTCGATGAACACCGTCTGTCAGATCTTAAGCGACAACCATTCGCCGATCGTGCTGATCACCTCGACCCAGAAAAATCCGCTGACGCGCTTTTTGCGCAGTATAAGATTTACATGTCGTCGTATGAAAATCACTATCAGAAGATCTCGTCATTTTCGACGCGGAGGACGCTGCTTTATATTCTGGACACGTTGTATTCGATTTATTTCCGGCTCCAATATGACGAGCTGTTAAATCGGAAGCTGACGACGTATGAGAAGATTCACCGGCGGTTAACCCGCCGGGAACCTGAAGATTAGAGAGAACCGGCGCTCCGCTTGCGCCGGTTTTCTTATGGAAGCTGGGATCTGGTTTGATCGTCAGTTCAGGATTAAATCTGATCAACCGGGAACATCGGACGCATGATCCGCTTGAATGGAATCGAAGCGGTGTCCTGCGGCGTCGCTCCGTCGGTCAGCGACATCACATACCCAGCGGCGTTTTCTTTCAGATACGGGAAGATATAGCCCTGCTTGACGACTGTCACATCGTAATTCATCCAATTCACGCCGGCGCATTCAAACTGAATCGCATGCGCGTAGGACTGGCGGTGATTAGCGACAATGATATCGATCGCCGTGCCTTCCACGTGAACGACGACACACTTGCCAAACGTCTTGGCAATGCCTTCGGTTCCGATGCCGATCGGCCGGACGACCTCGCCCTTGGACAAGACGGTGACTTCCAGCTTGACCTTCTCCGACATCGCATCGTGCCCTACGCCCAGCTCGATCTCCGTTTTCGTGCCGAGATCCAGACCATCGAGCAGATCGCATGTCTTCGGATCGCAGATCGAAGCGAACAGAATCCGCTTATCGGACTTGGCCGCCAGCGCCTGCCGCAGGATGAACGTATTCCAGCCGGTCGCGCCGGAGGTTGTGTTATCGCCCGAATCGGTGATGACAAACGGTTTGCCTTCAAAGCTGAGCGCCATCGCCAGCGCGTCTTCCGGCTTCGCGGTCGTGCCGGTGTAATGGAACTCATGCCGCTTGTTCCAGACATAGTCCGCCAGCTTGTCGGCAACCTCTTCGGCATACGCCTGATCTGCTTCCGTAGCCGGCACCACGACGATGCCGCAGCCGGCGACGTCAGTGTCGTGACGGATGTAGCCGACATGCCAGGAACAGCTCAAAATCCGCGGATCCTGTTCCAGTTCATCGAGATACTGATTGATCGAACGCACCGGCTCATCCGCCGATACGCTCTGTTCCCCGCCCAGAATCATCGGCAGCTTGCGGTACACGGAATGAATGTTCTGGCGGTCCTTGACCAGATCGCAGACCATCTGCGCCATCTTCCGCCATGTATCGCGGGAATCAGTGTGCGGGGACTGGCGGTAGCTGCGGATCGCGGTCGTCGCTTCGACATAGTCCTGACACAGATTGCCGTGCGGATCGCAGGCCACCGTGATCGGGATGTACGGTCCGACGAGGTCACGGATCGCCTTGAGGATGTGATGATCGCCCGAGCCCAAGCCGTCGACCTCGCTCGCGCCGTGAAGCATCAGATAGATTCCGTCGATTTCATGCAGATGCTCGCGCACCGCATTGAGGAAGCATGCTTCGATGTAGTCGAACGTGTGGCGCTTGATCACGCCTGAGGCGCCCGATACCGCGTACACCGATGGAATGATTTCAATCCCGGCCTGCTCGAAAATATCGCCGACCTGCATTTTTTCGATCAGCTCGTCGCCGAACGCGATGTCAAAGGTCGTGATCTCGTCCTTGACGGGAATGTTGGCGTTGGCCTCATTGATAAACTGTCCGATTAAAACTTTCATAGCATCACCCTGCGAAGCCTGCCGCTTCGCCCTTTCTCATTGACTCTGACAAATAAAGGTCCGTTTAAACAAGCGCTGCCGGAATGAAGCATCCCGGCAGCGTAAAGTGAAACCTGATTTTTATTTCGCTGCCTTTTCATATCCCGGCTGAGAATGACTTTCGTTGCCGCAAAGGAAACGATCGTCGCAATCGCCGCAACCAGGATCGCGATCCAGACATAATGCAGACCGCCGTTCTGATCAACGAAGAACAACAGTGTCAGATAGCCTGGGCAGCCGCCCTGAACGAACGTTCTCAATCCGAATAGACCTGCGACTAAGCCTGCGGAAACCGCGCCGATGGCTGTGCCGATCAACGCTTTCGGCCGCGACAGCAGCGCGCCGTAGAAAGCCGGCTCCGTAACGCCGCACAGCGCTGTGACGCCGAACGAAGCGATCATGCCCTTCTGCGCCTTGTTGTCTTTGATCGTCGTTGCGACCGCTAAAAGGCCGTGCCGCCGATGCAGATGTTGGAAACGAAGCCCATGATGCCGGTGACGGAGTTGTAGCCGAGGTTGGCAATCAGTTCAATGCCGATCGGGGGACAGACCTTTATCCAAACCGAACATAACCATGTACGGATAGGTCGCCGACAGGATCGGCTGGGCGATAAAGCCGAGCGTATTGGTCAGCCAGATGCAGAACGCCGCAATGTAGCCGGACAGCTGGTTGCCGATCGGGCCTAAAACGATTAACGTAACCGGAACGACGAGAATCATTGTGATCAGCGGCGTCAAGAAGAACGTCAGTGCTTCCGGAATGATCTTCTTCAGAACCTTCTGGACATAGTACATAAAAAGACGCCCAGCACGATCGGAATGACGGTCGAGCTGTAGGAAACCTGCGGAATGCCGATGCCGAAGAAGTCGGTGACCGTTCCGGTCGCAAAGCGCGGAGCGATCAGCGTCGCGCCCAGGGAAGGCGCCCATGATCGGCTGCATCTTTAACTGGGAAGCTAACGTATAGCCGACGTACACCGGCAGGAAGGCAAAGCCGGCATCAAAGATCATCAGCATCAGCTGTGCCGTGCCGCTGTCGACGCCCATGCCGAAGTAGTTGACCAACAGGTTCTTGATCGCCAAAATCATACCGCCGGTGATCATGGCCGGAACGACTGGCATGAAGATCGAGCGACGAAGTTGCCGAACTTGTTCAGGTAGTACATCGCGTTCTTTCGGTCCGGTTTCTTCCTCTTCCTCTGCGGCGACGGCGCCGCCTTCTCTCCATCCGGAGATTTCCAGGAATTCTTCGTAAGCGTCATGAACGCCCGGGCCGATGATGATCTGGATCTGCTTGTCTTTGTTGACGATGCCGGCGGATCCCGGAAGATCTTTTAAGCCTTCCTCATTGACGACGCTCTTGCGGGCGTAGCTGATCCGCAGACGTGTTGCGCAGTGCGTGACGTGCGTGATGTTCTCCACGCCGCCTAAAGCTTCCAGTGCTTTTCTGGATAACTCTTCATATTTCCCCATACTTGGTGATTTCTCCTTTCAAATCTTTTTGGATTTGCAGCTTGAAACGGAGCTTGGAAGTTCTGGCGTTCAGCCTGCCTTGCCTTCGCGAAAGGCGGACGGCAGCGAAACGGTGCGGGAACGATCAATTCTGCGGTGCGGCTTCCGTGCCGCGCTGAAGCTTTTCAGCCTTTTTTTTTCCCTTACGTTTCTTTCTGAACCTCCCCTGTCCTCCTTGCGGGAAGAGCCGTCTTAAGCCGGTTGTCTTCCCAGGCCAGCTAAGCCTGTTTGAGAGGAATGGGTGCCGGTAATCCTTCGGTCCTTTTTCAAAACCCTTTATCACACAGTCCGCTCTGAAGGGACTGGCAATAACTCTGTTACTCGGTCAGACGGATCAGGTGGATCATAATGTACAGCTTTTCATCGGTGCTGACGGTATAACCGTACCGGTCCTTGATCCGCTGCGCGATCCGCTCGATACACGCGGTTTCCCGCGGATGCGTCTGCTCGAACACCTGATAGGTGCTGAGGTTGTAGTCGAATTTGGTGCTGAGATATTCGTTGTTGACATCGCGCTGGGCGAAGAAGCGGCAATGCGTGATGAAGCGGTCGCACTGACCGTTTTCCGTATCAATTTGAAGTCCTCGCGCACAAGATTGAGAATCTCCTCAATCACGGCGGTGATTTCATACATCTGCTGCATATTGGAATCCAGCTCGGCGTTGATGATGTGCAGGGCGATAAAGCTTGCTTCGCCATCGTCAATGTCGATTTTCAATTTCTGCCGCAGCAGCTCCGTGACTTTTAAGCCCAGCCGGTATTCTTCTTTATACAGCGACTTGACGTTGAGCAGCAGCGTCGGATCGAAGACGATCCCCATTTTGATCCGTTCGATCATATTGGCAATGTGATCGGTGAGCGTGACATAAATGGAATCGTTGATCCGCTTGGTGGACTGGGTCTTGATATAATCGATAATTTCTTCCGAAACCAGAATTGTTTTTGTAGGGAACGTCCTGAACGAGCGTTTTGAATTTCTGACCGACGTCGTCCTGAAGTTCAAATTTCTTTTCAATCCGCCCTTCGACGACCTTGCTTCCGCGGGTCATGCCGAAGGCAATTCCCCGGCCGACCAGGATGATCTCGTCACCCGCCTCGTTCTCTGAGAGGATGACGTTGTTATTGTAAATCTGTTTGATGATCACGGAGCCACCTCGCTTTCAGCGCCTGCCTTACGCTTCGATTTCAAATAAAGCTTCACCGGGTTTCACGTTTTCCTCGCTTTTCAGCAGCTTTACTTTGCGGTTAATTGCCAGAACCGGTACGATCGTATCGCAGCCCTTTTTTTCGGATATAATTCCAGTCCACGATCGTTAACAGATCGCCGGGCTGAACGTGATCGCCGACCTGCACCTTGGTGTCGAACGGCGTTCCCCCAGCATGACGGTGTCAATGCCGATATGCAGCAGGATTTCGATGCCGGTCTCCGTTTTGATGCCGATCGCGTGCTGTGTTTCATAGACCATCGTGATCTCGCCAGCTACCGGGCTGTAAACTTCACGCGCTTCCGGCGCAATCGCCATGCCGTCCCCTAGCATCCGCTGCGAGAACATTTCATCCGCAACATGGTCCAGATTGACCGCTTTTCCGACTAACGGGCTATAACAGATTTCCATCGCTTAACCTCCTTGGAAAAAAAAAAACCAATTTGCAGAAGACATAAAAAGTCCTCTTGCAAATTGGTTTTGCTTGTTTTATTGAACAATAACAATCCAATTACACCGTCATTGTAAGCGATACCATCAGAAATTGTCAACAGGAAATTTCCAAAATTTTCTAAAAAAAATTACATCTCAATTACGCCCGTCATCGCCAGTAGTAGCTTAAACCGATTGTAATTACACCTGATAAAATAGTTCAATTGAGAATAAATTAAACGGGGAAATTCAGAGACAATCACCTCGCGTTCTGAATTTTTCCAGTACTTTTTATAAATTAAGGGTGACGATCACAATTCCATTGTGAATCTGATTTCCCAGATTTTCTAACCGGGAAAATCAGATTAAAATCATATCTTAATAACGATCTTTTTTCATCATAATCCGGCGCTCGCTTTGAGCTTAAAATTTTATCTTCGATGAAACGGCACAAAACGCTGAAACATCCGCCCTCATTTCTTTGCGGCTGAATCCGGGCGAGAAAATTAAAAATTCCCTGACGGTAAAACGGTCTTCCCTATTTCTGAACCTTGACTGAGAATTGAACCAAAAGACTTTACCTGATAAAAATAACAGTGTTTTACCGGATATGCTATAATAAAAGAAGCAGGTTAATTCTGATAATGATCTTCAATTTATTGGTTATAAATTAGAATTACCCTTATTTTAACAATTTATAATAGATTTATTTATAAAACAAATTTTGTTACAAAAATCTGTTATAATAAAGAAAACAAAGGAAATCGAACAATCTATTCCCTTATCCCGATCGCATCGGCTTGCATGCGGATCGAAAGGAGCATCGTTATGAAATTGCGGTCATTGACGACTCGGCAGAGGATCGAAAGCTGCTGGCTGAAAAAATTCAAAATTTCTGCCTGCGCGAATCGCTGATCTATGAAATCCGTTCATTTTCCTCGGGAAATGAATTTCTGCAAGCTTCACGCGCGGACTGGGATATCATCTTCCTGGATATTTTCATGAACGAAATCGACGGTATGACCCTGGCCCGGACTTTGCGGGGAAACAACGTCCATTCTTTAATTGTGTTCACCACTTCCAGCCGTGATTATGCGATTGAGAGCTATGATGTCCGGGCTTTTCACTATCTTGTTAAACCGATTCCGCAGGATAAGCTCGACGAGGTTTTGCGTTAAGTGAAAATCAATACGCTCGCGCAATCACTACATCGAAGTAAAGGAAGGCCGGATCATGGCCCGTGTTTTAGTCCGGGACATCATGTATACCGATTATTACAATCATTACATTCAAATTCATACGTCCAACCGGATGATCAAGACTTATATGTCCTTTGCGGAATTTTCACCGCTGCTTTTAAAATACAAACAGTTCATCAGTCCCTACCGCAACTGTATGATCAATATGGACTATGTCCAGCAGATGGATGATCATGATTTTCTGATGAAGGATCAGGTTCAGATTCCCATCAACCGCGCGCGCAAAGGTGAAATTCGTCAGGCCTACGCTGATTATTCATTTAAGCGCCTGAACGAGGGGTAAGCATCATGACGCTCCTGGATTATTTTTTAAGCTTGGGCACCCGCTTGGCGCCCTATTTGTTTTTGATTTTAATTCCCTTTCGCAATCATCTGCGCTGTTCCTTCCGCCGGGGCGTACTGTATGCCGTTCTGTTTTATCTCGGCACGACGCTGATTGTTTATCTCTTTGGTGAAACGTATGGAATCAATTCAATCTGGATGCTTCCGTTTACCTGTTTCTTCCTGGCCTTCTGCCTCTTTCTGGCTTATCATGTCCTGCGCACTTCATTACGCAAGCTCTTGTTTCTGATTCTATTGATCGAGAACTATTCGGATATTGTCTTGATGTTCTCGGAAATTCTGGAAACGCACCTCGCCGGACTGCTTCCGGGGTTCTCTGCGGTCGGGTTGGTATCGCTTTGCCGGATGCTCGTCTTTGTCCTCAGCGCTCCTTTAATCCATTATTTTCTGACGCATCAGGTTCTGCCGGTCTGGGAGCATGAGGACACGCCGGAAATCTGGAGTATGTTATGGCTGATCCCCGCTTCGTTCTATCTTATCTACCGCTTAGGCTTTACCTCGTCGATCGCTGCGCTGCACAGCGAAATTACATCGCCGTTGTTGCTGGCAATCGTCTGGACCGCGGGTACCTTTCTTTCTTACTACGCGACGCTCAGCATGATCAATTTCAACGAGGAAAAGCAGCAGCTTCAGCAGCAGCTGCAGGTGCAGGAATATCAGGCGTTGATCCGCGACAAGCAAGCTGAACGGCTGGCCGCAAGTATCGCCAGCACACGTCAGACCCGGCATGATCTGCATCATTATCTGCTGACATTAAAGACGTACATGAATCACGGAGAAACGGAAAAGCTGCGGGATTCTCTGAATCAGTTCATCAGTAATTTCGAATCTTCGATCAAAACGCCGGTCTGCGAGAATTTGTTGTTCAGTGCGATCGTGCGGTATTACATGGATATGGCGGAGGAAAGCGGGATTGAATTTACAACGTCGATTGTTCTGCCGCCGGCATTGGCGATTAAGGATACCGATTTAACCGTCATTCTGGGCAACATGCTGGAAAATGCAATGGAAGCGTGTCTGCGTCAAACGGCAGGGAGAAGCTCAGTTTATCGAGGTCAAAAGCCGAATGCAGGGAAATAACGGTCTTGTTCTGCAATGCCGCAACAGCTATAACGGCCAGGTGAAGAAGCAGGATGAAACATTCCTGTCGTCAAAACGGGAGGGGAAGGGATCGGTCTTTCCTCGATCGGACGTTGTGCGCTAAATATCACGGCGTTCTGAAAATTACGCCGAAAGATAATACGTTTACAGTCAACCTTTTGTTAAACCTGCCGGCCGCCGCCTGAGATTGGCGATCCGTGGAAAGGGTATCCAACTCTTTTTGATTTTCATGAAAAAACCTGAGCCGGTTGAAGTCGTTCGATCCTATCAACAGCCCAGGGTTTTTATCTGGATTTTATCTTATTAATTTCCAATCTAGGATTCCCGGATCAGCGGGTAGCGCGCCGTCATTTCCATGACTTCCTGACGCAGCTTCGCTTTCAGCGCTTCATCTTCGGATTTTTTTTGAGCACAGTCGTGATCCAGCGGGCGACCTGACGGAATTCCTCTTCCTGAAAGCCGCGCGTGGTCATCGCCGCCGTTCCCAACCGGATACCGCTGGTCACAAACGGTTTTTCCTGATCGAATGGAATCGTGTTTTTATTGCAGGTGATGTTGATTTCATCCAGCAGTGCTTCCGCTTTCTTACCTGTGATCCCATAGGAAGATTTCACGTCGGCCAGGATGAGATGATTATCCGTACCGCCGGTCACGATCCGCAGTCCTTCCTGTTGGAGCGCTTCGCAGAGAGCCTGGCAATTTGCGATAATCTGGCGCGCATAGTCGGTAAATTCGGTTTCAGCGCTTCGCCGAAGCACACGGCTTTCCGGCGATCACATGCATCAGCGGGCCGCCCTGGATTCCCGGAAAGACGTTGCGGTCGAGATCCTTGGCAAATTCCTGCTTGCAAAGAATAATGCCGCCGCGCGGACCGCGCAGGGTTTTATGTGTTGTAGACGTGACGAAATGGGCATAAGGCACCGGGCTCATGTGGAGTCCTGCCGCGACTAAACCGGCGATATGCGCCATATCGACCATCAGGTACGCGCCAGCTTCGTCGGCAATTTCCCGGAATTTTTAAAGTTGATCTCCCGCGGATAGGCACTCGCGCCTGCGACAATCAGCTTCGGCTTTACTTCCAGAGCGATCCGGCGCAGTTCCTCATAATTAATTTGTTCAGTTTCTTTATCCACCCCGTAGCTGTGGAACTCGTACAGCCGGCCGGAGAAATTCAGCTGATGGCCGTGCGTCAGATGGCCGCCGGAGCTTAAATCCATGCCCAGGACTTTATCACCCGGCTGTAAGATTGTCATATACACCGCCATATTCGCCTGAGAGCCGGAATGCGGCTGGACGTTGGCGTGTTCGGCATGGAATAATTCGCACAGCCGGTCGCGGGCCAGATTCTCGATGATATCGACGTCCACGCAGCCGCCGTAATAGCGCCGTCCCGGATACCCCTCGGCGTATTTGTTGGTCAGGATGGAGCCGACGGCTTCCAAGACATCCGGGAGACATAGTTTTCAGAAGCGATTAATTCAATGTTATGGGTCTGGCGCTGAGTTTCCAGTTCAATCGCCTTGCGGACTGCGGCATCATGCATATCAAGATCCTCTTCTCGTTCTTATCAGCTTGATTATATCACGCTTTGCGTCTTCGCGAAGCAAAACGCTTCGACAATGTATTTCAGTTACAGCGCGCTAACTGTGGATAACGGATCACCTGTCAGCGATTCATCCTTCTTTGCGGCTTCCATGAATGACTTGTATATGACAATGATCTTTTACCGTATGTCTTAAAAGCTAATTTTTGCCGCGGATCTGATGTCGTCCTCTCCTTTGAACCGTTTGTTTTCTGCATTGGATACAACGTATTCTCAATATAGTCTTCAATGAAAGTCACGGCATCCATTTTTTCCAAATCTGAACTCGTTAAATTCAAAATTTTGATCCGGTTATTATTTTGATCCAGGATGACGCAATGTCCGCCTTGCATCCGATCTCCTGTAAACCTGATAACGGAAGCCCAGGAATTCCTGATTCACTTCAATGCGCTCAACGTTTTCTTTTTCGGTTTAATTCCTTTCTGAATCACCTCGATCAGTTCCAGGGCTCTGTTTCTGATAAACGTATTTAAAAATTTCAGACGTTCCTCGCTGACGTTATAGCGTTCATGCTTTTTAAACTCGAAATGAGACAGTCTGGATAATTTCCTGGCGTCTGTCGATCGCAAAACCAGCTGACGAGTTCATCATGCGTCCCCCCCAACGCCGAATAACGATGTTCATATTGATAAGTTTTCCATTGCCCATTGGCAATATATCTCTCCGGCATCGTTGAAAACAAAGAAATTCCATGATCAAATAACGGCGCCAAACTGAGATATTGATTCGTAGAATTATCCTTTAAAAATCCAAAATTCCCATAATGCCGGTCTTCGTTGTTGATCAGCGCATCCAATAAAATCATATTTTGAAATCAGAGAAACAACCGATTTCTTTTCATTTTTTCAACAAGCTCCTTGATGGATCGCTTCTTTAACACAGTACCCACCGGCACATAGGATCGTTCCTTGTTTGTAAAATTTTCACAGACACTCGCCAGAATTCCTTTCCATTTCTGCAAGTCGTAGCTTACATGAGAGAAAATCTAGTTCTGCCGCAATCTGCGCCGCATAAAATTCGGAATACGGCTCTAAGCCCGGCATTGGAAAACAATTCGGCATTGGTTCCGCCTTTGTATAAATAAAGCTTATCGTTCAATCTCCGCCAGGCTTTGGGAAGCATGCCGTTCGTGGTCATTTCCGGACTCGGCGACAATTTCCTTCAGCGTCGTCGAATAGCCCTGTGAACGCAACCAGACTCAACGCTTCCGAAAACTGTTGTCATACAAATTATAGTCGTCAAAGCGGCCTTGGAAATCCTCAGGCACAATCCAATAAACATCATTCACAGGAAAGCCCTTTGCAGATAGTAATCAAACCTTCCATATCTTTGTATTTCAGTCCCTGACTTGCCAGAATTTCTTCAACAAAGGCCCGGTTTCGGGGAATCATCCGGTGTTGGATCCAAGCTTCAAAGCGAGCTTTCATCGCTTATCATTTCAGGCAAGTCTTCTGTCTTTCACTCATCCATCGAATGAATGCTCTGGTCACCGTAGCTCCCTTTTTCAATATCAAATAAAATAAGCGGCATATCTTCTTTTTCAGCCAATACATCCGGATCTCCCCCTTTCTTATGACTTCATTATACCTTAAAAGGCCAGTAAATTCATATTAACCATATCTCATTAAAATAACAAGCTGAGGCATTCTATTATAAGTTCTTCTAAAATCAATGAAATGAATCTATAAAAGTGAAATCGAACCATTCAGCTCGCACCTATATACTTCGCTTTGTATATCGCCTTGGAAGTATTGAATCACATTTTGTTCAAGAAGCTCCAGCTTTTTCGCTGTAATCGGAAGGCAGATTAGAAATGGAGCTCAAATCCTGGGGATCAAAATGATAGAAAAGATGTTTTTAACACTTGCCCATAAACAAAGACGATTTTCGAAGAAACCGTCTGATCTTGCGGATGACGCCGGGACAAAGAGTAAATACAGCTGCATAGTTCCAGAAATGCCGCTTCATGAAAATTATTTTCTTCGTATGTAAATAATAGAGAAAGCTTCCATCTTCCGCTTTTCCAATTTCGCATTCAAAATCTCCATTGCCTCCATGATTTTCTCTTCTTTATAAGTTTTATTCATCTTATCACATGAAACGACGGTGAACAATAATCTCTTTTCGCTGTCAAAATCATAAGTTTGAATTCTTGTATCCAAAAAGAAGCATCAGGGATTTTTAAAGCCTGTCGTTCATTCCGTCAGGTTGACAAGCCACTTTCTCCTTCCGGACTAAATGATAAGCCAGCGTCAGCTTCGCTAACTCGGTCATTTGTCCGATCAGGTACATCTGCATGATATTCAGTCCGGTAAAATACGTCAGCATCCCGATCAAGGGAAGACTAATCAGCCACATAAACCCAGAATCCACAAACAAAGTCGAGCGCGTATCCCCCGCCGGCCCGCAGGATAAAATAACATTGCGTATTCGCGGTATACGTCCAGAACATCACGGCCATGACCCGCAGCATTTGAGCCGCAATCTGTTTGGTCTGCGTACTAACCTGATACCAGGACGGTACGACAAACGAAGAACCAAACATATAAAAAGAGAATAAAACCGCAAGAAAAACCGCAAAGGCTAACAGCTGATACGCCCGGTCCCGTGCTTCTTCCATCCGATCAGCGCCTAAAAGGCTTGGAAACCAGAATCGTGGTTGCCGTAGCCAGTCCGCCAAACAAAGACGAAGAAGAATCAGGTCGCTGATCGTGTTCGCAATTGAATATCCTGCCATAACCTCAGGTCCGCGTTGGGAATAGAATTTAAACAACGTTGCCATCCCCATTGACCACATCAGTTCATTCAAAGGCCAGCGGCAGCGCTTTTTTAAAGATCGTCCACGCTAAAGACCGCGGAATCGAAAAGCAAGTCGCACAATTTGGTTTTAAACGCAAACGGCCTGCGTTTCAGAAAATAAAGATAAAGTGCGGCTTCCATCAGCCGGGCAATCACCGTCGCCAGTGCCGCTCCTGCACGCCCAGAGCAGGAAATCCGAATTGTCAAAAATCAGCACATAGTTCAGCAGCGTGTTCATTAAACCGCACTGGCGCTGATCACTAACGGCAGGCGCGGTTCTCCGGCAGCGCATCGCGCTCGCTGCGGTTAACGAAAAGCGCCGTCGGGGGCAAGGTCCATGCCGCCATCACCATATACCGGCTTCCAGCTGCAACGACCTCCGGGATGCTCGTAAAGAATCCCAGATCAGCGCAGGGGCCAGGACTTCCGCCAACCAGAACCGGAATCAAGATCAAACCGGCTCAAGCAATGAAAACCCGGAAGGTCTGCTTCATCCGTTCGAGTCCTCAGAACTGTGCGATAAAAATTGCCGCAGCGGCTAATAATCCATTCACCGCAAAATCGCAATCATCGTAAATCGGTTCACGGCGCGACACCGCTGAGCGCGCCTCGTTGCCTAGCTGCCCCACCATCAGATTATCCACCAGGATTGACCGAGCTGGTGATCAGCTGCTGAAACATCAGCGGAACCCCCACCGCCAGCGCTGTCCCTGTAAAACTGCCGATCCCCGATCCACCGGCTCTGCTTCTCTGCATTGACTTTTTCCTCCTATCCTACGCCGTTTCGCTGTCAAAACAAAGACAGCCAGGACGCGACGCCCGGCTGCCAATATCTTCAACCTAGCAAGAAAGCTTTACGCTTCGTTATGCGTGTTGAAATATTTTGTTTCTGAATGATACGACATATCCGTCAGATCGATGCCATAATCCACCGCCAGCCGGTGCCAGGATCTGAACGACCGGGGAAAGCTCCAGGAAGATAAATTCCCACCCGTCAGCGAAATCGGCAGGATCACTGGCATCGATTGGGTTTCACAATCAGATAGCCATACCCCAGCTCATTCTTCGCAAATGTCGTCAGCTGATGCGCGCACGTCTTCCCGCCGTCATGCAGAACGATAACACAGTTGGACGGCGTATACCCCATCGTTGGACCATGCCGTCGTCAAATTCATAGCCGACGCCAATTCGGCGCTTCGAGATTTGAATCTTTAACGCCCTTCCAGTGCGACACCCCACAGCGAATCGTAAAGCTAGTGAAGGTTTCATCAGCTTTTCCTGATTTTCCCGGTCAAACCAGGCCATTGCTTCCTTGACAATCGCCGGATGATTTCGTGCCAGCCTTTGCCTGATTGAGATAAGCCGCTGTCTGATCTTCTGTAAGCACACCGCGGGCTTCCCGATGGCCATTCCATCAACATCGGTTAAACGCTGGGAACAGTAACCAATCGTGCGCATCAGATATTCCTCAACCCCGTTGCGCTGATTGATAAAAGACGTCGACCATCTTGGCGATCGGACTGTCCTCGCCATCGGTCACCGCCGCTGTCAAATAGCCCAGCTTTGTGATCTTCTCCGCTGCCATGCAGGTCAGCGTCGAAGTACCAGAATGGGAAGTAAAGACATACAATGCGTTCGGATTATAAGCAAAGCAGTTATAAAGCAGCTCATTCGGCAGCACGCAGATCGTCTCCCGAATTTTCTCAATAAACCGGCGGGCTGTGACAGCGCTGGTGTTGGACGTACCAGAGCCGATCAGTAAAATCTGATTGATTTCCGGATGTGCTTTGACGGTTTGCGTCAGCGCTGCGAATGTTTCCTCACGATGGATTTAAAATATCGGTGCAGACTGCCCGGGATCCGATTGATGACTTCAAGCATGGTAACCATAGAATAATTCCTCCTTGTTTATGTATATATTTTCGTACTTTCTTTACTTAGACTAGTCCGATAAACCGTCCCAGAATACTGAACGCGATAATGCCGAGAATGATCGTAATCGGCTTGACGTCTTTTCTTGAGGAAATAGAAGCAGACGAAGACCAATGCCAATGGCAGGGCCGATGGCATGATCGAATCGATCAGCGACTGAACGGACATTTCCACCTCATTCATCGTAAAGACATACGCGCGATGTTCAGACTAACCATCGAGCTGGTCATCGCTCCGACGGTCATCAGGCCGACAATCGTCGTCACACTTCGTCAAAAACTGCATTAAACCGGATTCTGAAACCTGACTTAAGAATTTGGAGCCAGGCCGAAGCCGAGGAACGGGCCATAATAACGACAGATATGCGCTGGAATGATTGAAGATCACCAACATCAGGATCGGGCCGAGAACATTGCCCTGCAGGCAGCGACAAGCCGATGCCGTAGCAACAATCCGCCAGGATCCCCAGAAGATCGAATCACCGATACCGGCGAACGGTCCCATTAACGAAAGCCTTAACCGCATTGATCGATTTTTGTCCATCGTCGGATCTTCCGACGCCTGCTTTCGCCGCGGATAACCCGGTGATAAAGCCCGCGACCGTCGGCGTCGTATTGAACAGTTCCCAATGCCGCTTATACCCTTCGATCCGTTCTTCCTGTGTATGATAGTAACGATTGATGACCGGAATCATAACGCGGACATACGCTAACGCCTGCATTTTTCCATTTCCATAATGGAGCACAGCGACAACGTCGGAATCCGATCTGTTTGCACATCTTGACGTCTTCGTCCGATAAGTTCAGTCTTTCTTTAATCATTGAATAATTCCTCCTCCTCTGAAGCTTCCGGGGCTGCTTTATTCATTTTGAAATTACCCTCAAAGTACAGAATAACGCACAGGATGACGCCGAAGAAGGCGACGGCCAGAATCGGCAGGTTGAGATAAGCGACCAATAAGAAGCCCAGGAAATAATAAACGCACATTTTCTTGGACCATCATCTTTAACAACATCGCGAAGCCGACCGCAACCATCATACCTGCCGCAACGCCCAGGCTGCCGGTGACGAATTCCGGAATGATGAAATCATTTTCTCGACAACCGTGGATCCTGCCATAATCGCGAATGTGACCAGGAGTGCTTTCGGAATATACAACGTCAGGGCAACGACGTAGAACATCCGTTCCAGACCTTTGTAATCCCCTTTGTCCATCATTTTTAAATTGTCGGATGCCAGAATGTACGCAATGTCAGCCAAATGGAGCTGGTCATGGACACTAACAGAGCGACAGGAACCGCCAGCGCCAGCGCGACTTCGACGTCGGCGTGCATAATAATTGCGAACGCCGTACCGACAGCGGTGCCGACTAATGAATCCGGCGGCGTGGACGCGCCGATCTGAACAGCGCCCATGAAGACCAGTTCCAGGAAGCACCGATCATGACGCCGGTCTTCAGATCCCCCAGAAAGAAGCCAATGACCGAACCGACAACCATCGCCAGGGAGCACATCGGAAATGACAGGTATTCCTCTAGGAAACCTAAAACCAGGTAGATCACCCCGACGATGACGCTTTGAACAATCAACATAAGTTTTCCCTCCTCTTATTTCAATAACTTCTCATAATCGACTTTAGGCTCGTTGGGAATCATCCGGAATTCCAGATAATTCACTTTTCATGCAGTTCCTTGAGATTCACCAGATCCTCTTCCGTTAAGAAGATACCGGAGCTGAATGAACGGCTGTTTTCACGCTTACGGATTCCGCCGATATTCACGCGGTGGATTTCCTCTGTCTGCCGGACTAACCGCACGGCGTCGGCCAGTGTCCTGACGATGACGAAGATCCGGATTTTCTGAGCGTGCGGATGATTCAGCAGCTTCGCTCCGTCGTCAATCGATTTGATCGCCAGCTTCACCCCGTCAGGCTTCGCCATTTTGAAGGCCAGTTTGGCCATGTCGTTTTCCGCCGCTTCGTCATTGGCGATCAGGAATGGCTTCCGGATGGACCTCGTTGACCCAGGTCAGCGCCACCTGTCCATGAAGCATTCGTTCGTCGATCCGCATCAGAATTACCATAATTCATCCTCCTTCATCTCTCTGATGGATCTGAAATTGAATCCGAGCATGTTTTCCTTCGTCGATTCCACGGCGTGCTTTACCGTTTCCTCGATCCCCGCCTGCGGACTGGCCAGTAAAATTTCCAGGACCATCGACAGGCACATGCCCGTTTGACGTACACATTGGGGCAGAGGCAGAGCTGCATCATCTGATGATGAACGCTGCCGTTGTTGATATCGGTCAGAATGATAAATTCATCGTTAGGCTGTTCTTCCACCCTTTTCCGCACCCGTTCCAGAATCATATCCGGTTCGTCATAATGATCCAGGTCATACACTTCAAGATCAGCCTGACACCCCAGAATCATATTGACCGCGCTTTGCATGCCTTCTGCCAAATGACCATGGGAAGTCAGTATCACCTTCCGCATCCGCTTCACCTCGTTTCTTCACCCTCTTATCAGCAAAAAACGCGCCAAGCTCTGCTTTTTGCGCGTTTTTTTATACAACTTTCTTAAAATTTTTCGTTTTTCCTTGGTTTTCTCCGGTTATTCGGTAAATCCGACGCTTTCCATCAGTTCCGATTTGGATTCTTCGACACATTCAACCTGTTTTCGACAGATTTCCCCTGCACGATATAATTGTAAAGATAGCCGATCTCCGCCGTGGGATGACGACATTGTAGGCCCACACGCGGCCGAACACCTCCCGGATCATCGCGATGAAATCGCCGTGCTCAGCTTCAAATTTCTCCAGGTTGAGATAGTAGACAGAAGCGCTTGTCGATGATCAGCCGCTCGATCAAACAGCTGATATGCAGATAAAGTCCGATCAGGATGTTGTTGGACAACGTGAATTCCAGCCGTTTCTGTATCTGTTCGAGGATTTCCTCGACGTACACGATAATTTTTCTCCGGATTGAGAATTGTCAGATAGTCGATCAAGTTATCCAGGGAGAAGTTGCGCACCATGTTCTGCGTAAATACCGTCAGCTCCTCGTCGTTCATCAACATTCCCAACTTTTCTTTGAGCACCCAGCTGTCGCTTTGATTGATGATATCTTCGATTGAGATAAACGGAATACCTTGCGGTTTCAGATTCAGCGTGCCAAGAATCAGAATAACATTGTATTTATCAAAAATTCTGACGCCTGGCGGTGCTGAAGCGTATCGGCAGCGATCGGAATGACCGTCAGATCCATTTTTTCGGGAAGCTGTTTTCCACCAGTGCGGCAATCTTGCCCGCAATCCCAATGCCGGAGGAACAAACTGTCAGAATCGCTTTGGGACGGACACGGTTTTTAATGATCACGTAATTCGGCAGCGAGCGCTGCTTGGCCTGTTCAGAATCGTCTCCAGCGAATCCCTTCCATGATCATCGCGCCGACGTCCAGGGCCAGCTTGGTCGTGACATTTGTTGATGATGCCGATATCCAGATCGGCAGTCTGATCGATATATTTCTGAATGCCTTCCAGCGAGCCCATGTCGACCATGACGATGATCTCGTGACAATTCCGGATTTCACTCAAATACTGTTTAAGCTTGTTGGTGATCGTTTCAAAATGACTTTCAACCGGCATGTCGATCGCCGTGAAGATATTCTGGTGCAGCAGCTGATTCGCCAGCTCTGCGATCCCCTGGCTGGCAATGGAATAACCATGCGCCATGATGACGACCGGAATCGGCGCCGGCTGATAGCCCGGTTAAAGTAGAGAAAAACAACGTCGTCGTGATTTCCTCAAATGCGCCCAATGGCAGATTCAGGCGGGTTTGCAGCAACGGCAGGATTTCATTGGCAATCGAAACCAGCTTGGGGTTGACCGTTTTTAACGTTTCCTGGAAATCGCTGATGCTGCGGCCGCGGCGGCGCAGCTCCACGGCACTGATCGGCTCATTCTGAAGCAGATCGGTGAAGTAGCGGGCCAGGATCTTAATTTCGTTGTTGGACAGCTCGGGCATTCCGTATTTCTTATTCAGCAGCCGGTTGATGTTCGCCAACAGGCTCTGGACGATCTCCTCCTGCGGCGAGCTGAAATTTTCATTGTTGAAAACAGGAAATCAACGTATTGTTCCAGCTGCAGCGTCGTCGTGGCCAGAAACGTGTCAAGCGACAGCTCATGCTTCTGGAAGCGTTCGTAATTCTGCATCGCGGCATGATAAAACAACAGATACCGGCTTTCTCCGCCGCCCCGCGGCAGCAGCTCGCCCAGCGGCAGCAGCCGGCTCACGCTGCCTTGATCCATTAACGGATTCCCAGCGGATTGCGGACCAGTCCGGAAGGCAGATCGCTGATATGCAGATCGAGCGTCGGACTGGCGTTTTAATCGCCTTCATGTACGCACCGGCCATACCGACCTGGATATCGTTTTTCAGCTCGCCGATGTTGTGACGGAATTCATGCTGCTCCAACAGGCGGTAGGCAGATTCACTGATCCGCACCGGCATTTTGAACTTGGTCTGTTCGGTTTCAAGAATATACCGGATCAATTCGCGCTCTCCGTCAGCGGCCGTTCTTTCAACGCCGGAATCTGAATCACGATCGAATTCTGCGGAACAGCGTTTTCAACAACGCCTGATCCGGGTTTTCCGTCGTTGCGAACACAAAGCGCACCGTACTGGCAAGCCATTTTGATTATCGCCGACCCGGTGATAAACGCCCTTATCCATAAACAAAAACAACTTTTTCCTGACATTCCGGCGTCAGGCTGTGAATTTCATCCAGGAATAACATCCCCTTGTCCGCCAGTGCCAGAAGTCCCTCGCTGTCCTTCTCCGCTCCGGTGTACGCGCCTTTGGTATAGCCGAACAAACTGGTCAGAAAGAAATCCGGATTGTCCGAATATTCCGCACAGTTGACCGTGATCAGCTTTCCTTCGCTGCCGATCAGCCCACGCTGTACGCAATAGTCATACAGCTTCGCGGCCAGTAAAGCTCTTACCGCTGCCGGGGCCATGAAGCAAAACTGCCAGTCCGCTGCCGGGATAATTCATCGCCGCCTTGCATTGCTCGATTGCGTAGTGCAAGCTGCCGTTGCCGCCAATCAGATCGGAGAACACCGAGCAGTTTCTCCTGCAGCTGATCCGCCTGATTCCATAAGTCCTCGGCGTTGTCATAGACGCTGGCAAAGCCGTCGTTTTCCAGCGCGCGCGCGCTAAAAAACAGGTGGGGTGTGCTCCGATTTTAATCAGCTTCCCTTCATAAAACAATTCGTTAAGGTATTGGGACGCAAGATTGCGGAGATGTCCAGCTTCTCCGCTAAGCTCCGGGCACAGAACAGTTCCCCGAGATCGAGTTCGCGGACCGGCCGGCCCGTCATCTGCGTTTCGATCCTCTCATAGAGCTGACGCTTCGTTTATTTTCCATGACTCTGCTCCTCTTCCAGTCCATTGTAAATTCAATCAATAATTTTTACAATTCCTTTATTATCAAGGAGATTTCCCAATTTTAACATTCCCCATGAAAGCGCTTGCCAGAACTGTGGGATTGGACTACACTGAAAATCAGGAGAGTACCGAGATGAAGAACAAACAAAGTCTGCGCTTACATCAAGCCCCAGCGGCAGCGCCAGGCCTTCTCGCCTGCACGCAGCCGTTTTGTCGAAACCCCTAACAAAAAACCGACAGGAACTGGCCGTCGAGCTGCGCTCGCTGATCGCCGCTAATCCGTTTCTGCATACCGTTTCCGACGAAGTGCTGTTCGCTCAGGCCCAGCCAGAGTTCGATCTTCGCGCCGACTTACTGAACCAGCTGCACACCGGCCGTTGGCGCTTCCGCCTCGACGTGGCGGAGTATATCATTGAGGCATTGGACGATCATGGCTTCTACGATCCAGCCCAGCCGGCACCCGGTTTTCAGCCGGAGGAAATCGCGGCCGCGCTGCGTAGGGGGTTCAACAGCTAGAGCCGTTCGGTATCGGCTGCCGCAATAGTCTGGATTACATCCGCCGGCAGCTCAGATTTCGGAATGAAAGAATGGCGCTGCGGATCCTGGACGAAGGCGCGGAGGAATTAAGCCGCGGTCAAATTTCAACGCTGTGCCGGAAACTCAGGTTGACGGCAACCGAACTGCAGGATCAGCTGAACGTGATCCGTTCCTGCCAGCTTTATCCCTGCCAGCTCGGCCCCGTGGAAAACACCTATGTGCAGGCTGACGTCCGTTTGACGCTGGAAGACGGGGAGTTCTCGATTATCCCGCTTTCCCCCGCAGGTTCTGCTCGACATCCCGGCCGGGCCGCTCAGCCCTCAGCTGAAGCAATACTTAAAAGAAGCTCAGCTGACATTGGATCTGATCGACCAGCGTAATCTCACGATGCAGCTGGTCTTCCAGTGCCTTGTCCGACGCCAGCGGGATCATTTGCTTCAAGACGCGCCGTTAGCGGTTTGCCGCTTAAAGGAAGTGGCAGAGGAAACCGGACTTCATCTGTCCACAGTATCCCGCGCCTGTGCGCATAAATATTATGAATTCAACGGCCGGATCCGGCCCTTTTCCGATCTGTTATGCAAAGCGCTGCATCAGATCAGCCGCGACAGGATCGAAACGCAGCTCAAGCGGTGGATCGCTGAGGAAGACCCGGCTATCCCGCTGGATGATGAACAGCTGGCGCTGCGTTTTCAAAATGAGGGTGGTCCTCTCCGCAGACGGATCGCCGATGTCCGCAAGCGGCTTAACATTCCCAATTCTATCAACGCAGATTGGTTAAAACACAGACTGAAACATATCAGATGCTTACTCAGTCTACAATAAAAACAAAAAGGCAGGCGGTACAAAGCTTTATATAACGCTTTATAATGCCTGCTTCTTTGTCTTAAAACACGAAGTCTGCCCTATCTGGGTATCCGTTACTGCTTATCTTTTTATTGCTTAGGGATCAAAATTCAAAAAGCCTTCAAATGTTCTTCTCTAAAGCTTCAAACGGAAAAAGTTATTTCGCTAAAGCATGCTTGGCTGCCGCTTCACCTGCCAAATTCCCGAATCCGTACACAGAAGCTGAGCGTCACCGGATACATAAACCTGGTTAAAGTACTTCCCGTTGATTAATTCACCTGCCGCATATAACCCATCGATCGCCTCGCCATCCGTTGAAAGAACCTGATTAATGTCCGACGTTTTTAATCCGCCGATGGTTCCCATTGTAATGGTCTTAATACTGATCGCATAATACGGTCCTTCATGAATAGGAACTAAGGTCGTCTGGCCCAGGTCCGTATCCACTCCCTTTTCACAGAATTGATTATAGCGCTCGACCTGAGCCGTCAGCACTTCGGGATCCATCCCGGTTTTCTGAGCCAGTTCTTCCAAAGTTTCCGCTCGATAAACAATTTTATCATCGACGCGCTGATTCGCTTCAATAAAACTCTATGCCTGCCGGGAACCCTTCCCCGGTAAAGATTGAAAAATTTCACCGGTCCGTTCCATTGCGTCCGCAAACGCGATCGAACGGGGACCGTATAAGGCGTTTACGTTCAGAATTCTTTGACCGGTCTTATCGACGACAAAATAATTAGCATAGTTGATCAGGCTGTTCAGCGTATTCGGAAAGTACGTCGAATATCCGCCGGCATCGGCGCCGATAGCTAAGTCCATCCACCAGCCGTCTTCATACACAGCGGCGCCTAATTTCTCCGCCATTAAAATTCCGTCGCCGGTATCCGTCATGGCTGCCGTTGTGTACGGAAGAATCCACTCGCTTGGAAATTCCGGACAGAAGCGTTCCATTAATTCCGGACTTGCCGCCCATCCGCCAGTTGCCAAGACCACTGCCTTAGCCTGAACAGTCAGAGTAGAGCCATCTTCTTTTCGCACAATACACCAGTAATCCGGCCTTGATCATCCGTCAGAATTTGTGTTGCAGGCGTATTGTAGAATATTGAAAAGTTTTCTTTTTCTTCCAGCCAGGCCATGCCTGCCGCGATGTGATCCGCGCCGCCAGCCTCGCCGTCAAAAGCGCTCGTCCGAGTCGCCGGATAGTGCCAAACTTTGAAATCGCCGCCAAAACCGTCAGGACCGGCAATCCCTACATTATGATTTTCAGAATTCCCAAATCTGCGGCTGAGCGTTCAATCATCGCACGCACCGCTTCACGGTCTGTTTCATCCGGTTTCACGGACTGGTCTTCACAATCATTAAAGTAGTCCATATAGCCGTCAACATCCAAATCATAACCGACAGCTTGCTGCTGTTGCGATTGAACGGCAGTGATAAAGCCGCCGGAATACTTTGACGATCCGCCCGCTGCGCCGGCCTTCTCCACCGCAACCACCTTTGCACCTGCATCCAATGCGCTCATGGAAGCCGTAATTCCGGCCAGTCCCATACCAACGACAACCACGTCAGCACTGACTTCCTCGTCAGTCTTTGAGGCCGGCAGCGGCGATTTCAACAAGTCCAAATTACCTCCCGCCTGTTCGCAGGCATCTTCGACAGCGTTTAATATAGCACGGCTGGTAAAGGTTACCGACGACACAACGTCAACTGCCAGCGATTGATTTTCAAGAATAGCTTCCGGTATCTGTTCCAATGCGGCATCCGCAATATTTCGGGTTTCACCGTGTTCCAGAATTTCTATTTTCTCAATTTTTGAATCGCTGAAAGTTACCGCTACTTTTACCGGACTGCGGATTCCCTGCGCTTCCGCCGTATAAGTTCCGGCCGTATAAGCCTGTGGTGTAGATGATGCGGTTGGATTTTCAGATGTAGTCTCTGAACAAGCGCTGATTGACAAAATTAAAAAAGCGCTGATCAGAAGTTGAATCACTTTCTTCATTAATCTTCCCTCCTGTTTTTATTATAAAGGAGCAAATTGTTATTTTTCTAACAACTAGATTTCTTTTTTCAAACTATTTTCCTTCTTTCCGGCAGAAAATCCGAAGAGTTCAGATTATAATAAAGTCAAAGGAGAAAAGCCGGAATGGAAATCAGAAATTTAACTTATTTTGTACAAGTCTGCCAGGATTTAAATGTATCCATCGCGGCAGGAAAGTTGTATATCACTCAGCAGGCGTTGTCGAAAAGCATCAAACCTTAGAAGCTGAATTAGGTTCGCCGCTGTTTATAAAAGTTCCTACGGGCGTTGCCATGACGCCTTATGCAAAAAGCAATTTTTCCCATCTGCCAGGATATATTATCCTCATTTAATTCCGGACTGCATAAAATCCATTCCATTACACGCGAGGGCATCATTCCGCTGCGGATTGCGGCGGCTTATCAGACGATGGAATCAATATCGCCTACCTTGATTGAAGACTTTATGGCCCTACAGAACCAGGCTGAAATTCAATTTGACGGCTACCCCGACAAAGTAGCTGAGCAGCATGTGCTGACCGGCAAGGCTGATTTCCTGTTTACCGTCGGAATGCCAATGGTCCAGCAACGCTTCAAAAGTTATCTCATCAAAAATTATCACTGTGTCTGATGGTCAGTCCTAAGCATCCGCTTTATGCGAAAACTGAGTTGTCGATCCAGGATCTGCATCGCCAGGCAATCCATTGTGCCGGACCTCAGTTTAAAACATATCATCTGCTTAGAGACAAAGCAGCCGCCGTTTCCGCTGAGCCTGTTCTGATTCCGACCAGCGGATATCTGTTTTCCACTTATGAAAACATTTTTAAGAAGAATAACGCTGTCATCGGGATCATGAGCAATACGGGCTGTCCGGGATTCCCTGAAGTCCGGCAAATTCCGTTCACTGACCCCGATCTTAACTGGGATATTTATTTTGCTTATCTGCATGATCATCGCCTGAGCGAGATCGAAGTCAGCTTTGTCCGCTATGTCCTGAGCTTCGCTTGACCGAATCTTATGGATCCCCGTGAGTGCGTTGTTTTCGTCGCCTGGCATGTGATTAAAAAGTTTTCCTTTTGGCCGGCTGACGTTCGCAACCATTCAATGACCTCTGTTCTCCAATTCTGAATTATTGTCCGGAAATCAGCATCAGGGATTGGCCTGATGATCTATCCTTGATCGTGCGTAAATATCTGATCATAGATTTGATCTGCACAGAGAATCAGTTTCTCGGTACGGCTAATTTTTTTAAAGATGTTTCAGTCATAACAGGAAAATCCCGGATCTTATTCCCGAGTCTGATTACGGCTTTCTTCCCATAATAAAATCCCACCTCTATCGTTAAGTGAAATTTAATGATTTCCTTTAACAATTTTAGTGGGATTGAATCAAAATTTTAGAGCGTTTTTTGACTCTGAACCTTAGATCCGGTACAGCCGTTCGATGTACTGTGCTTCCAGCGATTCGTTGAACTCGCGGCCGCCGTCGATATTCTGGGATTTATAAATCGGCGGGTGATGCCTTTTTCAATTAAGATTTCCGCCGCCCGGTACGTTACAGCCTGCACCAGAACCGACGTGGTAATCATCGACATACCGCAGATCTTGCCGTCAAAGCCTTCCAGATCGATGCAGCAGTCGCCTTCCGGCGTGCAGTTATCCAACACGATGTCCGAAATTTCATACAAGTTTTTACCGCAGGAATGCTTTGGTTTCAAATGAGAAGAAGCTTCCAGCGCAGTGATCGCAATCAGCTTTGCGCCTTTTTCTTGCAGCCCAGCGCAATATCCATGCACAGCGGATTGTGGCCGGAATTGGAGATGATGAACACAACATCCCCGGACGCACGTCGACCTTTTTCATGAAGACTTCGCCGGCTCTTTCCACCGTTTTCATAAGCATTGTTGGATGGTTCTACAATTTTCTTCGTTGGGATGAATCCGCCTGCGCGATGCGCGACTTCCATTGCGCCCGCCATCGAATGGCCGCCGCCCCAAGCCTGATAATGCCGCCGTCGATGATGCACTGAGCGACCGCCTGCGCCGCGGCTTCAATGTTTTCCTGTTGTGTCTGTTCGACTTGGTCAACCAGCTGATGAACCGTTGGGAATACTTTATTGGTCATTTTCAATTCCTCCACTTTCTGCACCTATTGTAAACTTTTTATTCACATTTTACAACATATTATGAATAATTTATTCCATTTTTACTTTCCAGTCTTTTCCTGATTCTTGAATTGGTGGATGGCCCGGATAAATTCCTGCGTGATGCAATGCGGCCGGGTGATCGCGCTGCCGACGGTGACAGTCCAGGCCCCGGTTTTGAAAGCTTGACAACCTGTTCCGGCCGATGAAACCGGCCTTCAGCATTGATGGGCAGCGTTGTTGTTTCCGACCAGCTCCTAGATCAGCCGGTAATCCGGCTCGTCCAGTTGACGGGAATACGGGGTATAACCGGCGATGGTCGTCGATAAAATATCCGCGCCGCCCGAAGCCGCAATCCGGCCTTCTTCCGCGGTACTGATTTCCGCCATGATCATCACGTCCAGCTCGGCTTTATATTCCTGCAGCAGCGTCTGATCATTTCCGGCGTGCCCCTGGCGCAGCGTGCAGTCGACAGCCACGATATCCGCGCCGGCCTCCGCGACAGCCCGGGCTGAAGTTAAGGTCGGTGTGATGATCCCACGTCGCGAAATTTGTCATAGACCTCAGGCATGATTTTATTAATCCCGAAGATGGGCAGATCCACTTCCTTTTGATCGCCCGGATGTTCTCCGCCAGCTTGCCCGGATGGCAGCCGCGCCGCCCAGCTTAGCGGAAACCGCCATCTTCGCCATCATTTCTGCGCCGTAAAGGGTTCGTAATCAAACGCCTGGCAGGAAACGACCAGTCCGCCGCGCAGTTGTTCAAGAAGTTCCTTTCGCATAATCATTCACGCCAGGATACCCGAAGAACCGGCCAATCAGGGCAATCGCAAAGATCAGAACGAAAACCCGTCCCATTTTCCAATGTTTTTCTTCTCCATCAAAGCCCAAGCCCCTAATGTCAGCAATAGCGGAAGCAGCCCCTGGAAGAATTCCATCCAGCACGCTCTGAATACTCATCGTCATCTCGCCGGCACATACGCCCAGCCGATCTTCACGCTGACATATTGCGCGCTGATGCAGCCGGACGATGATCAAAACCGACGATGTTGGCAAAACGAACTGCGACGTCCTTCATCCCGCTTTCGAACAACGTATGGATCGCGGTGATGCCCGACCGATAGCCGAACCGGAAGGTCAGCCAGGTAAACGGAAGCATGATCCCCTGCCAGGCGATAATATAAAACAACGGTCCCGCCAGGCTTCCTGTTCCCCAACCAGACCCAAGCCGATACTCAGCAAGATCGGAATCAAAAAGTTCCGATAAATAAGGAATCACCCACGCCCGCGAAAAGGCCCCATCAGGGCTGTTTTCGTGGATGAAATCAATTCATCCGGCACATTTTCCCCGCATGCCCGTTGTTCTTCCATGCCCAGCGCGATACCGTTGATCATCACGCCGACCATCGGCTGACTGTTGTAGAACTGCGTATGCCGCAGCATCAGGGCCTTTTGTTCTTCCGGATCGTCGTACAGCTTGTCAGCGACCTTCCCCATCATCCCGGCAAATGCCGGAGCTTCCATTCGTTCCATATTCTGCGCTGCCAGCGCGAACATCATCCAGTAAGCATAGGCATGAAATAAATCTGACTTTGATAATTTTTTCATGGTGTTACTCATCGACTTCAACCTCCACTTCATTCGTTTTTTCGCCGTGTACCGGATATCCAGATAAGCCAGGAAACAAGCGATCAGCGTCGCGGCTACGATCGGCATTTTCAAGACGGCGATCATGATAAACCCGACGAAGAAGTACACCAGCTCCTTTTTACCCAGCACAAATCGCAGCAGCATCGCAAAACCGACCGCCGGCAGCATCTTGCCAAAAATCACAAACGTATCGCCCAGCCAGGCCGGGATCGCCTGAACCACGGAGATAATGAAGTCCTGACCGAAATAACAAGCCAGAAAAATCGGTACAAAACGAGCCGCAAACTGGGATATCGACGCATATACCGGGGCATTGGTCGCTTTTTAATCTTCCCTTGTTCAATCCATTGTTCCTGTTTGCGCACCCAGTAGACGTTGACTGAAGCCACGACATAGACTAACGAAACGCCCAGAAAGCTTAGCGGAACCGACAGGCTCAACGCATATTCCGTCGATGCGCCGGCCACCATGGCTAATGGAATACCCATATAAGCCGCGAAATTCAGATCCGCCGGCATCGACAGTCCCGGTGTAACCAGGCCGATATACAAAGTCTGGACGGCAGCGCCCATCAGGATTCCAGTCCGCACGTCCCCTAGAATAACGCCGATGATCAAACCGGAAACCAGCGGACGCCCCATTGTATACCAACCGCCCAGCTGGCCGAAACACCACGGTGAATAATTGGAAGAAAGATAGCCGAATAAGGCAATCAGCAGAGCTTGCAACAATGTCATAAAACGCTCCTCCTTGCGATCTTTCGCAACACTTCTTAATTCATCACCTTGCGCAAGAAATATGAATTAATCTATCCAGATCATAGAAGAAAACGTTGTTTATTGTCAACAAAATTAAGTCATTAATTTAAAAATAAATTATTTTGTGATGACTTTCCAAGTCATTTGTGAATTTTGAAATTGTTATTTCTTTCCAGGTTATGTATAATAGTTTTATACAACCGAGGTGATTTCATGTACCAGGAAAAATTGAAACAAGTTCAAAATGAATTAACCCAGACAGAGAAAATCATTGCGGATTTTTTCCAAAATCATTCGCTCGAAGCCCGCAGTTTTACATCCTATCAGCTTGCGGACAGGCTGAATATCGGGCAATCCACAATCATCCGGTTTTCTAAAAAAATTAGGATACCGCAGTTTTCGGGAATTGTTGGAAGATTTGTCTACCTCGCTGACTGAAGAAAAGTCAAGGAGGAGATTGTCGTCAATGAGGGCACCTCGTCAACCAATCAGAAGATCATCCAGCAGTATGAGAAAATGGCGCAGCTGACTCTTGAATTCAATCCGCCTCAAGTCATTGATCAGACCGTTTCCGCTCTCAAAAAGCACGGGAAAATCATCGTCTTCGGATTTGGCAACTCGAATTTATTCGCTGAATACATTTCCAATCAGTGGCTAAAGATGGGCCTGGATTCATTTTGCAGCGCGAATTCACATATCATTTTTCGATGCTGAGTCAGTTCGGCCCTGCAGGACGTTTTGTTTTTAATCTCCGAATCGGGAGAAACACCGGAGATTCTAAAAGCCGCGCGGATTGCCGGCCATCAGAATGTGACGGTCATCGCGATGACGCGAATTCAGAAAAACCGGCTGCATGGTTACTCGGATATTGTATTGAAAACCGTCAATTATGAAACGAATACCCGCCTCAACGCAATGACGCTGCGATGCTCCCAGCTTTGTCTTTTAGATATGATTTACTTAAATTTATATAAAACAGATTTTGAGCACTATGAAAAGATCATCGCTGAGTCTGAGAAATTATTGATTATAAATATAACGGTTAACTGTTTTTCCGATCACCTTGATCATCAGTAAAATCCTGCGCGTCTGAAACATGCCGTAAGGCTTCAATATTCCCTGAATTTCCTGTAACAAGCCAGGCTGTGGGCAGACAACTCTCTCTGATGTAGCGGAAATTATCTGGAAAACTAAATAATCGTCTTGATACTGCCAGCTGAGTGTCAAGGTTTCTAACAGTCTACTCGGCTTGAATTTTTGGCATCCACTGCCAGCTGGCCGTTAGTCCAGTTCATCTACTATTTTCAGATTGTTATCGATTTGCATCCTCGGAATTTTATCCAGCTGCGGATTTTCCGGCAGTGATCCGTTTTACTTCCCATCCTTAGTTTAGTCCTATGCTGTCCCTGCTTTTTATTATAATGCCGAAACAACCTGGGATAAGAAACAATCTTCCTGGACTTTTTGCACACTGTTTTTAAGGACAAAGATTCAACTTTGTCTTTTTCTTTTTGATTTTGATCTCTAGGAATAAGGAAGCATAATTCATATATACGCTTTAATCGCTGACAGGTTCACTCCTCGCAATCAATTTCATAAGTCAAAGATTTTAAAGAAAGAAAAATCACCCGCATGACAAACAGGTGATTTTGACAGTTTCTGATCAATACATTTTACAATTTGACTTGATCGCTAATTTAAATTACATTCAATTTCTTTTTATAATCCATGAATCAGGAATGGACCGGCGTCAGCTTTTTTTTCCGTCCCAGCCAGAGAAAATAAAGGGACACAAAGGATGATCTGAACAAGGTAGAACACGGTGTGCCAAACCGATCTTGAACAAGGTGACGGAAGCCTCTTGCTTGCCAGATAGGAAACTGGAATCCGCACGAAGAAGCGGCGCCGACCTGAGTCCCTCGGAACATGACGAGTCGTCGCCAGCCGTTGAAATAGCCGACGAAGCAGAACATAAACGATACCAGCAGCGTGTCGATCGCATAAGCTTTCAGATAATGGCGGCCGCCAGGATCACCTGCGGATCTCTGGCGAACAATCCAGGGAAAGCAAATCGCCATGGAAAAAGGCGAAATAGCTCATAAAGATTCCGAACAATAACGAGGTCGCGATCCCATAAGCCATTCCCCGCTTCTGCCCGCTGCGGGCAGCTGATTCTGCGCCGATATTCTGCGCGACATAAGCGGAAATGGATTGAGCGTAAAGCCGAGGGCACCAGCAGGATAAACGTACAGACCTTCTCCGCTACGCCGACCCCGGCGGAAGCGATGACGCCGAGCTGATTCACAATCGCTGTGATCGCCAGGAAGGAAATGCTGACTAACAGATCCTGCAGCGCGACCGGCGCTCCCAGCTTGACGATTTCTTTGATGGTTTCCATGAAACCGGATCCTCCGCCAGGAAAAAAGGGAAACGGCAGTCCCTGATGAGCGACGACCGCCAGCGACAATACGACGCTGGCCGCCTGCGCGATCACGGTTGCCAGCGCCGCCCCCGCCGCCCCATATTAAAACCGGCGACAAACAACAGATCGAGAACGATATTCGCAACGCAGGCAATCGCCACCGCCAGCAATGGTGTTCGTGCATCACCCAATCCCCGGAAAATACTGCCCAGCGTATTGTAGGCCGCAATGAACAGAATCCCACCGGAACAGATCAGGACATATTGATTCGTAAACGCAACCGCTTCGGCAGGCGCCTGCATCAACGTCACCAGCGCCGGCGTCGCAGCGACCATGACACCGGTTAAAACCAAGGCCAGACAGCCGAACAAAAAGACGCCGCTTTCCACAGTCTGTCCCACTTTTTCCGGTTCACCCCGGCCAAACTGCTGACCGATCAGCACCGTGATTCCCATTGCCAATCCGGTAATGATGACCATCATCGAATGCATGACCTGACTGCCTGTTGCGACAGCCGATACAGCCTCCGGTGAAGCAAACTGACCGACAACCAACAAGTCGACGGCACCATAGAGCGCCTGCAGAATCAGCGCGATCATGATCGGTACGGTAAACTTCATCAGCGGCGCTAAGATTTTGCCGCTCGTAAATTCTGCTCTCATCTAAATTCCTCCCATCAATCAAAAAAAGGATAAGACACTGACGCTTTACGTCAGCCATCTTATCCAGCAAATCACCTTTGTGATTTCCTCCGATGAACAGTGTCATTATAGTCGAACTCTGCGATCCATGTCAACGTTCTCTGAATAAGAATGGAGAAAAAGAACATCGAAACGAAACGGATTTTACTTTTTCATTTCGATTTTAACGCGCTTTGTTTAAGATGGTTAACGCTCAGATGATGAAAATGTTTCAAAAAGTTAAGAAGATTAAGCTTTTTCTTCAATTTTCATCAAATAGAGCAAGGCTTTTTTTTCCATTTTTCCGCAATATTAGAGAGGTAAAGGAGGATTCGTTCATGAAGATACAAACGACCCTTGTCAGAGAAAACCCAGTACCCATTCCAAAAGAATTCTATATCCGCGGGAAAGCAAGACTCATTCCCTGCTTGAGGATGGATTCTTTAAAATGTAATCGCCAACGATGAGAAAGCAATGACAAATTTCCTGTCTCAATGGCGTTACTGCGAAATTAACTCGCTGGAGATCCTGCCTCAGGAACAAAAACTGGATCACGCACTGCAGAAAGCGATACGCTATGATGTCCGCGGGATTATCAATGGTAAAATTTTATTTGTGATCGAAGTGCAGCGGCAGGAACCTGTGCCAAAGTTCTAAAACGGATGGAGTATTATGCGGCGCGGTTGTTAGCCGCACAGAAAATGAGAGGTAAAAATACGAAGATCTGAAATCTGTGTGGCTGATCCTGATTGCGGATTTTAATTTTTTCCAAACCCGGGGATCATCACAGATGAAACGGAAACACGATTGAAAAATAGCACAGATTCCCTTGACAACAGTAATTCATTTGAGTATTATGGAAACAGGAAGAACTGAATTTCTAAGGAAGAAGCCAGTACAGGAGCTCACGGACTGGAACGCTGGGCGATCCTGTTCGGCAACTCAGGGGACCCGGAAAGCAGGAATGGATCGAAGTATTTTGCGAACAAGATGAAGAAATTAGAAAGGTGGTTAAGAAGATGAGTGAATGACCAAAAACTACGAGGAATATATGCAGCAAACGATGGAAATCATGAGAGAGATGGATCTGGAAGATCTGAGGGAGATCGATTTTTCATCGCGGCGCCTTGTATAAAGTGGTTAACCAAGTCTTAAAAACGCAAAAAAAGACAGAACTTCAAAAGAAATTGCGGAGATCTTAGATGAAGAGGAAAGTATCGTTCAACAGATATTAAGCTGCCATAATGAACATCCGGAATTATCGGCGGAGCAGATTATTAAAAAAGAATAGAAAGCTATGCTTAAAGCATTCATCGCAAACAATCCGAAAAGATTAAAGAATCCTTCTCAAAACATGAGTTTGTTGAATAAACAGGCAGTCCTAGTGTATCAATAGGTTTTGGAATTGCATCTCAAAGCATGTCTTACCTGGCATTCGATGATAATAGCAAAGGCAGGCAGTACAAAGCTCTTATAATGCTTTATACTGCCTGCTTCTTGATCTCAAAATTCTAAAATAATCCCGAACGATGGAAGAAACTCACAATGATCAGTGCTGGTTTTTATTTTAAGTTTAGCTGCCGATCGTTTCCTGCAGCTTCTGGATTAAAGAAGCCGCTGAACGGTCCTGAACCAGGCGGATCCACTCCGGTTTATACTCTAATGTTTTTCCCGCCAGATCCAGTTTTGCCCATATCGTTTCAGAAACCGCAGCTTCCACCCAGACTGCGGCCGTTTGGGATAGACTATTTAAACCTGCGGCGAAGCGGGGGCGGATTCCACTGTTTTCCAGTTGATCGCACAAGCTTTCCAGCTTCTGAAGCGCTGCGGCATTGAAATTCCCATCCAGTTTCATCATACTATTCTCGTTTAGAAATGCCCTTAGAATCATAAACACCCGGTTAGACAAGGATTCAAGGCTTTCCGCCGGCTCTCGTTGAGAAGTAAGATGAAGGAGGCAGCGAACGCCTGTTCCCCTGTCCACTGTTTCAACAAAAATTGCCCGGAACCTTTTGCTTCGTCCGACAGTCGATTTAGTTTCAAATAGACCTGACGATCATGATAAAGACCCCGTGTCTGGCTTACCTTTGATTTTTTACATCATGCGGCATCGGCAAATCCTCTATCTTATCCGCAATCCGCAAGCTTATAAGACTGCCCCACTGTCCGATCATTCCAGCCTGGGCATCAACCGGTAGCCAGCCTAACGGTTCCAAGTAAACTTCATTCCCACATGAAGCCGGTCAGGAGCGCTGATTCCCTGCACAAAACGAACGGGAATCCCCTGTGCATGACAAAGCCCGGCCATCGCCATGGCGATTTCACGGCAGGTTCCTTTCTTTTAACCCAGGCTTCGGATAAGGTCAAGCCCGTTTTCTTTTCCTTGATCGTAGGCCTGCGCCAGACCGGGATCATAAACAATTCTTTCCTGCAAGAAAGCCATCGCGGCCAGAATCCATTCCACAGGATCGCTTGTTTCTCTGCTTAAATTCATCGCAATTTCGTGCAGTTCATGATGGATTGACGAACAGTTCATCACTTGCAAAAGACTTTCCTTCTTAGGGTTAACTGACTGAAGCTGTTGGGTAAACTGTGAAAGACTTTGCGGTATTCCTTCCATTACGATTTCCACCCGTCCTGGATTATCCGATATTGGATTTACAGAAAGCAGACGCTGGCCGGCATGCCGCAGATCCGGGCAATCTTTCAAATCACTTTGAAAACAAATCCGCATTCGATTCATCCTCCCGATTATTAAATTAATCCGCATTGGCTGAAACAGAAAATCCACAGAAAAATTGTCGGAATGCAGAAAACCGTGCTCAACAATAATCCCTGACTGGCCAGTTCGCTGTCGCTGCCCATTCCTTCAGCCATGGAATACGAAGACACCGCGTTGGGGGAAGCGAAGATCGCTAACAGACTGACGAGCGCCACGCCGCGAATGCCTAACAGAACCGCCATGCCCAACGCTGCCAGCGGCGTCCAGACCAACCGGGCGGAAACGGAAGCGAGCAGTTCTTTTTTATTCTCCGCGACGCGTTCCGGCTGAAAGCCCGCACCTAAAATAATTAGCGCCAACGGTGTAGATACCTTGCCCATATCGCCGATCACGGAGGCAACTGGTTTCCACAGATGAACTCCGGAAAACAAGCAAAAGCAGGCCCAGTGCTGAAGCAATGATCAGCGGGTTCGTTGCGATTCCTTCAATCGCTTGGATATCCGCGCTTTCCCGCCGCGGAAGGATTCCAATACGATGACCGATAAAATATTAAACAAAGGAACAATCACTGCGATCAACATCGACATCACGCCTAGCTGGGAATCCCCATAGATCAGCTGCACAATCGGCATGCCGAACAACACGGCATTGCTTCGGTAGGTATTCATGATCATCACGCCCTGTTTGCGCGGATCCGATGTTATCCGTGGCATGATCAGCCAACCCGCAGCACACGCCGCCAGGACACAGACCGCCGAATAGATCAGCAGCTGCGGCTGCAGCACTGTCTTCAGATCCGTCGACAGGATATTGTTAAACAACGTGCAAGGCAGAAATAACTTAAATACCAGCTGATTCATTTGTTTCAATGCCCGCTCATCGCACACAATTTCAACCGCCGCACGCCCCTGACCTACTAAGATCAGAAATAACAACGGCAGCACAACGTTAAGTGATAAGACCAAACTTTCCATAAAAAGAACCCCGCCTCTACTCCATCATTGTAAAACAACCGAACTTTTTGTCCAGAAAGAAAGTTTGGATGTGAGTAAAACTGATCAGGATTCCAGCTTTTTTTTCCCACTTTTTTCAGCCCGCAACCTGAAGTTGCCGGAAAACGCAAACACAACTTGGTAGCTTTCCTATTCATTTTCGAATACAATAAAGTCAACAATGTAAGTTGGTGAGCACGCATGAATTTTGCGCAGAAGCTTCAAAAAAAGAAGAAAAGAAGTCGGGTTTTCTCAGGAACAGCTGGCTTTTTGAACTCAACGTTTCCTCGTCAGGCTGTGTCCAAGTGGGAAAGCGGACAAGGATATCCGAAGTCGAAAAATTGATTCAGCTCAAAGGAATTGCTGGGGATTTCCCTGATGAGCTGATGAAAGAAACCCGGGAACACCCTCAGCCCCTATAAAAACCGCTGGATGAAGAAGAACAGGAATGGAGGGATGAACCTCATTCCCCCATAACGCTGCCGGACGACATTCTCGATGAGGATTCCCTGATTGGACGATTCGCTTACTTACGGACCGCGACACCGTTGAGCGGTATCTCGATCTCAACCAGCGTTTTGCCCGTTGGATCGCCGTCGGCGTCGGCATGATTCTGGGTGGCATTATTCCGGTGATTGTGCTTGACAATGATTTAGGCGTGGCGATCATGATGTTCTTTATCGCATCGGCGTCGGCCTGTTAGTCAAAAACGGAATGGACTATCAGGAAATTGAAAAGCTTGAGAAACAGACTTTTCATTTAAGCGGGGAGCTGATCTGCGACCTTCAGGATGATTATGAGCGGTATCAAAGAACCTTCACGCGGAAGATTGTGGCGGGTGTTTTCATTAATCATCTTCGGTGTTGGGCTGATGTTGATCCTCAACAGTCTGTTCGGTGAGTACGACGCCAATGCCGCTGTCTTATTTCCATTTATCGCCGTCAGCATTGGCAACTTCATCGACGCCGGCATTACTTCCGGAGCTTATCGCAAGCTGCTGAATATCAAAGACTAATCCCCATTTTTCCAACAGGAAGCACTGGCTTCTGTTTTCTTTCCTTTCGCGTTTTGGCCCCGCATGACTCGTATGAACTCAGAAAAAAGCGGTCTTTTGAGAAAACCGCTGATTTTTTGTTCTATTTTAAACCGTCCGGAATTCCATAAACCGCTGACGAATCGATTAAGCTTCTGCCGACACCCCCGTCAACAGATCCTGCATCGAGCTTTCGTAACAACAGTACTGCCGGCGTCCGCGGCGTTTCGCGGCATACAGCGCCTGATCGGCATGGTGAAACAAGGTCATATAATCCAGACCATCCTGGGGAAAACACGCCACCCCCATACTGACTGTGATATCATAACCCTGAAAGCTACCGTTGAGTGCCTGAAAGATTCGTTCAATCATTTGTTCCAAATGATCCTTATATTCCATAAAGATCAGAAATTCATCCCCGCCGATGCGGGCGGAAATATCCGACTTGCGTACGTTGGCCTGAATCCGGTGTGCGACATTCGCCAGCACCTGATCGCCGAACAGATGACCAAATTCATCATTGGCGCTCTTAAAGAAATCGATATCGAAAACCAGCAGCGCATAGTTCTGGCTGGCATCGGCTTCATTGTTCAAAATCGTGTCCAGCGCCCGCTTAGCATAAGCCCGGTTAAACAGTCCGGTCAGGGAATCAATTTTTGCCAGCTGTTTCAGCTGATCGAGTTCCACCTGTTCGTCATGGACGTCGATGAACTTACCAATCACGCCGGTCAGCCCGAGGACTCCTCCATTACCCACAACGGCCGGGCAACGACTTTAAACCAGCGTGAGGATCCCTTTATTTTCAAAGGATACGTGCCGCTGAGAATCGGGTTTTCCGGCTCCGCGGTGCGGATTTTCGTCAGAAAATCCTCGAAATGCTCGTGGGTGAACAAATTTAAAATCGCGGATTCTGCTTCGGATGCATGATCACTTCATTGATGCCCAGCTGCGCGGCGCCCCATTCCGAAATACTTAATAAATCAGAATGATAATTGTATTCAAATTGGATTTCCTTGGACATGGAAGCAAAGAACTGATATTTTGTCCGCTCCTGCTCCAGCAGCGCCAGCGTCCTGTTAGAAGCATTGCCGCTCTGGATCAGATTGCGCGCCATGTCCTGAAGTTCAATCCGTGAAGCACCGGAAAGCGAACGGACCTTCAGTTCTTTTTTCAGCGTCGGGCCCGCTTCCTTCAGACATTCTAATAACAGCGGATTAAACGCTCCGCATTCACCGTTGAAAATCATCTGCATTGCTTCTTCGTGCGTATAGGCAGCCTTGTAGACACGGACGCTGACCAATGCATCGTAGACATCCGCCAACGAAACAACCTGCGCGGAAATCGGAATTTCCTCGCCCTTTAATCCGTCCGGATAACCGCGGCCGTCGTATCGTTCATGATGCCACCGGCAGATATCCCGCGCTACCTGAACAAGCTTCTCTGTTTCAAAATAATGAATCTTCTCCAACATTTCCGCGCCGATCGCACTGTGTGTTTTGATGATTTCAAATTCTTCCGGAGTCAGTTTTCCCGGCTTATTCAGAATTGATTCAGGAATTGAAATTTTACCGATATCATGCAAAGCGGACGCGTTGGAAATCATCGCAATCTGTTCCGGGGTGAGGTTGTAACGATCCGTCATCCGGCACAGTTGTTTCAGCAGCGTCTCAGTAATGACACGGATATGCATGACGGAGTCCGCTTTCACCATTTCTGAATTCAACGATATGGCTTAAGATCTCAACCATGACGAGGTTATTTTTTTCTTTTTCCAGCAGCTGCTCCGTAACCATGTTTTCCAGATACTTCTGCTTGGCATACAACATAATCGTATTCTTGACCCGCCGCTTGACCGTTTTCTCATCAAACGGCCTGCTGATATACCTGCCGCCCCCAGATCATGTTATGATCAATATAGACGGAAGAGGTTTCAGCTGAAATCATTATCACCTGAATATGATCGATATATCCTGATTTATTCATCGATGCCAGTACCTCAAACCCGTCCATCATCGGCATCACGATATCTAACAGCACCAGCGAAATCCCGTTGTACTGCTGACTCAGAACCGTGACCGCTTCCAATCCGTCGAGGCTTCCACAAGCTCATAATCCTGTGCCAGCATATCCGCCAACAGCGACCGGTTGATATCGGAATCATCTACTATCAAAACTTTATCGCGAGATTTCATGATTGTTCTTTCTTTCCCAGCAGGTCTTCGATCACCGCTGTCAGCTGTCTGGTACGCCATCTCCGCCTGGTCAAACAACGGCCCGATCTGTTCGTTGGCCTCGCCGGGGCGCAGGACTTCCGTCAGCTCACTGATCACCTGGCCTGGGACGTCAGGCTTAAATTCAACAAAAACGCCTTTTAACGTATGGGAAGCACGGAACGCCGTTTCGTAATCTTCGTTTTCCAGCGCAGTTTTCAGCTGACAAAACGAATCATCCCGCAAAGCATGCCCAGAAATTTAATTACCCGCTCATCTGTGCGCATCCGCCGGATAATATCCGCGTAATCGCCCCCGAGCTGTTTATAACATTGTTCGACAGTCATCATAAATGATTTCCTCCTAGGGTTTCTGAAATCTCCCGGTTCAGATCTGCGGTCAAAATAAACAAGTTGTTCGCCGCCAGGACGCCGAATTTCCGAAAGCATGACGGAATCTGCCATGAACCGCAGTCCTTTTCGCTAAGACCGCCGTCGTTTTCTTTAAACTTGACCAATAAATCAGCCCGAACACAGGAACCGGCTGGTTATAAAACATCATTATTATACCATTGTTAAAGCAGCGAACGCAATCGGCCCATCCCCTAAGGATCGGTAAAAAAGCGCATAAAAAGCAGCGTAACGTTACGCTGCTTCTTTTGATTCAGAATTTAACTTATTTCGTAGCCGGTGTCAGACCTTCAAACGAATAGGTCGCTTCCAGAACGATTTCCGCATTGTCCGTCGTGTACGGAGCGAACTTGGAATCTGTGAACTGGCCCATGCCGCCGACATTGTAAACCTTGCTCATGTCATAGCCTAAGGAGTTCATCAGCTTCATCATCTGAGCGACACGTCCGCCGGACTGGCACATTAAGAAGATTGTCTTATCCTTCG
>VOFE01001104.1_pt1 | contig 49007 bp, 84 predicted proteins | sample 5384071 | NCBI WGS metagenome assembly VOFE01 (sample SAMN12384724, study PRJNA508395) | human gut metagenome | isolation source: healthy gut D | host: Homo sapiens
CTTGTCGGCCTTCTGGCGGCGGGCGCCGTCCCACTTCTGTCCGGCAGGGAAGCCGCCGCCGCCCCGGCCCCGGAGGCCGGAGTCGATGATGTCCTGACAGATCTGCTGGTCCGTCATCTCGAACAGGGCACGCTCGAAGCCGGAGTAGCCGCCCTTGGCGATGTACTCCTCGATGTCCTCGGCGTCGCTGGTGCCGCAGTTCTCCAGCACCACCCGGTGCTGCTTCTTATAGAAAGGAATGTCCTCCTGCCGGGGATAGGCCACTCCGTTCAGACGGTACACCAGGCGGTCGATGATCTCGCCGCCCAGAACGGTCTTTTCCAGGATCTCGTGGCAGTCCTCGGGCTTGACGTGGATGTACATGATGCCCATGGGCTCGATGTGGACCAGGGGGCCCATCTCGCAGAAGCCGTGGCAGCCGCTCATCTTGACGTGCAGGCTCTTTTCCTCGTCGGTGTCGTGCTTGAGGCCGATGTACACCGGCAGATTCCGGCTTTCGCACTCGGCCCGGAGGTTTTCATAGATCTTCATGGCGCCGCCGGCGATGCAGCCGGTACCGGCGCAGATCAGCACGGAGGGGGTCTCCTTGCTGCGGCGCAGGGCCCGCTGGGCCTCGTTGCGCAGGTCGCAGAACGCGTCGCGGGTGAGCTTCATTGGGCGGCCTCCTCCTTCCGGATCTTCTCCAGCAGCTCCAGGGCGCTGGTGGGGGTCGACTTAATGCCGACCTTGGCTTTGAGTTCATCGAATGCGGCGATGAAGCTTTCGAGCTTTTCGGCATCGTCTTTGCCTTTGAGACCCAGCGCTGTGGCGATTTCGCGTAGCGCGCCAGGGTGTGCGGGTGGTCGTACTGGGAGAAGGTGCCCATCTTGGCGGGAACCTCTGCGGCGTTAAAGCGCATCACCTCGTCCAGCAGCAGCGCGTTTGCGATGCCGTGGGGCAGGTGGTGGAACGCGCCCAGCTTGTGCGCCATGGAGTGGCAGATGCCCAAAAACGCATTTGCGAAGGCCATGCCCGCCATCGTCGCGGCGTTGGCCATTTTTTCCCGGGCGACCGGGTCGTTCGGGCCGTTATCGTAAGCCCGGGGCAGATACTCGAAGATGGATTTCAGCGACTGAATCGCGAGGCCATCGGTATAGTCTGTAGCCAGCATGGAGGCATAGGCTTCCACAGCATGGGTGACGGCATCGATGCCCGAGGCGGAGGTGAGGCTCCTTTGGCATGTGCATCATGAGATCTGCATCGATGATGGCCATGTTGGGCAGCAGCTCGTAGTCGGCCAGGGGGTATTTCACGCCGGACTTCTCATCCGTGATGACGGCGAAGGGGTGACTTCCGAACCCGTGCCGGCGGAAGTGGGGACGGCGATGAAGTATGCCTTTTCTCCCATTTTCGGGAAGGTATACACGCGCTTTCTGATATCGATGAAGCGCATGGCCATATCCATAAAGTCCGCCTCGGGATGCTCGTAAAGCACCCACATGATTTTACCGGCGTCCATCGCGCTGCCGCCGCCCAGAGCCAGGATGCAATCCGGGCCAAAGGCACGCATGGCCTCTGCGCCTTCTTTTGCGCAGGCCAGAGTCGGGTCGGGAGCGACATTGGCAAATGTGGTATGGCGGATGCCCATCTCGTCGAGCTTATCCGTCACAGCCTTGGTATAGCCGTTCTCATAGAGGAAGCGATCCGTGACGATAAAGACCTTCTGCTTGCCCATGACGTTTTTTAGCTCGTCCAGCGCGACCGGCAGGCAGCCCTTCTTGATGTAAACCTTGGACGGGGTGCGGAACCAGAGCATATTCTCTCTCCTTTCGGCAACTGTTTTGATGTTTAATAGTTGGGCGACGCCCACGTTTTCCGATACAGAGTTGCCGCCCCAGGAGCCGCAGCCCAGCGTCAGCGAGGGGCGAGCTTGAAGTTGTAGAGGTCGCCGATGCCACCCTGTGCCGAGGGAGTGTTGACGAGGATGCGGCAGGTTTTCATGCGCGCAGCGTACTCGTCGAGCTTTTGCCGTTTGTGTGACGGCATTCAGATAGACAGAGGCCGTATGGCCGTAGCCGCCGTCTGCGATGAGCTGCTCGGCCTTGTTAAGCGCGTCCGCAAAATCCTTGGCGCGGTACATGGCCAGAACAGGGGAGAGTTTTTCGTGCGCGAATTCCTCAGAGAGCTCTACGCTGTCGACCTCGCCGATGAGAATTTTCGCATCGGCAGGCACGGTGAAACCGGCCAGCTCTGCAATTTTGCCGCGCTCTGGCCAACAATTTTAGCGTTGAGCGCGCCATTGATGAGAATGGTTTTGCGGACTTTCTCTGTCTCATCTTTGTTCAGCAGATAGCAGCCTCTATCCTTGAACTCTTTTTTGACTTTGTTGTAAACCTTGTCGAGCACGATGACCGACTGCTCGGACGCGCAGATCATGCCGTTGTCAAACGTTTTCGAGTGGATGATGGAGCTCACGGCGAGCTTGATGTCCGCGGACGCGTCGATGATGACCGGGGTGTTGCCGGCGCCGACGCCCAGCGCCGGTTTGCCGGAGGAATACGCCGCGTGTACCATGCCGGGGCCGCCGGTGGCGAGGATGATATCCGCCTGCTGCATGACCGTGTTGCTCAGCTCTACTGTGGGCGCATCGACCCAGCCGATGATGCCTTCGGGCGCGCCGGCAGCCACCGCTGCCTCCAGCACGATTTTCGCCGCGGCAATGGTGCACTCTTTGGCTCTGGGATGGGGGCTGATGATGATGCCGTTGCGGGTTTTGAGCGCAATCAGGGTTTTGAAGATAGCCGTGGATGTGGGGTTTGTCGTCGGGATAACCGCCGCGATAACGCCCACGGGCTCCGCGATTTTTTTGATGCCATAGGCAGAGTCTTCGCTCACGACGCCGCAGGTTTTGGTATCCTTATAGGCGTTATAGATATATTCCGCGGCATAGTGGTTTTTGATGACCTTATCCTCTACGATGCCCATACCCGTCTCTGCGACGGCCATTTTGGCAAGGGGGATTCTCTGCTTATCGGCGGCAGAGGCAGCGGCCAGGAAAATCTTATCGACTTGTTCCTGGGTGAACGTTGCAAACTGGCGCTGAGCTGCGCAGACTTCCGCGATTTTCTGCTCCAGCGTTTCGGCGTTGTTTACAATGTAGTTTTGCATGGTGTTGCGCTCCTATCTTTCTTTCAAATATTTATTGAGACGGGCAATAACCCGTTCAAATCGAGTTTGTTATTATTTTAACAATCTTTCGAAATTATTGTACCAAAATAACAGGGCATTGTATATATCAATATTGGAATACTGATATATGCTTTTTAATATGGGTTAATATAGTTTTGAATATAAAGGAAATATTTCCGGATTGAGTTTACAAAAACTACACATAAAAAAGAGCGCCCCAGGCGCTCTTTTTATTACTTTTAAAATACAAACCGTGCGGCGATGAGCAAATCCATATAGTTTTTGCTGTCCAGGGCAATCGTGTTATCATCTATCTTGCGGAAGCCTGGGAAGAACGACATTTTGGTCGCCAAGGTGTGATCTTTGTAGCAGATTTCAAAGTGGTAGCTCTCGGGCAGCGCGCAGAGAGCGTCGGCCAGATTTTGCCGCAGCGCGCGCTCGGTTTTTCTCGGATTTTCTTCACCGCAAGGCTGGGCGCCATGCTCCGCGTTGTCCCGCCGAAGCCGCTTTTGACGGCTAGCGTTTTGAGCCTTGGGTGCAGGGTTTCACAATCACGGCAGAGCATCTGATCTCCGGATAAAAATACGGTGGGCACGCCTTCCAGCGCGCAGGCCCAACTGTGCATTTGAAATTCGCTTACCTTTTGGCCGTTTATTTTTACAGAGAGCAGCCGTGGGTTATTGGTATGCGACAAAGCGATTGCCCTCCCGGCCGGCGGCGGAATGATAGCCGATGAACAGCGCTGCATCGAAGCTGCTGTCGACGCCTTCCACCATGCAGTAGGGGTGCCCGCTCCAGCCCCGGATGACCTCGGCGCATTCGGGTAACGCACGCACATCGATGTTGGTTCCGGTATCGTGGGCATCCCGCACCAGGATATAATCTGCGCCGGCGGCAATTGCCCCTTCGCAGGCAGCCTTCACTTCGGCGGTCATTTGCTCGGCATGCATGCGGGCGACGGACTGCGTTTGCGTCTCGGTTTCGCTCCACAGCGTGGTGGTGGCTATGCCTTCAATATCGGCGCTGATAAAAACTCTCATGGTTTTCTCCTAAAATTTATGGCAGCAGAGAATTTCGCCGTAATAGATGGTGTGATAATCCCCGGCGGCGTAATATTTCTCCACGATTTCACGATCCAGTTCAGCCTCGGCCATCTGCATTTTATAGATGACTTTGCACTCGTAGACCGCAGCGCAACCTTTGATGCGCGGCACGGAAATTTTCTCGGAAGGCTCCAGCTCCAGCCCCAGCTCCGCGAACTTATCCATATCCCGGCCGGATTTTGTGCCCGCGATGGCGAGCTCTTTTTTGCGAGGCATGGTATTGAGGGCACGCAGACGCTAAATTCGCCTAGCTCTTCCAGTTTTCGTGGGAATAGCGGGACAGGCGAACCGGAACGGCGAACACCTGTTTGCCCCACATGATGCCCACAGTGCTCCAGCCGATGGTCATGACATTTGGCTTTTCGCTGCCTGTGACGAGAAAGCAGCCGCTGCGCCGCAAATTTTCCTCTAGGGGTGCAAAAATATCCGTTTGCGTTACAATTGCCATAAAAGTCCCTCCATATTTTAATGTTTTTTAGATATTTCCATTATATGCGCCCTGGGAGGAAATAGCAAAGGCGGCTCCAGCGCTAAGCGCTGAAAAGCCGCCAAAAATAAGAAGCCCGGGATACCCGGGCATTTTTAATGGTCGTCTCTCTTGGGAATGTACCTGGAAAAAGGGATAAGCACCAGAGCCCGGCAATACCCACGAGGGAATAGATGATCCGGCTCAAAACGGCCGTCTGCCCACCGCAGATTGCGGCGACGAGGTCAAACTGGAAAAGCCCGATCAGCAGCCAGTTAATCGCACCGATGATTACTAAAATAAGTGCTGCGATATCCAAAACTATCAACTCCTTTCGGAGATAGTTTGCCCAAAAGATGCGGTTCTATGTTTCATCCGGCAAAATTTCAACTTCAAAAAAATCAAAGGAAATTGGTTCCAAAAAATCCGCAGCCAAAAATTTTGTTTTGCGGAAAGACGAAAGCTCTCGGGCATGCTTGGAAACCCAGACAGGCTCGGCGACATCGAGCTTTTTATAGATCTGCTCCAGGCATTCCAGAAGCGCTTGCCCTGTTTCCTCGTTTGCGCTTTGACCCATTGCATCGGCCACAATCTGATGATTTTTACTTAGAATTCCCCAAACTCTCATGCGTGCTCCGTTTCTTTTTTTATGATTGTCTTATTATACCACATTTGGAAACAAACCTGTAGGACAAGTCTCTTGCATTTTTTGCGGTTTACAAGTACAATTTAACGTAAGAAAATTTTGTACTTTTTATGACGGAGGGCGGAGAAAGAATATGGGAGAAACACTCACCTATCAAATCTTGAAGCAGCATTTGCGATCTGGCGAAATGACGCCGGGAGCAGAGATTTCCATCGGCATTGACTATACGCTGACGCAGGACTCTACAGGAACCATGGCTTATTTACAATTTGAAGCGATGGGCATTCCTAGAGTAAAGACCAAAAAATCTCTCGCCTACATCGATCATAATATGCTGCAATCCGGCAGCGAAAATGCGGATGATCACAAATTTATCGAGACGATTGCGAAAAAACACGGCATTTATTTTTCGCGCCCGGGCAATGGCATTTGCCATCAGGTAAACCTAGAGCGCTTTGGCGTGCCTGGGGCGACGCTGCTCGGCTCGGACAGCCACACGCCCACGGGCGGCGGCATCGGCATGATTGCCATTGGCGCCGGCGGGCTGGACGTGGCAGTGGCCATGGGCGGCGGAGCCTACTACTTAAATATGCCAAAAGTTGTGAACGTGGAGCTTGTGGGCAAGTTGCAGCCCGGCGTTTCCGCAAAAGACGTGATTTTGAAAGTGCTACAAGTGCTCACAGTAAAGGGCGGCGTGGGCAAGGTGATAGAATATAGCGGCTCCGGTATTGCAGAGCTCACTGTACCCGACCGGGCGACCATCACGAACATGGGCGCGGAGCTTGGGGCGACGACATCTATATTCCCCAGCGACGAAGTTACCAGAAGCTTTCTGGCGGCGCAGGGAAGAGAGCAGGATTACACGCCCCTCTCGGCAGACCCGGATGCCCGCTACGATGAACACATGGTCATTGACCTTTCCACACTTACGCCGCTGGCGGCCTGCCCGCACAGCCCGGATAATATCGAATCTGTGCAGAATCTTTCGGGGATGAAAGTCGACCAGGTTTGCATTGGCAGCTGCACCAACTCCTCTTACACGGATATGATGAAGGCTGCGGCGATATTAAAAGGAAAGAAAGTCGCGGACAACGTGAGCCTGGTCATCGCGCCGGGCAGCCGGCAGGTGTTCAATATGCTGGCAAAAACGGCGCACTCGCGGATATGGTTTCGGCGGGCGCGCGCATTTTGGAATGCGCCTGCGGCCCGTGCATCGGCATGGGGCAGTCTCCGGCGACGGACGCAGTCTCGCTGCGCACGTTCAACCGCAACTTCTATAGCAGAAGCGGAACGCCCAGCGCGAACGTATATCTTGTCTCTCCGGAGACTGCGGCGGCCAGCGCCATTGCCGGCGTGTTCACTTCGCCCTTAAGCCTGGGAGAGCAAAAGCTTGCCGAGCTTTCCATTCCCATGCCCGAGATGTTCGAGATTAATGACAACATGGTGGTGGCCCCGGCGGCGGAAGGCGCGGAAGTGGAGGTTGTGCGCGGCCCGAACATCAAGCCCTTCCCGATTAACAAGGCGATGCCCGAGGAGGTTCTGGGCGAAGTATTGTTAAAGATGGAAGATAACATCACGACGGATCACATCATGCCGAGCAACGCCAAGCTTTTGCCCTATCGCTCGAATATTCCGTATCTTTCGGACTACTGCCTCTCGCCCGTGGACGCGGGCTTCCCGGCCCGGGCCAAAGAGAAACAGGGCGGCATTTTGGTCGCGGGACACAACTATGGCCAAGGTTCTTCCCGGGAGCATGCGGCGCTGGTGCCGCTGTACCTTGGAATTAAGGCGGTGATTGCCAAGAGTTTTGCGCGCATTCACATGAGCAACCTCATCAACTCCGGCATTTTGCCGCTGGTGTTCGCAAACGAGGCGGATTATGACAGGATCGCCCAGGGCGACGCGTTGCGCATCGAGCGTGCCCGGCAGAAAACCGCGGGCAGCGAGGCATTTATCTTGCACAACGATACAAAGAGCGAAGATTACGAAGTGAAGCTGGAAGTTTCGGATCGGCTGCGGAAATTTTGTTGGCCGGCGGGCTTCTGAACCATACCAAGCAGAACATAACAGTATAGCGAGGAAACATGAGCGAAAAAGTGCCAGAAGCGGTTGTCCGTAGGATGCCCAGATATTACCGGTATTTGAGCGACAAACTCCTTGTGGGGAGGAGCGCATCTCTTCCTCCCGCATGAGCGAAGAGCTTGGGTTTAACGCGTCTCAAATTCGCCGGGATCTCAACTGTTTCGGCGGATTTGGGCAGCAGGGATATGGATATAACGTCCGCAAGCTCCGGGATGAGATTGCCCGGATTTTGGGGCTGGACCGCTCGTACCGGGCGGTTATTATTGGCGCGGGCAATATTGGGCGCGCGCTTATCCGCTATTCGGGATTTGCCTGTGAGGATTTCCATATTGCCGGGGTGTTTGATGTACAGCAGGAAGCCGTGGGCAAGGAAGTCGGCGGCTGTGTTGTGCGTCATATCGACACGCTGGAGCAGTTTGCAGAGGGAAACAAAATCGACGTGGGCATCATCTGCACGCCCAAAGAGGCGGCACAGAAGACGGCGGCGTTGCTTTGCAGGCTGGGAATTCGGGGAATTTGAATTTTGCGCCCACAGACGTGGTGGTGAGCCAGAATGTGCGGCTGGAAAATGTGCATTTGAGCGACAGTCTTTATGTGCTGCTCTATCACATGAGATAACTTGGAAGGAACTGAAAATGTCGGAAAACAGACGTGGGTATCGGAGCGGCTATCGCTCTAAAAATGGAAAGGGCAAGCGCCAGATGGGCGGGGGCAAGGATAATCGCCAGCTGTGGATTGTGATCTCTGCGGTGGCGGCGGTTCTGCTGCTGGCCGTGGGCGCATATTTTGTGTTTTTTGCGGGTGGCGGCGAATTGACGCCGGAAAAGCGCCAGGAGATTTTGGCTAGCGGGACTTTTGAGGATGGCGTGAGCATCGAAGGAGTGGATGTTTCGGGCAAAACCTACGCCGAGGCTGAGCCACTGGTGGTGGAAAAGATGGCTCTTAAGCTCTCGAGCTTCTCGCTGGAATATACAGTAAACGGCGAGGTCTACAGCCTGGATAGCGAAAAGCTGGGCGCAGTCATCGACTATCCGCCCATCATGGAAAGCGCGCTGTTCTACGGAAAGGACGGGACGAAATCCGAGAACCGCGAGGCCAAGAACAAGGCGGAAAAAGAGGGGATGGATTTCCGCTCACAATAAATGCCACGGAAGATACGCTGCGCGCCAGCCTGAAAACCATGGGAGAGCTACAACACCCCCATGAAGAATGCGGAAATTGTGGTAAACACCACAAAGGATGAGGATACGCTGCAATTAAACGGCTCGCTTACCATCACCGAGGAGTCTATCGGTCGGGAAGTGGACGATGAGAAGCTTTTGACTGCGATTCAGGAGAAGCTGGCTGCCAACGATTTGGAGTCTCAAATTGTAGCCGAGCTCAGCGAGACGCACCCGACGCTCACCAAAGCGCAGCTGGAGGAGAACTGCCAGCTTATGGGCTCGTACAGCACCAAATTTAAGGATTCCAAGTTTGAGCGGCGCTATAACATTTGGCGCATGGGCACTGTGGTAAACGGCGTGGTGCTTCAGCCGGGAGAAAAGTGGTCTATCAACGACGCAGCCGGCCCGCGCACCAGCGAGACGGGATGGAAAGACGCGGCGGGCATCAACAACGGCAAGTATGTGGAGGAGCCGGGCGGCGGAATTTGCCAGGTATCTTCTACCTTATATATCGCGCTGCTAAAATCTGAGATGAAGATTGTCACGCGTTCGCACCATTCCTGGCCGCTTTCCTATGTGCCGGTGGGGCTGGACGCAACCATTTCCACCGGCGGGCCGGATTTCGTATTCAGAACAACTACGATACGCCCATTGCCGTGGTGGTCACGGTGGACGGCAAGAACGAGCGGAACATCACTGTGAAGGTCTACGGGCCCAAGATGGATTACGATGTGCGCTTTGAAGTGGAAAAAATCAAGGACGAAGAGCCCAAGGATTCTCCGGATCTTACGGTGGATCCTTCCATGAAACCGGGGGCATCCTCCTGGGCAAAACCGCGGCACAACTATATTCAGGTGAAAGTTTGGAAGATCAAAGAGGATAAGGAGACGGGCAAGCAAATTGAGAAAAGGAGCTCTACTCGACGGAGACCTACAAGGCCTTCAAGGGGCAGATTGCCGTCGGGCCTTCGCCCTCGCCTTCTCCCTCGCCCTCGCCATCTGTGCAGCCATCCTTGGCGCCATCTAAGGAACCGGCGCCGCCGCTGCCCAGCGAATCTGTGACACCATAAAAAGGAAAAAGATACAAAAATTTTAGCGGAAAGTGCGGGAAGAAAAAGAGCCTGCACTTTCTCTTATTTTAAGCCTTTTCTATTGACAAAAATAGGGAGGGATTATAGAATAAGAACAGCACGTGGTTGTGCGGGTGTAGCTCAATGGTAGAACTCCAGCTTCCCAAGCTGGTAACGGGGGTTCGATTCCCCTCATCCGCTCCAAAATACCACGTGACTACTTCATTTTTTAGTCATGCTTACTGAACAAAAAAGTAACGAAAAGGAGAAACGAAGATGGCAAAGGAAGTATTTAACAGAAATAAACCGCACGTCAATATCGGGACGATCGGTCACGTAGACCACGGCAAGACGACGCTGACAGCGGCAATCACGACGGTGCTGGCAAAAGCAACGGGCGGAGCGAAAGCAATGAGCTTCGCGGATATCGGCACGGCGGAAGAGACGGCAAGAGGCATCACAATCAATACGGCGCACGTAGAGTATGAGACGGAGAACCGCCACTATGCACACGTAGACTGCCCGGGACACGCGGACTATGTAAAGAACATGATCACAGGCGCGGCGCAGATGGACGGAGCAATCCTGGTAGTATCGGCAGCAGATGGCCCGATGCCGCAGACCAGAGAGCACATTCTGCTGGCACGTCAGGTAGGCGTAAAGTACATCATCGTGTTCCTGAACAAGGTAGATATGGTGGACGACGAAGAGCTGCTGGAGCTGGTGGAGATGGAAGTCAGAGACCTGCTTTCCGAGTATGATTTCCCGGGCGACACGATTCCGATGATTAAGGGCTCTGCGCTGAAAGCACTGGAATATGGCTCGACGCACAACGACGTGAAAGACAGCGAAGACTGCAAGTGCATCTTCGAGCTGATGGACGCGGTAGACAGCTACATACCGACACCGGAGAGACCGGCGGATCTTCCGTTCCTGATGCCGGTAGAGGACGTATTCTCGATCACGGGCCGCGGCACGGTAGCGACGGGCAGAGTGGAGAGAGGCACAGTCAAAGTGCAGGATACGGTGGAAATCGTGGGCATGACGAAGGAAACCAGAAGCGTGGTTGTCACAGGCGTCGAGATGTTCCGCAAGCTGCTGGACCAGGCAATTGCCGGAGACAACATCGGCCTGCTGTTAAGAGGCGTGCAGAGAAACGAGATTGAAAGAGGCCAGGTATTATCCAAGCCGGGCAGCATTCATCCGCATACGCACTTCGACAGCGAAGTATACGTTCTGACGAAGGATGAAGGCGGCCGTCATACGCCGTTCTTTAACGGATATCGTCCGCAGTTCTACTTCAGAACGACAGACGTGACGGGCATCATCAAGCTGCCGGAAGGTGTGGAGATGGTAATGCCTGGAGATAACATCAAGATGGACATTTCGCTGATAACGCCCATCGCAATTGAGAAGGGGCTGCGGTTCGCAATCAGAGAAGGCGGCAGAACGGTAGGTTCTGGCGTAGTAGCCAACATCATTGAGGATTAAATAAGCGAGAGGGAAGCAACAGCTTCCCTCTTTTTAAAGACCAGGCGCAAAAAAGCCATTGACAAGGCTTACCTGGCGTGGTACTATAAGAAAGTGGCCGTAGGGCCGCTTTTTAGATTATGCAAAAAAACGCCTAGGAATAGGTTGGTGGAGGTGTGAAATATGCGCGTGAAAGTAACCATGGCTTGCCAGGAGTGCAAACAGAGAAACTACGATACCATGAAGAACAAGCAGAATGATCCGGAGCGTCTGGAAGCAAGCAAATACTGCAAGTTCTGCAAGAAGCATACCCTGCACAAAGAGACAAAATAAACTTTGTAGGTGAAGATGAATGGCAAAAAAACGTTTTACTGGGAAAAGAAAAGAAAGACAAGTAAAAGCGCAGCAAAAGATTGCCAAATCCAAGAATAAGAAGAAGAGGCGCAGCCCTGCTCGTTTCTTCAAGGATATTTGGAATGAGCTGAAAAAAGTGAGCTGGCCCACGGGCAAAGATCTTGCGAGCTCTACGCTGGCGGTCATTGTTTTTATTCTGCTGTTTGCGGCAGTGATCGGTCTATTTGACTTTGGAATGCATTCTTTGTTCAGCCTCATCACCGCTTAAGAAGGAGGTTTTATGATCGTGGATAACGAGAATACAAACACTGAACCAGCGGGCGGAATTCTGGACGAGACGATAGGCGAGGCCCTTCAGCCGGAAGAGAGCAAGCGCACCTATATCAAGCAGGAGAAGACGGACAAGGCATATTGGTATGTTGTCTATACTTACTCGGGCTATGAAAATAAGGTGATGACAAACCTGCTCAAAACCGTGGAAAACAACGGGCTGCACGACAGTATTTTGGACGTTAAGGTTCCGATGGAAGAGACCATCGAGATCAAGAACGGCAAGAAGAAGCATGTGCAAAGAAAGCTGTATCCAGGTTATGTCATGGTCAAGATGTTTTTGACGGACGAGACTTGGTATGTCGTAAGAAAACACACGGGGCGTCACGGGCTTTGTCGGCCCGGGAAGCAAGCCGATCCCGCTTTCGGATACAGAAGTCCGCTCGATGGGCGTGGAAAACGTACACATCAAGCTCGACGTCTCTGTAGGCGAAAATGTCATGATCACTTCTGGCCCGTTGGAGAGCTTTATCGGCATTGTCGATGAAGTCAAAACCCGGAAAAGCAGAAGGTGAAAGTAACGGTATCGATGTTTGGCAGAGATACCAGCGTGGAACTGGATTTTTGTCCAGGTACAGCGCATCTAAATTTGGGTCTAAAGAAGAAGAATTTCGGTTCTTTTGATCGTGTGGGAGGGGTAGGCCCCCGCTTATACCACATTTACACATTAGGAGGTGTACGTTATGGCTAAGAAAAATTGCAGGATACATTAAACTTCAGATTCCTGCAGGCAAAGCAACCCCGGCTCCGCCGGTAGGTCCTGCGCTCGGTCAGCACGGTGTCAACATCATGGAATTTGTAAAGCAGTTCAACGAAAAACTGCTCAGCAAGTTGGCTTGGTGATCCCCGCTGTCATCACGGTTTATGCAGACCGCTCTTTCTCGTTTGTTTTGAAGAGCCCGCCGGCGGCCGTCCTCATCAAGAAGGCATGCAAAATCGAATCCGGCTCTAAAGTTCCCAACAAAGATAAGGTTGCCAAGATTACCAAGGATCAGCTGAAGGAAATTGCGGAAATCAAGAAGAACGACCTAAACGCAGCGAGCATCGAAGCAGCAATGAGCATGATTGCCGGCACATGCCGCAGCATGGGCGTGCACAGTCGTAGACTAAAGGAACAGTGGGAGGCGAAAAGCCGAATACCACCAGGAGGTTTATCTAATGAAGAGAGGAAAAATTATTTAGACAGCGTCAAGCTGTACGATAAAACAACCCAGTATGACGTCGAGCAGGCGGTAGAGCTGTGCCTGCAGACTGCAAAGGCGAAGTTTGACGAGACCATTGAGCTCTCCGTCCGCCTGGGCGTAGATCCCCGTCATGCTGACCAGCAGGTCAGAGGCGCGGTGGTTCTGCCGCATGGCACGGGCAAGAATGTCCGCGTTGTTGTGTTCGCGAAAGGCGACAAAGCGAAGGAAGCTGAGGAAGCCGGCGCTGACTATGTTGGCGCAGAAGAGCTGGTGCAGAAAATCCAGACGGAAAACTGGTTCGATTTTTGACGTTTGCGTCGCGACCCCGGATATGATGGGCGTCATCGGCCGTATTGCCAGAATTTTAGGACCAAAGGGTCTCATGCCCAACCCGAAGTCGGGCACGGTTACTATGGATGTTACGAAAGCCATTGCCGACATCAAAGCCGGTAAGGTTGAGTATCGCGTGGACAAAACTTCTATCGTGCACTGCCCCGTTGGCAAGAAGAGCTTTTGACAAAGAGAAGCTTGTGGACAACGTCAATGTGCTGATGGAGGCCATTGTAAAAGCGAAACCTTCCGCAGCGAAGGGCACATACCTGCGCAGCATCGTCCTTTCTTCCACCATGGGCCCGGGCATCAAAGTGAGCGCGCAGAAGTATCTGTAAGCTTGACAGCCTAGTTTTTACGTGCTATACTGCAAAAAAAGAATATAAGTTTGTCCTAAGACAGCTGGTAGGCATAGCCGTAAATCCCGCCCAGGTAAACAAGAAGCATCTCGTATGTTACTGCCCGTTTATCGTTTTAGGACGCTTAAACGGGCTTTTTATTTGCCCCATTGAACAGCAGGGAGGTGAAAAAAGAAAATGAAGGAATTCACGCTAAAAGCAAAAGAAGCGGAAGTTGCGGAGATTCAGGAGAAGATTGAAAAATCCCAGAGCATTATGTTCCTCGATTACAGAGGCCTCAACGTTACGGAAGTGACGGAGCTCAGAAATAAAATGAGAGAGGCGGGCGTCGAATACAAGGTTATCAAAAAACACCATGGTTCGCCGCGCAGCTGAGAAAGCTGGTATCGAAGGGCTGGACGCTATTCTGGAAGGGCCGACGGCTGTTGCCTTTGGCTATAACGATCCGGTTGCTCCTGCGAAAATTCTGGTGGACTTTGTTGCAGAAACCAAGAAAACGCAGATTAAGGGCGGCGTATTGGCTGGAAAATCCATGGATGTTGCGGAGATCAAAAACCTTGCTTCTGCCTTCGAAAGAAGAACTCCTGGCAAAGATGCTGGGCAGCCTGAACGCACCGATTACCGGCCTCGTGATGGCGCTAAACGGCATTCGAGAAATCTCGTCTATGCGCTTAACGCGATCAAAGAAAAGAAAGAAGCCTAAAAATAGGCAAATCAAAAGAAAACAAATTTTTGGAGGATATTAAACATGGATAAGGCACAGATTCTGGAAGCAATTGAGCAGATGAATGTACTCGAGCTGGCTGAGCTCGTAAAGGACCTGGAAGAGAAATTCGGCGTAAGCGCTGCTGCTCCTGTTGCTGTTGCTGCCGCTCCTGCTGCTGGCGGCGCTGCTCCCGCTGCTGAGGAGAAGACTGAGTTTGATGTTGTTCTGAAGGCTGCCGGCGCAGAGAAAATCAAGGTTATCAAGGTCGTCCGCGAGCTGACGAGCCTGGGCCTCAAAGAGGCAAAGGATCTGGTTGACGGCGCTCCCAAGAACGTCAAGGAAGGCGTTTCAAAGGACGAGGCAGACAAGATTGCTGCTCAGCTGAAAGAAGTTGGCGCAGACGTCGAAGTCAAATAACTTCGGTGCCAGAAAAAGGCACGGAATTCCCCGTGCCTTTTTGATGCAATTCAATAGGGGAATTAAAAAGAGCGCCTGCATGCAGGCGCTCTTTTATTTCTTACACTAGGAAGAAGTTTTTACTTTCATCCATACATCGTTATACAGTTGCAGCCCATCGCCTAAGTCTTTAAAATAGACACAGCGGTCGAGTACGCCGTCGGGGATGGTATAAGCGCTGTTGCTTGTAAATTCCTCGTCGACGAATTCTAAGGCCGCATCGTTGGGGGTGGTGTAGCCTACAAATTCAGAGTTTTGCGCGGCAACCTCCGGCTCGCACATGAAGTTGATGAAGCGCTCGGCGGCTTCTTTATTTTGGAGGATTTGAGTACCACGAGGTTATCCATCCAGACGTTGCTGCCCTCTTTGGGCACGACGTACGCGAGGTCCTCGTTTTCCATAATTGCCTGTACAGCGGAACCGGGTAGTCGATGGCCAGGGCGACGCTACCGCCGATCATGTCGTCTTTGATGTTATCCGTGCCGTATCCCCGCACCAAAGGTTTCTGCGCTAAAAGCAGTTCGCCGGCTTCGGCAAGCTCTTCGGGGTTGGTAGTGTTGATGTCATAACCCAGAGAAGAAAGAGCCACCATCATGGAATCCCGGATGGAGTCGTACATCATGATTTTTTTGCATATTTCTCGTTCCAGAGGATGCTCCAGCTATCCACTTCTTCGTTCACCAGCTTTTTGTTATAGACAATGCCGACAGTGCCGATGAAGTAGGGCACGGAATATTTGTTTTCCGGGTCGAACGTGCGGTTCTGGGCGGCTTTCTCCACGTATTTGAAGTTCGGGATGTTGGAGAAATTAAGTTCTGCCAGCAGATCCTCCTGCACGAAGCGCTCTACCAGATAGTCCGAAGGGACTACGATATCGATCTTGGTGCCCTCTGTGGCGCAGACGGTATACATCTCCTCGTTGCTGGTGGTAGTCGTCATTTTGACCTTGATATCCGGATTTTGAGCCTCGAATTCCTTTAGAAGCTCCGGATCCATATACTCGCCCCAGTTGAGCAGATATAGGGGTGGTTTTGGCGCCGCCCGAGCAGCCGGCGAACAGCACGACCGCCATGACAAGGGCCACGATTAAGCAGAGAATTCTTTTCATTGGGTAATTCCTTTCTGGAAAAATTTGATATTCTGGCGCTGCCGCTTTTTTTGCCGGTCTGCGCGAATATTGATGATGAGCAGCAGCGTCATGACGAAGAGGAACATGATCGTCGATAGCGCGTTTATTTTGGGGTTGATGCCCACTCTGGCCATGGAGTACACATACACGGGAGGTTATTCACAACGCCCTGGGTTGAGAAGAAGCTGATGACAAAAGTCGTCGAAAGACATGGTGAACGCCATGATAAAGCCGGTGACAATGCCGGGCATGAGCTCGGGCACGATGACTTTTCGGATGGCATGGGCCGGGGTCGCCCCCATATCGAGAGCCGCTTCATAGAGGTTTTCATCCATGCCCTTAAGCCGGGGCAGCACGGCGAAAATCACATAGGGCACATTGAAGACGATGTGCGAGATGAGCAGCGTCATGTATCCTCTTGGAATCTTCATGAAGATGAAGAAGAGCAAAAAGCGAGATGCCTGTGACGATATCCGCGTTCATCATGGGAATATACGTCAGGTTGAGCGTCAGGTTGCGGGTCCACTTTTTAAAGCTGTTGATGCCAATCGCCGCCAACGTGCCGATGAGGCAGGCGATGAGCGACGAGAGCACTGCGACGGAAATCGTGACCCAGAGGCTTTCCATGATGATCGGATCCTGAAAAAGCTGGGTATACCAATCCATCGTGAAGCCTGACCACTTGCTCATGGTTTTGCCGTCGTTGAAGGAAAATACCATGAGCATCAGGATGGGCAGATAGAGGAAAGAAGAGCAGCAGCGCCAGATAGAAGCGCTGGACAAATTTTGCGAAGTCTCACCATAATGCTTTGCTATCCTCCCCTTTATCGTATTTGCGCATGATGGCCATGGAGAGCACCATCAGAATCATCATGATGACGGCCAGCGCAGAGCCGGTATTCAGTCCTTTAGCAGCATAAACTGGTTTTCCAGCAAATCGCCGAACATCATATAGTAGGAGCCGCCCAACAGCCGGGAGATGACAAACGTCGTGACCACCGGCATGAAAACCATGGTGATGCCCGTGATGACACCGGGCACGGTGAGCGGGAAGATGACCTTGCGCAGCACCTGCCATTTGTTTGCTCCGAGATCCTCTGCGGCCTGAATATAGCTCTTATCAATCTTGGAAAAGACTGAGGAGATGGGCAGCAGCATGAAGGGCAGAAAGTTATACACAAGGCCCATGATGACTGCGGCCTCGGTATTTAAAAGCTCCTGAGGCGGCAGGCCGAGAAAGGAAAAAAAGAACTGGTTGATCGGCCCGTTATAGTCGAGCAGCGCCCGCCAGGCGTATGTCCGAAGCAAAAAGTTCATCCACATGGGGATGACGAACAGCAGGTTTACAATGGCGCCTACCTTGCTTTTGAGCCGCGAGAGAATGAGCGCCGCAGGATATGCCAGAACCAGGCAGATGATCGTGGTGATAACGGCGTATTCCAGCGAGCGCAGCAGCACGGACATATTGTCCGGCGAGAGCGCCTGCGCCAGATATTCTGTGGTAAAGGTAATTTCCCCTGTGGGTGTGGTGCGAAACACCGCATACACCAAAATGAGGATGAGCGGTATGACGGTAAATAAAATCATCCAAACAAGATAGGGGACAGCGAATAATCTTTTTTTCAATCCTCCGCCTCCTTATTGCGCGTCCGCCGCATCGTACTGCGAGCGGTCCATGATGTGGATATCATCCGGGTCGAGGGTGATGCCTACGCGGCTGCCGACTTCCGCCGGGTCTGTACTCTGCACGAGCCATTCGTGGCCGTCCTCGCCTTTGATGCGAATCTCGTAGTGCACGCCCATAAACACCAGCGAGGAAACCGTGCCGTTTATCGTGTTTTCATCCGGCGCCACAATTTTGATATCCTCCGGGCGGATGACGACGACGATGCTTTCGTCTTCGTTATAGCCTCGATCCACACACTCAAACTCTCGGCCGGAAAATGCCACCAGATAGTCCCTGCGCATCTTGCCGTATAAAATATTGCTCTCGCCGATAAAGTCCGCCACAAAGGAGTTCACCGGCTCGTTGTAGATGCCCACCGGGGTATCGATTTGCTGGATCATGCCTTCATCCATGACGGCGATGGTATCCGACATGGAGAGCGCCTCCTCCTGGTCGTGAGTTACGTATACAAAGGTAATGCCCAGCTGCTTTTGCATGCGCTTCAGTTCGAGCTGCATGTCTTTTCTGAATTTTAGATCCAGCGCGCCCAGCGGCTCGTCTAGGAGCAGCAATTCGGGTTCGTTTACCAGCGCCCGGGCGATGGCGACGCGCTGCATTTGCCCGCCGGAAAGCCTGTCGATGCTGCGATCCTCATAGCCGGCCAGGCCCACAAGCTTTAACATATCCTTGACTTTTTTCTCGATGGCCTGCTTGCTTAGCTTCTTAATCTTGAGGCCAAATGCGATATTATCAAACACGTCCATATGCGGGAAAAGGGCATAGCGCTGAAAGACCGTGTTGAGCTTGCGCTTATAGGGCGGCGTGTTGACGATGCTCTTTCCCTCAAACAGGATATCGCCGGAGGTGGGCGTCTCAAATCCGCCGAGCAGCCGCAGCATGGTTGTCTTGCCGCAGCCCGAGGGGCCGAGCAGCGTCAGAAACTCATTTTGCGGATGTAGAGATTGACGTTGGAGAGAACCTCCACGCCGTCAAACTCCTTGTATACGTTTTTGAATAAGATGAGTTGGTTGGACACGTGATATACCTCCGTTTCTTTTTAGAAGCTGGGCGGTGTAGAGACCCAGATGATTTTAAGCTCGCTCCTGCCGCGATTTTCGATGTAGTGCGGCGCGGTAGGTTTATAGTAGAAAGAACCGTTCTTTCGCAGCTTGTGCCGGGCGCCGCCGATGTGCAGCGTACCGAGCCCGGAGAGCACATACCCGAACTCCTCGCCCTCGTGCGGCTCATCAAGTTCGGAGCTCGCCCCCGGAGCCAGCGTAAACAAAATGGGCTCCAGTTGATTTTTTGGGCGTTTGGGATGAGCCATAAGATGCTTGAATCCTCTTGCACTTTTTCAAACATATCCGCCTCGGAAAAGACGATTTTTTCCTCTGCAGTTTCAGTAAAAAACTCGCCTGGCGTGGTGCCCAGGCATTCGAGGATATCCCCCAGCGTCACGATGGAAGGGAGGTCTGATCACGCTCCAGTTGGGAGATGAAGCCTTTGGAAAGCTCCGCACGGTCGGCCAGCTCTTCTTGGGTCAGGCCGTATTTGAGCCGCAAGCTTTTTATTTTCGCTCCAATTTTCGTGATATCCATTGCTCCTCCATAAAAGTTTCCATATATTAAACAATGAGTTTACAAATGCTAAACGAAACAGATATAATTTAACCAGATGTATGGGCAAATGTCAATACATTTTCGCAAAAAATGTCAAAAAATTTTTCGCATAGAAAAACGCCGGATTCCGCCTTTGCTCTGGGGAAAACCGGCGTTTCTATTTTTTGAAAAAAAGGCACTAAACTGTGCAAAAAGTTTAGGAATACTAAACAAGAAAAACTGATAGAAAAAAGGCGTGTAATTTTGTGTGAAAGGCTTTGCAAACATAAAAAAAGCGAGGCGTATGCCTCGCTTTTTTTGGTTTTACGCTTTACCGTTGCAGCCGAGCACGGTAAGAAGTTTGTGGCGAACCATCTCTTTGATGGCCGCTCTTGCCGGGGTCAGGTACTGGCGCGGGTCGAAATCCGAGGGGTGCTCTGCGAAGTGCTTGCGGACAGCCGCAGTCATTGCCAGACGCAGGTCGGAGTCGATATTGATTTTGCAGACTGCCAAGCCAGCAGCCTGACGCAGCATCTCTTCAGGAACGCCCAGAGCGCCGTCCATCTTGCCGCCATATTTGTTGATCTCCTCGACGAACTCGGGGATGACAGAGCTTGCGCCGTGCAACACGATGGGGAAGCCGGGAAGCAGCTTGCCCACTTCTTCTAGAATGTCGAAGCGCAGCTGCGGCTTGGTGCCGGGCTTGAATTTGTATGCGCCGTGGCTTGTGCCGATGGCAATAGCCAAGGAGTCTACGCCGGTCTTGGAGACGAACTCGTTGACCTCTTCGGGCTGGGTATAGGAGGAATCCTCCTTGCTCACCTTGACCTCGTCCTCGACGCCGGCCAGCCTGCCCAGCTCGCCCTCGACGACAACGCCTCTGTCGTGCGCGTATTCGACGACTTTCTTCGTCACCGCGATGTTCTCTTCAAAGGAGAGGTGCGAGCCGTCGATCATGACGGAGGTAAAGCCGCCGTCGATGCAGCTCTTGCAGGTCTCGAAAGAATCGCCATGGTCGAGATGCAGGCAGATGGGAAGGCCGGTATCCTCGATAGCAGCTTCCACCAGCTTCGTGAGGTAGATGGGCTTGGCATAGTTGCGCGCGCCCTTGGAAACCTGAAGAATCAGCGGAGCGTTTTCTTCCTTGGCCGCTTCCGTGATACCCTGGATGATTTCCATGTTATTGACGTTGAATGCGCCGATGGCATAACCGCCATCGTATGCCTTCTTGAACATCTCTTTGGTTGTAACTAATGGCATGATTGTTCCTCCTAAATGAAAAACTCTATATTCTTATTGTGCCATATCCTAGAAAAATATCAAGGGTTTTCAGAGAAAATCTGGGAGATTGTCTTTTTGCACCATTTGCGTTATACTCAAGCTATTATTTAATAAAGAGGAATCCCAATGAAAAAAATCTCCATTATTGTACCCTGTTTTAACGAGCAGGAGGTTATCGAACAGACGTATGGCCGCCTGGCGATGCTGTCTTTGCCGGATTTTGAGAAAGAGCTCATTTTATCGACGATGGCAGCCGAGACCGCACGCCGGAGATTTTTAAAAGGCCTAGCGGAGCAGGACAGCCAGGTAAAAGTGCTGCTGTTTGCCAAAAACTTCGGGCACCAGCCGGCGGTTTCCGCGGGCATTGCGCACTGCACGGGAGATGCCGCTGTCGTCATCGATTCGGATCTTCAAGATCCGCCTGAGCTCATCCCGGAGATGATCGAAAAATGGCAGGCGGGCAACGACATCGTTTACGGCAAGCGCGCCAAGAGAAAAGGCGAGACGATCTTAAAAAATTTACTGCCTGGGGCTACTACAGGGTGCTCAACATGCTTGGGGGCAGCTACATCCCCTAAGGATACCGGGGATTTCCGCCTCATCGACCGAAAGGTTTGCGATTACCTGAATTCGCTTTCTGAGCACAACCGCTTCTTGCGCGGGCTCACGGCCTGGGCGGGCTTTACTTCCTGCCCGGTGGAATATGTGAGGGATGAGCGCGCGGCCGGCGAAACAAAATATACGCTAAAGAAGATGTTTCGGCTGGCTGGGGATGGCATCACGGCCTTCTCGGACAAGCCTCTGAAATTGCCGCTATATTTTGGCATTGCCCTCATGATGCTTTCCTTCTTATATCTAATTGCAGGCATTGTACTTTCGGCGCTGTCTATTTGGCCGGTGTATCATGTGCTGTTCGCGGTGAGCTTTGTGCTTATCTCGCTGCTCTCCATCTTCCTTGGAGTGATGGGCATGTACCTTGGCAGGATGTACGACGAAGCAAAAAATCGCCCGCTTTATATGATACGCGAGAAAGTGAACTTTTAAGGAGAGAGCATGAAAGATCAGAGAATGGAGCAGCTTGCGGAAAACCTGGTGCGCTACTCCTGCAATTTGCAGCCCGGAGAAAGGGTGCTTATCGAGACGTTTGACTGCCCGGATTTTGTATCCGAAGCGCTGTTGCGCGCGGCCTATGCCGCCGGAGCGCAGCCCTACTTCCAGGTGCACCGCACGAAAATTGAGAGGCAGTGGCTGATGGGTGCCAGCCGGGAGCAAATTGAGCTGCTGACACAGTGGGACAGCCAGCGCATGAGCGAAATGGACACCTATATTTCGCTGCGCGGCAACGATAATTTCCTGGAAAACGCGGATATCCCAGCTTCGGTGGACGAGCTGTATCAATCCATCTACATTAAGAAAGTACATCACGAAATTCGCGTGGCTAAAACCAAATGGTGTGTGCTGCGCTACCCAAGCCCTTCTATGGCGCAGCTTTCGGGCATGAGCACAGAGGCTTTTGAGGATTTCTACTTTGAAGTTTGCAACCTCGATTACGGCAAGATGAACCGGGCGATGGATGCGCTCACAGCGCTGATGGACAAGACCGATCGGGTGCGCATTATAAGCCCCGGAACGGATATTGGGTTTTCCATCAAGGGATTGGCGCAGTCAAATGTGCCGGGCACCGCAACATCCCGGACGGCGAGGTGTATACGGCCCCGGTGCGGGACAGCGTGAACGGAACCATTTCCTTCAATGCCAAGAGCCGGTACTCCGGCACTACGTTCGAGCAAGTGCGGCTCGTGCTGCGGGACGGCAAGATCGTCGAAAACTCCTCCAGCGATTTAGAAAAGATGGAGCAAATTTTGAGCCTGGACGAAGGCGCGCGCTACATTGGCGAGTTTGCCATCGGGGTGAATCCCTATATCACCCGGCCTATGTGCGAGACGCTCTTTGATGAAAAAAATTGCGGGTTCTATTCACTTTACCCCGGGCGCTGCTTACGCAGAAGCCTTTAATGGCAATGTGAGCGCGGTGCATTGGGACTTGGTGCTCATTCAGACGCCGGAGTGGGGCGGCGGGGCGCTGTATTTTGACGATGTGCTCGTGCGGAAGGACGGCCGGTTTGTTTTGCCCAGTCTCTTGCCGCTCAACCCGGAAAATCTGATTTCATAAGGGCGGAAAAGCCCTCGGGCAAAAAAGCCAAAATATCGATTGTTTTGCGCTTGAAAAAGAGTTTGCCATATACTATAATGAAAATGGACTGGCTGGCTTGCCTGCCAGAAAATAGCCGATTTACATTTTAGCTTTTAAAATGTATTAAAAATTAGGAGGATATGAAACATGGCAATTAAAGTTGGTATCAACGGTTTTGGTCGTATTGGCCGCCTTGTGTTCCGTGCGACAGTTGAGAACCCCAATGTTGAAGTCGTCGCCATCAACGACCCCTTCATCGATCCCGAGTATATGATCTATATGCTCACCTACGACACGGTGCATGGCCGTTTCAAGGGCGAAGCTTCTGCAAAAGACGGCGCGATTGTCGTCAATGGCAAAGAGATCAAGGTTTTCGCAGAGATGAATCCTGCGGACATCAAGTGGGGCGAGTGCGGCGCTGATTATATCGTCGAATCCACCGGCGCTTTCACCACCACGGAGAAAGCTTCCGCTCACTTTGCGGGCGGCGCGAAGAAGGTCGTCATTTCGGCTCCTTCCTCCGATGCTCCCATGTTCGTTATGGGTGTAAATAACGACAAATACACCTCTGATATGAACATTGTTTCTAACGCATCCTGCACCACCAACTGCCTGGCTCCGCTTGCTAAAGTTATCAACGATAACTTCGGCATTGTCGACGGCCTCATGACCACAGTTCACGCTACCACGGCTACTCAGAAGACGGTGGACGGCCCTTCAAGAAGGACTGGAGAGGCGGCAGAGGCGCTGCGTTCAACATCATCCCCTCTTCCACGGGCGCTGCAAAAGCTGTTGGCAAGGTTATCCCCGAGCTGAACGGCAAGCTGACAGGTATGGCATTCCGTGTTCCCACGGCAGACGTTTCTGTCGTAGACCTGACCTGCCGCCTGGAGAAGGCTGCCTCCTATGACGAAATCAAGGCTGCCATCAAGGCTGCTTCCGAGAACGAATTAAAAAGGGCATCATGGGCTACACCGAGGATAAAGTTGTCTCTTCCGACTTCATTTCCGATGCTAGAACTTCTATCTTCGACGCAGACGCTGGCATTGCTCTGAACGACAACTTTGTCAAGCTGGTTTCTTGGTATGACAATGAGTGGGGCTATTCCAACAAGGTCGTCAACCTCATCGAGCATATGGCGAAGGTCGACGCGGAATAAGTAAAAATGAAATAGAAGGAAACATCTTTGGAAAGGCAAAATATTTCATTCTTTTTAGCGGTAAGGCTTTCAAGCCTTGCCGCTTTTTATTCCACGATATGTCGAATTTTGTCAAACAATACAAAAAGGGGAAAAGAAAACAATGAGATTTTGGAAAAAAGGATTGGCGCTGTTGGCGGCGTTCGCGCTGATGATGGGCGGGGCGGCCTGTCAGAAACGGACGCTGGAGATTCGGCGGGTGTATATGGACGATCCTATTTTTCTCAGATCGATGGGCCAACAAACTACGGCTGGAAAGAGGAATAGAAAAAAAGCTTAAAATAAAGTTAAAGGCAGGAATGACTCCTATAATGTAAGTGTGCTATAATGAGGTATCATTTTACGCATAGGAGCCGGGCATGGAGAGAAATATCGCACAAGTTGTAGGCAGCGCGTATGAGAACTGGTATGGCGGGACGGTGTTTTTGGATTGTGGGAAGGGTGCTGGGCAAGAGGCTTTTATTCTGGAGCAAGTTTGCCCCATGGCGGCTGCAACGGGCAAGGAGATTTTGTACCTGACGAATAGCCGGCGCATGCTGGCGGAAAAAGAACGGCAAAACCGTGCGGATGCGGAAAAGGTGCTGCGCGTGATGGATTACGCGGAGTTTGAGCAGATGGTGCAGTATCATGTAGCCTATGACGGGCAATACGACTATATCTTCGCAGAGGATTGCCGCATATTGCTTGAATCCTCGCTGGAGCCGGCATATTCTTCTATTACCTTTGATTTTTTGATGCACGTACAGCGCAGCGCGGTTATTTTTATGGGAGGGGACGCAAAAAGCGCTTCGGGAGTATTTGCTGCGCATAGGCAAATTGAAGCAGGAAAATCTTTTGTACTGCCGCAGCCCGGCTGGCGCCGGACAAACTGGTTTTTGTGCAAAAAGAGCGCGGCAAGCTGACGGGAGTCAAGTTGGTACAAAAATTGCTGGCGGAAAACGGAGAGCAGCGGATTGCTTACTTTTGCAGCAGCAAAGAAAAGATACGCGGCGCGGCTAAGATACTAAAGGATAAGGCCAACTATTTCTATGGCGTGGATAACCCGGAGAGCGATTGCACGGCAATAGAAGGAGATTGCACGCCCGGCGGAATGTGCTGGTGGCGGATGGCCGGGCGCTTTTGGGATTCATGTACAGGATATACAATGCGTTATCGCGGATCTTTTCGATGTGGATTGCCTGTTGCGGTGTATTCAGAGTGTGGGCGATATAAACAGTCTTTATGTTGTGGAGTATAATGGAACACAGCTGCGCTATCTGCGGGGTGTATATGAGATTCAGAAGGAGAATCTTTGCTGGTTTGAGCAGATGGAGCGGGGCGAGGGCGCGGAATTTTTGCGGCGCAGCCAAAATCCGCGCTTTTTGACGGAGAACCCGGTGTTTTTATTGGGCAAGCGGATGAGTATGGAAATTGCCGATATCAGATAAACGGCCGGCAGCGAGCATTCTGTGAAATTGGGCTGGCGGTTTTGGACGCCATTGCCGAGCGAGGGTACAGAGCCTGGGTATGCCAAGCGCTGGGCGCCCGGGAATATAACCAGCAGCAGATGCGTTTGCCCAGTTTTTTATTAAGCGAGGCCGAGCGGGCGGGGATGGTGGCCTATCTTGGCAGATGGGAAGGAAAGAAAGTGATAGGAGAAGAGCTCGCCTCCTTGCGCGGCCGGTTATGCGATATGCTCGGCCGCAAATCCATCAGCGTCTCTATGGCAAACACCCTGTTTCAAAAATATGGCGTGCCCTATCAGGTGGAGAGTAAAAAGGAGCGGGCGCGCACCAGCCCGGACTATAACCATCACTATTGGAAGATTACAAGCATAGATGCATAAAATTACGTATATTCAAATAAAAATGCATAAAAAAGGCCTATAAATGCAAAAATATCAAATATTTTTGAAAAATTATGCAAAAAACTATTGACTCTTACTAAAAGACGAGTATAATCAGAACTACATTAAGGTTTTAATTTTTGAAGGAGAGAAAGAAAATGAAGAAACTTACAAAAATCTTAGCAGTTCTGATGGTAGCGGTTCTCATGTGCGGCATGTTCGCATCCTGCGGCAAAAAGTCCCAGGTTGCGGAAATCAAGAAGGCAGGCAAGCTCGTCATGCTGACAAACGCTGCATTCCCGCCCTTTGAATACCTGGGCGACGACAACAAAGTCGCTGGTGTGGACGTGGACATCTGCCAGGCCATCGCGGACGAGCTGGGCGTAGAGCTCGAAGTCGTGGATATGGACTTCAAAGGCATTCCCGCTGCTATCGCGGCTGGTAAGGGCGATGTCGCTGCCGCAGGCATGAGTGTCACGGACGAGCGCAAGCAGAGCATGGATTTCTCGGATACCTACATTCTGGCTTCCCAGTATGCCATTGTTCCTAAGGATTCTGACATCAAGACCGCTGCGGACCTCGAAGGCAAAGTCATCGGCGTGCAGGAAGGCACCACCGGCGACTTCTATGCCACGGACGATGTGAAGGCCAAGAGCGTAGAGCGCTATGCAAACCCCATCGAGGCTGCAACAGCCCTGATGAACGGCAAAATCGACGTGGTCATCACGGACGAGATGCCTGCGAGATCCATCGCGGAGCAGAACAGCGATAAGCTCATCGTCATCGATGAGAAACTCACGGAAGAGGAATATGCCCTGGGTATCGCGAAGGAGTCCGACCTGCTGGAAGTTGCAAACAAGGTAATCGCTCAGCTGCAAAAAAGACGGCAAAGTGGATGAGTTTGTGCTAAACCACAACATGAAGTAAGCATTCTAACAAGTTGGCGAGGCAGGGATTCCCTTCCTCGCTGATTTTTTGTGAAAGGAAAATTTTCAAGTGTTTAGAGATTTACCAGGACAACTTTATAATGCCCTCATCGCCAACGACCGATGGAAACTCTATCTCGACGGCCTCGGCAAAACGCTGCTCATGGCGTTTGGCGCGGTCATTGTGGGTCTGCTCATCGGCATGCTGGTGGCGGTGGTCAAGGTCAACCGGGCCAATTCTAAAAGCCGGGTATGCTGCTTAAAATCGGAGATTGGCTTTGCAACGTATACCTCACGGTCATTCGGGGCACGCCGGCCGTCATTCAGCTCTTGATTGCGGTCAACTTGATTTTTGCCTCTGCGCCCATCAGCGCCAGCGTATATGTCGCGATTGTCGCCTTTGGCATCAATTCCGGCGCATACGTGGCGGAGATCATCCGGGCGGGAATCTTGGCAGTGGATCGCGGCCAGATGGAAGCCGGGCGTTCGCTCGGGCTCACAAACGGCATGACGATGCAAAAATCATCCTACCCCAGGCTGTGAAAAATATTCTGCCCGCGCTGGGCAACGAGTTTATCACCCTCATCAAAGAGACGGCTGTCGTAGGCTATGTGGCTGTGCAGGATTTAACCAAGGCTGCCGAGCTCATCCAGACCGGACATACCAGCCGCTCGTGCCGCTGCTGCTTTCCGCGCTCATCTATCTTGTGCTGGTGATGCTGCTCACGGCAGGACTCAAGAAATTTGAAAGGAGGCTTGCGAAGAGTGATAACCGTTAAAAATTTGCATAAGCAGTTTGACTCTATCCATGCCCTAAACGGCATTGATGAAGTGATTGAAAAAAGGCGAAAAAAATTGCCGTCATCGGCCCCTCGGGCTGCGGCAAAAGCACGTTTTGCGCTGCCTGAATTTATTGGAAGTCCCCTCGGAAGGTGAAATTTGGTTCGAGGGCAACCTTATCACAGACGAAAAAGTGATATCAACAAGCTGCGCCAAAAGATGGGCATGGTGTTTCAGCAGTTCAATCTGTTTCCGCACAAGACGATTCAGGAAAACATTACGCTGGCCCCTACGCTTTTAAAAAGTCATGAGCGAGGAACAGGCCAACGAAAAGGCGCTTTCCCTGCTTGCCCGCATTGGGTTACAGGATAAGGCCGATGCTTACCCCGCACAGCTTTCCGGCGGACAGAAACAGCGCATCGCCATCGTCCGCGCCCTGGCGATGAACCCCAAGGTGCTGCTGTTCGACGAGGCCACATCCGCGCTCGACCCTGAAATGGTGGGCGATGTGCTCGAGGTCATGCGCGAGCTCGCGGAAGAGGGATGACCATGGTGGTCGTCACGCACGAGATGGGCTTCGCCCGGGAGGTGGCGACGCGCTGCCTGTTTATGAGCGAAGGCCAGATTTTGGAGCGCGGCGAGCCGGGAGAATTTTTCTCCAACCCCAAGCATCCAAGGCTGCAAGATTTTCTCTCAAAAGTGCTATAATAGCAGTAGGACGGCAAATAGGAGGGAAAATGAAAACCGAGTATGAACTTCATGTGGCGGGGCTTACGCGCCGGTTAAAGCTCTATCCCATCGCGGAAAACCTCAAGATTGCGGCGTTTATCTTGCTGGGAGATGCAGAGCTTTCTAAGGCCTGCGCCCGGGAGCTGGTGGCAAAAGATGCCCGAGCATGATATCCTGCTGACCGCAGAAGCTAAGGGCATTCCGCTCATTCATGAGATGGCGGAGCAGGCAGGCGAGGCCAAGCATATCATTGCGCGCAAAGGTGTGAAAGTCTATATGGCAAACCCGCTTTGTGTGGAGGTGCACTCCATCACCACCGCTCGGGCTCAGAAGCTCTATTTGGGCGAAGACGACGTGGCTGCAATTCGGGGTAAGAAGGTTCTCATTGTGGACGACGTGGTGAGCACGGGGAATCGCTTTTGGCGCTGGAGCAGTTGGTGAAGGAAGCTGGAGGAAGCATTGCGGGTAAGATGGCCGTGCTGGCCGAAGGCACAGCGGCAAAGCGCAGCGATGTCATTTATTTAGAACCGCTGCCCTTGTTCGACGGTCTAGGAAATGAAATTGTATCATAAAAAAACAGCGGCGGGCGCTTATGCGAGTGTTCATAAGGATACTTTATGAACCGACTAAAAATGTGGGGTATAAGGCGGACAGTTTCGGCTGTCCGCCTTTTGCTATGCTTTAAATTGCGGCTGGCAGCTCGTCATCTAACATTATTTCATCATCAGTTCCGTAGAATTCTTCCATAGAGGGAATGTCAAATTCCTCTTTGACATCGTTCAGCATCCCAATGTCACGATAGTGAATCAAATATCCTGCGGGCGGTACGGGAGTATTTCTCAGCCTTTTCACCCACCACAACTTTTGCAATAAACATCCGAATCAATTCCGGTGTCAGCTCGGTAAGGTCGGTGTACTTTTTCGCCTTTTCAATAAACCTGTCCACGTTGGTGAGGGAATTTTTTGAGCTTTTCCATTCTGGTTTCGGATTTTGGTATGCGTTCGCGTAAGACTTTCTGTTCTGCGGTGTACTCATCGGACAAGGTTCGGTAGTGCTCATCCGGTATACGTCCCAGCACATTGTCCTCATAGAGCCGCTTGAAAAGTGCGGTAAGCTCCAAATCCCTTTTTCGCATAGTCTCCAGTTCCTTTTGCAGCGCAGTGATTTCTTTTCTCGTATCAGCCGTTTTTTGCGGTTGATGCACTCTGCAAACAGCATTTCGTCTTGCCTTGCAAAGTGAGTGACACGCTTCAGGTCATCCAAAATCACCGCCGCAAGCTGGCTTTCCCGGATGTAATGAGCGGAGCAGGTTTCCTTGCCATACTTCTTATAGGTGGAGCAGGCGAAATTGTTTTTGCTCTCGTCCATGGTGTGAGCACGGTGTAGTACCAAAGGCTTTCCACAATCGGCACAGATGACAAGTCCCGAGTACGGATTGGGATTCTCCATGTTTTTTCTCGGACGCTTTTTGTGCATTCGCACCTCGTGAGCAATGTCCCAAACATCCTGAGTAATAATTGCTTCATGGGTGTTTTCGAACCTTAGCCATTCAGATTCCGGGCGGATGATCTGCTTTTTGTTTTTGTAGGATGCGGTGGTGTGCTTCATGCTGACCGTGTGTCCGAGATAGGTTTCATCGTTCAAAATATTGACGATGGAGCTGCCTATCCACCGGTACGGTCTGGTGGTATCCAAATTCGTCAATGCCACTCCGGTTTGATTAAAATAGTAGTTACTTGGATTTACCGCCTGTTCTTCCGTGAGCTGTCTTGCGATTTGCTTGGGGCCCCTACCCTCGGCACACAGCTTGAAAATGTGCTTGACCACTTGGGCGGCTTCTGGATCGGGGACGATCTTTTTTGGGATTGCTCTCGTCTTTTTTGTACCCATAGGGTGGTCTTGTTCCAACTCGTTCCCCACGCTCAGCTTGTGCTTTCTTCACCGACCGAATCTTTTTACTGCAGTCCTTTGCGTAAAAATCGTTGAATAAGTTCGGAACGGAGCAAAGTCGTTATCGCCGTAGAGCGTGTCTACCGCATCATTGATTGCAATAAACCGGACATTGTGGTTGGGAAAGGTGTGCTCCATGAGAAATCCTGTTTGCAGATAATCCCTACCGAGGCGGCTCATGTCTTTGACAATCAGGGTTTCCACCTGTCCACTTTCAATCAGCTCCATGATCTCATTCCACGAAGGGCGGTTGAAGTTTGTTCCACTGAACCCGTCATCGAACAGAAACCGAATATTGCCAAAGCCCTTTTTCCTCTGCGTACTTGGTAAGAATCAACCGCTGATTTTGGATGCTGTTGCTCTCGCCCTCCCGGTCATCCTCTTGGCTCAGTCTGCCATACAGTATCGTGTATTTTTCGTTGTTTGCCATCGTTAAAATCCTCCTTCTTGTTGTGGCAAACTGAATACGGTAACCCAAGCATACCGCAACAGGTTCCACAAGTCTACTGGAATCAAACATTTTTTAAGCGCTTTTTCGAGGTCGTTTTCAATCACCGAAAGTATCTTTTCTGTAGGAGTAGAGGCGCTTTTTACGGGGAACACGGAATGCACCGGAACACCTGTCCTCCACCACCATATCCCGTTCAATGGTATGGGAGGATTCGTCTGTGTAAACAAAGCTGTCTGCAAAGGTACGGTGAGAGGTGCCCTCGCTGTCGCTTTGCCAAATGATATCGGCGGTTTCGTAAGCGCCGAGGATATTGGTTTTCAGATAATGCTGTGCTGCTAATTTCTCGTTTGTCATATCGCTTCTCCTTTACATCTTCATTTCAAAATCGTGCCCGCTGTGGTCATCTTCCTTTTGGCCAACCGCTAACTTTCTCTTTTTACCGGTATGCTGCTGCGGTTTTGTGGTGGCATCCTTTAGGGGAACAGGGTTATCCAGCCGTTCCAAAGAGCGTCCCAGCTGAACCACACTGCCGCCAATGCCAACAAGGTCAAGGGAATGATGATCCATAGTGGCGTCCATGTCAGGTGCGGTAGGCGCGGCTTCGGCAGAGAAAAAGATTTCTCTTTCTGTTTCCCAGCCTGTGATAACGCCTGCTGTATCTGCAGCAGGCTCTTGCTGATTTGCTCCAGCCGTGCCTGCGAGGGTAGACTGTTCAGTTTGGTTTTGATGCTGTAGAGCTGCTGTTGTAAGGTTTTTTGCTGTTTCTCCAAGTTCTCGATTCCATCCCAAATCAGCCCTTGATTGTAGAACAGGTTGTCCAGCTTCTCCTGTGTCAGAGGACAAGACGGGCTGTTCTGCAATGGCTGCTGGAGAATCGGTTCGACTGGCTGCGAGCCTACGTTCCGCTGCTTCAATTCTTCTAAGCTCAAATTCACGCTCCATCATCTCCTTTAAATAGCGGTTGTCATGGAGCTTGATATCCCGGCAGGACATGGTGTTTGGGCAGGTATAGGTGATATATTTTCTGTTCTCTGTCCATTTTACCGCGTAGCCTTTTCGCTCCATATTCTTGATAAAATCTGCTTTTGTGCCGCTGGTTTTCATAGCAAAATCAATTGCGTTCATCAAGGAAAATTTCCAACTCTGCCCCTTGGCGGCGGCACGGTATTCCCGAGAAGCAAGGCTTTTCGATTTACCGCCTGAGTATGGAGCAAGGGTAGTGAGTCCATATTGCTGACAAATGCGGTCGGAGTATGCCCGAAGCTTCAGTAGTGTTTTTGGGCCTTGGTGCAATTTCTTTTCCGGTTTTAAAGCTGACTGAATTAATAATAAAGTGGGAGTGCAGATGCTCATTATCTACGTGAGTGGCGATAATCACTTCAAAATCGGGGTAATTATCCTCCGCAAATTTAACAGCAATCTCATGTGCGGTTTTAGGTGAAATGGTTTCGCCGTCCTTAAAGGCTTGGTCGTAGTGATAAAACATGGTTTGGTCAGCTTTTTTAAAGCTGTTTTTGGTTGCCATGAATTCTTGAAAGGCTGTTTCGGGACAGCAGTCCTTTCCGGAGATTAAGCGGATACAGCCGATCTTATCCGCATCCTCGGAATAGGTTTGGTAGTTGACGGTGTGGTCACAATTGAATTTCTCCGGTTCGATGCACACCTTGAAATCCTGCAAAATATATTCAATTTCATTTCGCATGGAGAAGGCATTTTGCTTTTTACAGGGGATGAAGTTAACCGTTGCCATTACCGATTCACCTCGCAAAGAGCAGACAGCTTTTCATAGATGTCGCTTAGCTGCGCCTTGGTGTCTGCAAGATAAACAGCATCCACTTTTCCCATATTGGCAAGAGTGGTAAGCTGATTAAGATTTCTGCCGATAGCTTTCATCTCGCTGATAAGCTCCTGAATGCCGTCTACTAAAACGATTTCCTTATCGGTTATGGCTCGGTCTAAAAATTCCGTCATGGTAACCCTGCCACGATTGGCTTTTCGTTTCAGGGTTTGATAGGTGCTTTCGCTGATGCGAAAGGCAAAGGGTTTCTTTTTTCATTGTCGGTTCTCCTTTCGATTCTGATTGCGCCAACGGCGCTCTATAAAGTGGGGCCTGGGGCTTCTGCCCCGAGCGAGCTGTGTCGGGCGTATAGCCCGACGTCTGCTCGCCTCACCCAACGGGTGAGAAATCGCAACCGAAGCTCCTACGTTTTATCGAAAACAAGTGCAATCCGAAGTTGTCCGCAACAGTGGCTCAATTTGCTGGTTTACTCGGGTTAGGTGGAGTTATGCCATTCCACCGCCAATCTCGCCACACAGGGGCGAATAGGGGGCAACGGCGGCGAGATCACTGTTCTGTGACGGTGCTGACGGCAAAGACGGTAAATTTGGGGGCGTGATGCTACCGTCATATCGTCATTGCCGTCATAGCAGAGAGTGAACTCTCGTCGCTCAAAAGTCCTGTTCTCGGAATAATGAATTCTATTTCTACCCAGATACTCCATGTGCTTAATGATTCTCTTCTTCAGAATTGCGGGGCTGCAATCCAGATTCAAGTTTTCTATCAGCTCGGTTGCCGTCCCGGTGAAGCTGCCTGCCGATTTTATAAAATCACAGAGAAGAAAAATTTCATCCGGTATAATCAGCTGCTCCATTTCAATCGGTTCCAGTAGCTCCCATAAAAATTTGTTCTTGTTGAACTCCAAGAACAATTCCCGTCCCTCGATATCTCTACCGGTGCAGATGAGCGTTGCGGTATTTTCCGTTCGCTTGTCTTTTTGCAGTACAAAGTTTGTATCAGCACCACCAGCAATACCGCTGGTGCCCGAAATCATATTGAGCGGATCAGCATCGCCTGTTTTTCTAAGATGATGTACGAGCAAGATAGCAAGATGGTGACGGTCCGAAATTTGCTTCAGTGCATTGATGTCATCATAGTCGGCGGCATAAGGATTCACATTTGCCGACACAGTTTTGCGAACCTTTTGCAGGGTATCAATCACAATCAGTCCTGTGCCAGGGTGCTCTTTTGATAAAGCTTTCAATTTGGTTTTCCAGACCATGACCGATGGCATCGCTCATAATCGCAAAGTGCAGTGTCGACGGGGCTTCATCTGTAAGTTCAAACAGCCTGCTTTGGATTCTTGCAAAACTATCTTCTAAACATAGATACAGGACTTCGCTTCGTAGCGTTTCGAATTCCCATACCTTTTCGCCCTTTGCCACCTGTAAGCAGATCCACAGCGCCAGCCAGCTCTTGCCTATTTTCGGTGAACCTGCCAACACATGTAGTCCTTCGGGTAACAGACCGCTGACAATGAACTTCAGCGGCTCCATGGGTGTGGTCATCAAAGTTTCCGCATCCATGGTTTCTAACTTTTTTGACATTTGCGATTCCTCCTCTTAATTCAATTCGCTTTGAAAAGTGCAATAAATTGAATGTTGAAAACTTCTATTCCTTGTGATACCATTGTCTTATATCCAGAAACAGAAATACACAGCGAATCGCAGAAATGCCGTTTTGCAGAAAATCGATTATTTGCGAGAGGAGTGCCTATGGAACAGTACCCGCTGATCAAAGTTTTTGAGGGAAATGATAAGCTGATTTATTCCATGGCTTATGCCTATCCGGACAAAGTGACGCAGTACGCGCAAAAGTTCATTGGGAATGGACTGATTGAATTTGTGGAAATGGATTTCGAGGAATACACAACACTGCTCACCGAAACGAAATCCATTCCGCTCACTATGGAAAATTACCAGACAATCAGGAACAAAATATTTGATGTTGCCGAAACTATTGCGGGCAAGCACCGCTATGTCTATTTCTTCTTGGTGGGCTTGCTGAACAACATTTTGAAAGAACCCATCTATGCCAAAGACGAATTTGAGGCTGCCTTGCTTAGACCTCTTACAACCTGTATAGAGGAATTGGAACACATTTTAGAACTACAGGAGGTATGCACGAAAGCGGTCACCACTTGCTTAGATAGAGAAAGCCACTCGGACAAGGAAATGTCCCAGCGGCTTTGTGAGTTTGTATCGAGTACCCTGGCTTTGCCGAGGCTGCTGTGAAAATAAAATACGAGCTGCTGCCGAAGAAAAATGGCAAGGTGGATATGGATACGCTTAAGGATATCCATGATTGGAATCTGCGGGAAACAGACGAGCTTTTGGAAATCATGCACCAAGATGGCGAGGGTGTCAGTCTGATGCCATACTATCTGTTCGAATATTTAGATGAGATTCTCTATTTTGAGTTTACCGAGATGCTGAAAAACGCACGGTTCGTTAAGCGTTGCAAACTGTGCAGCCGCTATTTTGTGTTGACCGACAAACGTAAGCGTGATTTTTGCGACCGACCTTATAAAGGCAATCGCACCTGCAAGCAGGTTGGAGCAAAAGCTGTTTTATGACCAGGGCATGCAGGGAAACGATTATTTGCTGGCTTTCCTGACTGAATACAACAAGGTGTACTCACGCCGTTACCGTGCGGACGGTAAATTGCCGGAAGAGTTTAGCGGCAAGGACATGTCCTCGGAAGAGTATGCCCAATGGGCAAAGCTGGCGCGGCAGGCTCGCAGTGATTACCTTGACGGAAAAATTACGGGCGAAGAAATGCTGGAGAAAATTAAAATGGAATAATAATTTACCAAAGTTTTTAAGGCAATTATTGAGGAATTCTATTCACTAAACAACCAAATACTACATAAAGCTACAATATAGATTGCTTTTATGCCTTGTATGGAGTATCATTATCACATGATTAGTCATATGCCTGTGAAAGAAAGCGAGGTGCTTGCCGTGCCAGAAAACAACATTCAAAACAGATGGATATCCCTGCAAGAAGTCTGCGACTATCTTGGCGTAAAGCGCCATACCATTATGCGATGGATTGATCAGCGTGGTATGCCTGCATCCAAGGTAGGGGAAACTCTGGCGTTTCAAAACCGCTGATATAGACGAATGGGTTAAAAAGGCGGAGCCTCCGATGAGCGGGAGGTTATCAAATGAACGGACTTAAATCTTTTCAATGCCCGCAGGCTTTCTGTTGCCGGATTTTCATTTCTCTTTGCCTATATTCTGTCCTTCCAGTTTGAGGGACAGGTGCTGTATAGTCTGTTGGATCTGCGTGGAACAGACGCCGGCCATTACATACTGACTGCAATTATCGCGCATTTCGTGGGGCTTTTTACCTGCGGCCTGTTTGTCAAGTCACAGGCGGCCGCCAAAAGCATGACGCTCGGCGGCATGGGTTTATGCTTAGCCGCCACTGTCCCTTCTTTTTCCTCTCCCGCTCTATGGATGGGCGGACTGATTGTCAGCGGATACTTTAGCGGCTGCGCGGTGGCGGCACGGGGATTTTTTCTCAGGACCTTTACGCCCAAGAACGAGCGCATGAAATCCTGTGCCGACGTTCTGATTTATTCCAACTTGCTGATGATTGCAGTCAACGTAATTGCCATGAACAGGTCAGCCTTTATCGGGCTTAGCCTCTCCATGCTTTGTCTTGTGCTCGGTATGGTTTTATCCGGCTGCTGCCGGCAGAGCCGGGGAATGGGCAGGACAAAATGCCGAAAAACAATACGAGCGGCGGCGTTAAAATCCGTTGCTGCTGCTGTGCCTTTTTGTCTTTATCATTACCATTAATTCCGGACTGATGTATCAGGTCATCAACCCCGCCTTTGGGCATCTGACGGGGCTGGTAAGCTGGTATTGGGCCGTGCCTTATATCGTGGCGCTTGCTATTATGCGCAACCTGCCTATGAAAGCAAAGCGTTCCAGAATTTTGTATATCGGGATGGCAATGATTATAGGAGCGTTCATCAGCTTTATGCTGTTAGGGCGAAACACTTCCGACTATCTGATTGTGGATACGCTGATGCTCGGTGCTTGCGGTATTTTCGATCTGTTTTGGTGGAGCATCCTTGGAGAAATGCTGGATTATAGCGATAACCCGGCACAAACCTTTGGCATCGGTCTTTCCGCCAATGTATTCGGCGTCCTTGCGGAGGCGTCCTGGGAATGGCTGTGACATCCATTGGGCTTCCCAGTGCGGAGGTGGCGGTGATTGCCCTGACGGTGGTGTGTGTTACATTGGTTATGCTGCCGCCCCTCAACCACCAGCTTGTTCTATTGCTGAAAAGCCATGCTTACCTTGCCGCCTATGACAATATGAGCCAGTCACAGCAAACGGACATTGTACGGCAGGTCAAAACCCTTGATCCGCTGACCGTCCGGGAGCAAGAGGTATTGCAGCTAATCCTTTCAGGAAAATCCAACCGCGAAATTGCCGGGGCTTTGTTCATCAGTGAGAATACCGTTAAAACACACGCAAGAAGTATTTTTTCAAAATACGATGTTTCAAGCCGTGCGGAGCTCATCAGCACCCTGCTGAAGAACCAAACCGGCGAATGAACCATAAAATCGCATAAATACTGGATTTAACAGGCCTCTCACCCTTTTTGGGTGAGGGGCTTTTTCTGCAAAATCATCCTTTCGAACGATGCTTTTTGAGACATCCTTCCCTAAAATGAATACTGGAGGAGGGTTGGTGAAATGAAATTAATCCGCAAACGACGCAATGGATATGCCTTATTGTTCGCAGCCAATATTTGTTTGGCGGTGTGGCTCGGCATGGAATTCATGTTAGAAGTGGTTTTCGCCTTTGGAGCTATCAGCCTTATTTCTCTCCTGTTATTGGTGAGGCAGAGCCGTCTGCTCTATGACGCAACACTCATTTGGGATAATCGCATCCTTGCGGTGCCATCTGCTCTCATCTCCATGCCGGGCCGCCAAATGAAAAAGGACGCCGAGGAAACCGTGATATCTACCTTTGGTATCCTCATCGGCAGCGAAATTTACCGGTGGGGTCTGGACGGGGTGCATGGCGCGCGCCTGAACGCCGTTCAAATTGATAAGGAACGGATGTGCCTTACCTTTGGCGACGCGGCTCAGACCATGCGGGTAGATTTGCTGCACGGTATGCTTCACAAACAGACGGTTGTGGAGGCCGCACAAAAAGCTGTGGCATGAAACAGGCGTACGGGCGGAAATCAGTGATTGGTAACGAAAGGGAGGAATTCAAAATGAAAAAGATATTATCCATTTTACTTGCGATGGCGCTACTTTTAAGCAGTCTCACCGGATGCGGTGGGGGCGGTGGCAAAAGCTATGCGGCGACACTTTCGCCAGAGACCACCGGCACCAAACTGGAAAACGGCGTCAGCGTGGAGCTGGGCGGTTATGTGCTGGACGGCGAAGCGGAATTGACCGTAGCCAAGCAGTCTGTGGAAGAAAACAAAGAGGAAGGCTACAAAATCGAAGCCTACGACTTCAAGCTGGGCGACATGACCGAGCTTTCGGACTTCATCACCCTGCGCATCCCCTATGATACCGCATACTGCGAGGATGGGCAGGACCCGGCAAAATGCGTGGGTGCGAAGTACAGAAACGAAACCACTGGTGAATGGGAAGATGTGCTGTTCGAGGTGGACACGGCTTCCAATGAGCTTATCATCTACACTGACCATCTCTCCACCTTTGGTGCGTTCCATGTCAGAAATGAGGGTCAACGCAACGCCAAAATCACTAACATTTATGCAGATGTTACCGGCATCGACCAGCAGAAAGCCATGGAAACGCTCCGGGAATATGTGGCAGGCGGCGGCGTGGACGGAGAGGAAGCGGCGGCCTTGCGGCACGCCTTCTCACAGGCTATAACGGATTTATGGGCGGCATGGCCGGAGTAGCCGGAGAAACGGGCTTCGCCACAGACCTCGCAGGTACGATCTTGAACATGACCTCCCTCGGCAGCCCGACCTTTGACACTGCGCTGGCTGATTCCGCCTACAAAAAAGATGAACAAGCTGGGCAAAGTGGCAGCGGCGGTGAAAATCGGTGCGGTAATGCTGAGTACGGAAAAGACGGACGCCGATACCCTTGGCTTATACAAGGACACAGCGATGTTGGCGCTCTCCTCTGCCGAATCCGCTGCGTGGGGACTTGCCGCCAGCGGCCTGTTCATCTTCGACTACACCATCAGCAGTCTGTTTGAGCAGGGCATGGCGATGAAGATGGATAAGATTGACGAGGTCTATGTCTATTTCAACGACGAATACATCAGTAAAGACAGGCAGGGCTTTCAATGGACAGCCCGCTGCTTGAAGGATTGGCGGCAGGTGCTGATCGACATAGCCGAAGCCAGCCCCAACGAGGCCGACGCCAAGGCCGCCGTAGAAGCGGAGATAGAACGCTATGCTCGCGTATTTTGGACGCTTAACAGTACCGATATGGGAGTTGTCGTTTCGGAAATGAAGGAGAAAAACAGTAAAAGCTCCGTCACCATCCCCACCCCACCGAGGCGGAGATGAAAACCTTAGTGAACGGTTATAAGGCACAGCTTTATGAACGCCTCTACCCGGTAACGCAGTCGGTCAGCGTGTATATGCAGCGCAAGGCCGAGGCTGCGTATCTGGCCGCGCTGAACGAGGTCAAAGAGTTCTTTAACCAATCCATCACCTTCAACATCGTGGAGGACGTTCCCGATGGAGAGAAGTCGCAGTATGACGGCTACGCTCTGCGCTTCGCTCCACTCTCCGAAAATGCGGTGAAGGAGAGCTGGATCGGTGCGATGAAAGGCGCGGGCGGGGCCTCCACCAAGTTTACCCTGCTGGGCTATATCCAAGCCGGATGCCCCAAGGAGCTGCAACTGTTTAAACCCGACGATGACCCCGAAAGTGACGAGCCGGAGCTGACGCTGGGCTTTAAGCTCTCCGCGCCAGTGACGGAGGTGAAACTTGGCGGACTGCCGTTGGAGGAGCTTTTGGGTACTTATTCTGCGACATTTACATTTGAAGATGAGAGCGATACCTATAACTTTACCTTCATGTATTATGAAGGGCAATTGGTATTTAAGCCAGAAAGTGATGATTTTGGCACCGCTTTTTTGCTTGTACCGGGGCCGTATGAATATAACCCGTCCACCGCTACGGCGACTTGTGAAGCAGCAAATGATGTTTGGTCTTTGTCTGCCCATGTTAGCTTTATTTCCGATGGAGGCACGGTTCGTTTTTAAGCGATAATACTTTGGAAGATATTGAAGAAGGGAGAACAGTAACAACCTACGGCGAGGGAACCAAAATTGATTAGGCAAGACTTGCCCTGTCCGAAATAAAGCGAATCAAGGAGGGCTGATGAAATGAAGAAAGGCTTGATAGCCGCTCTTATTGCGGCCAATGTGATTATGCTGGTCGTCGGCATTTTCACTATACCGCCCAATCTGCGGGCGGAAGCAGAAAAGGAATCTTCTGTGCCGAGGGCGGAGCAAACTTCGCCCGTCACATCGTCGCCGGAGGATGAAGCGCCGCCCGCGTCCGCAGAAAGCGGAGGTGTTCCATCGTCGGAGGAAACAGGTGTGAGCTTATCCACGGAGGAACGCCCCGATTTGGAGGACTTTCTCTGGTACACGGAGGACGTGGCTTACGACGGAGTTCCCTCCGACGCAAATATCATTGATAGCATCGGCTCGCTGACCGGGGGCTGGAAAGCGCTCATTATCTATGACACCGATAACGAATATGACGCGGGCGCTATGGAGTTTCTCAATATCGCCCTTGCGGGTACGCCGGAAAGCCTGAGCCTTACCCTCGACTGGTATCAGATTTTTTGGTCAAACGAGGGAGAGAGCTTCGATGAAACGGATATGGAGGACGGCGTATTTTTCGGCAAGTGGGAAAACGGGGGTCTGTGGGCGTCCGGCGGGAACAATACGCCTGACGCAGTTCTACGAACAAAGCGAAAAAACAGTACGCCGTCGGCACGATGGATACGCCTGACGGGACACCGGCGCTTGTGGCGCTGGTACGGCCATAAGGAGGTGCAGAGATGGGAAAATACTGTGTTAATTGCGGCAAGGAACTGCATACCGGCGCTCGCTTCTGCGCCAAATGCGGCGCGGCGGTGCTTGATGCGCCTGTGAAGCCTGCTCCCGTGGTACAATCCAAGCCTGCGCCGCAATCGCAGCCGACAGTCAAGACACAACCGCAGCCAAGACCTGCGACGCAGACTCAAAAAGCGCCCCACCCGCTGTGCCGCCAAAACGAAAAAAACGCCGCAGCGCCGAAGAAAAGCGGCGGACGCAATACGCTGTGCATTGTGTTGTCCGTCCTGCTCGTGATACAGATCGCGGCGGTGGCGCTCTACGGCTGGCCGGGATTTATGGTGGGCGGTGGGTTTAAGCGTCCTTCCGTACAGAAAAGCGACAGCTTTACCTTGCAGGAGGGGCAAACCGCAGTTTCAACCGACAGCGGCGTGACGGTTGATTTCGGCCCATATAACGCTATGGCTGGAGAAAAGGTGTCGATAAAAGAGCTGTCAGCCGACAGCGATCAGCATAGAGGGCTGTACACGTACAGCCTATGATATTTCAGCCGGTGAACGCACTGAGTTTGACGGTCTTTTGACTATCACTCTGCCCCTACGTCGAGAGTGAAACCGATCCCTCCGATGAGGAAGGCTCCGTGCTTGCGGAGTATTACAACCCCGACACAGGCGAATGGGAGCTTGTGGACTACACCGTAAACACCACCGACAACACCGTTACCATCACCACCGACCATCTTTCGGAATACTGCACAGTCACCCTGCGGGATGCCGGTTCGCCCTATGCGCTGCTGTCTAAATTCAGCAGCAGTCGGCTGGACGATGAAACCGCTCTCGCCATTTTGCGAGAGTTTGAAGCCGCAGACAAACCCGGCGAGGTGGGCGACGGTTTGCTGAAAGAGTTTTACGGACAGCTCTTGAACATTCCAAGTCTTGGTGACGCTGAAGCGGGGCTGCTTCATGATGTTTTGGGCTGGACGGCCGACGTGTTTGAACTGGCGGAACAGGGCGTAGGCAACAAACAAATGACAAGCGTTTGGGAAAAAAAGCGGTTATATGCTGTTGGGACTTTCTGCGCTCTCTTTGGGCGACACGATGATCGGCGCATATAAAGGCAACGAATCCGCCGAAACAGTGGCGGCGGAAGCGTATAAGCTGTCCTACAATGTGGGCGTGGCGGTGCTGGATTATAAAAAATCACCACCGGCATGGTACAGCTCTCCATGCTGGGGGTGATTGCCCTTGACTACTCTCTGAACAAGTTTATGGTAGCAGCCGATCAAACCTATAAGGACGCCCTGTTTAATGTGGTCATCGCCTATAACGAGGAAATACACCCGTGGACGGAGGCTGAATGGTACGCCCGTATTATGGGGCTGTACAAAACACGCGGCGACAACCCGAAGTTCAACGCCGCTCTGCGCGGTATCATGGAAAATTACAGTTCCCGCTACTTCTTTGATAACCCGGAGGAACAGCAAAGCCACCAATGAGGCGGGCCTGCACACCTACACCACGGGGCTTCTTCCCGAAACAGACGCCGCCAAGGAATATTGCATCGAGCAGTATATGGCGCGCTTGGGCGAAAGGCTCCAGCCTGTGCTGGAGGATGTTATGAAAAAGATACGCTACGACAACCGCAAGGCGTTCAGTGCAAACGCCACGGAGCTGCGGCAGGCTCTCAACGCGCCGCTGGAGTTTGAAATCGTGGAGGAAATCCCCGACGGTGAAAAGTAAATACGCGGGCTGTACTGTTGACATCTGCCGACCCGATGTTTTTGTTGTAGATGATAATTGGATGGTGGTTTTGGACAAGGACGGGCGGGCTTCACTTGACGCCACCATCTTAGGGTATATGCAGGCGGGCATCCCTACCCAGCTTCGCCTATGGAATAAGGGGTGACGACGAGTTTGAGGATGAGCCGATGCTGACACAGACCTTCAAGGTGACGGAAAAGGTTACTGTGATACCGTTGGGAGGCATGAAGATAGACGCTAAGTGGTTTGAGGGTTACTGGTCACAAGACCCAGATGATGATCCATATCTCGACGTAGCAATTAAAATACTGGACGAGAAAACCTGCGCTTTTTATGTAGGAATCATGTCCCGCTACACGGAGCTTGATGAGTCTAAGTATTATACTTGCAACTATGTGTTTGACCCGGCAGAGCATACTCTTGTCATTGAAAACTATAAGGATTTCCCCAATGGCGTTAAGCTGATTGCCTGTGACCAGTCACAAGGGCAGTACGGAGCTGACTTTATTCAGTTCCGAAAGGAGAGGAATACCAATACTCAGCACTTGGGGATGTCATTCGCATGAAATAATCAATTGCAATAAAAATGTGACAATGAAAGGAGCGTCCCGATGGCAAAGAAGAAAACAAGCGAAAAACATCCCCCTGCCCATCCTTATCCTGATCTGCGCCGTGCTGTTGTTTGCCATGTATTTGAGCCTCTCCACGCTGGCGCTGGCAATATGGGGAGATAGCGTCATGGGTAAGATGGACAGCTATGACAGCCGCCGGGATGATACGACCGCGCAGGAAAACCGCTCCCGTACCATTTCCAAAGGCTATTGGTTCACGGCAAACGGCAAGGAATACCGGGGTTATGTGATATATAGCAGCGACGAGGCGTGGCCATCCTTGGACGAGGGCGAAACGCGCCCGAGCGCATCCGTTACCTTGATGTTTTCCACTATGTCAACAAGCCTGCCTTGCTGTGCGAATTTGATGAGATGGGCGAAGTGGCAATTATTTACCACATCCTCGCTCCTATCGGTTATCTGCTTTCGCTGCTGCTTGTCATTCGCACAGCCGGACGCGGGAAAAGAAGAAATTAGCGGCGAGGAAGCCCGCCGTGCCTCAAATAATTGAAGTAAGGAGTGATACGGATATGTTTTGTCGGGGCTGTGGAAACAAACTGACGGAGGGTGCGGCTTTCTGTTCGGCTTGCGGCGCAAAAAACACAGGACAGCGCCCCCGGGTGTGTACGGCCTGCGGCGCAAAGTTGCCGGAGGAAGCCGAATTTTGCATCGGTTGTGGAGCGCAGTGAGTCCGGCAGTGCCGCAGCCGATGGAGCCGAGCCGGGCGGCAGCTCCCGCGCGCTCACAGGGCGGAACGGGGCTGGTCGGCTTTTCCGACAGGTATAACTGCCCTGAGATACTGGCCGCTGCGCAGAAAAATAAAAAATCCTCCATTGGCTGTATGTGGATATTGGTTTTGTGCCGCTAATTGGCTTTCCCGTCGCCGGTCTGCTGATGGACGATTTCCCGTTTGGAGAATCCCTTGTCATCGGTGTTGGCATTGCTCTTGTCATGCTGGTCGTTAATCTGCTGGCGTTGCGAAAGACCAAGCAGCCCATGTGGGAGGGTGTGGTCGTAAATCAGTACAACAAGGAAAAAAGCGAGCATAGAGGCGGCGAGGATGATAACTACAGAACCTATACGGAATATACCACGATCATTAACACCGACGCGGGCAAGAAAAAGATCATCGTGGAAAAGACAGCGGTCGGCATATGTACGATTATCTCTCCGTTGGTGACAGGGTGCGGTTTCATCCAAGATTCGGTACATACGAGAAATACGATAAATCCAAAGACCGCATCATCTATTGCAACGTCTGCACTATGATGAACCCCATACAAAATGACCGCTGCAAGAGGTGCAATAACCTGTTATTCAAATAAGGAGGCTTTTCGTAATGGATAAATTTATTACCATGCTGGAGGCGGCGGAGTTTGCCGCCACATTCTGCGGAAGCTGGAGCTTTGCCACATCCAATGATAGATACGATGTAAAAGGCTTTGCTGGTGCTTGCTGAGACAAGCGACAGTGAAGACCCCATCGACGAGGACAGCTTTTATGTGGTTTCCCCGCCGGTGCCATCGGCTTATGTGAGGACGGCGAGGACATCGACTGGCTGTTTCTGTCCAATAATGCACCGAATGAGGATTTGCCGCTCACATACCAAGCTGCCCCGCAGATAAGATTCTGCTCCAAATGCGGCGCTCCGTCGTTCCAGCCGCACGTTTTTGCGGAAAGTGCGGCAATAGACTATGAGACATCTTTGAATAATACAGAAGAATTCTAAAATGTGGCATAATAGTTAAGACGAACAGGCAGTTTTACCTGCTGTCTGTTCGTCTTTATATCATTCTTTTTCCGTATTCAGTTTACCCTGACCCTCGGTTCACAAGTTGTCTTTATGGCTACTTGTATTTTGGCCTGCTGCTGTTTTTTTTTATTCCCGGCATACTCTGCAAAATATGCCGAAAAAAGATTGACAGCCACTAAGAAAATACGGTATGATCTGCTAGGCAACGAAGAAAGGAATGAGGATATGTGGTTTATATTTTCACTGTTGACAGCGCTGGCATGGGGCGGATCTGATCTGTTTTCTAAAATGGGGACAGACCCAAAAAGATAAAGAGAGCCATTGGCGCATGGTTGTGATGGTGGGCCTGGTGATGGGCGTGCACGCCATTGGATTTTGCTGTTTACGGGTATGGAGTATAACCCGATTAACCTGATCAAATACCTGCCGGTTTCTCTTCTATATATCGTATCCATGATTTTTTGGTTACGTGGGGCTTCGGTACATTGAACTTTCCGTTTCCTCGCCCATCTGTAATTCCTCGGGCGCGGTGACGGCAGTGCTATGCTTTTTATCATTTTAGGCCAGGAGATGAGCTGGCTGCAGTTGGGCGCAGTGGTGCTCATCTGCGGCGGGCATTTTAGGGTTGTCCTTTTTGGAGAAAAGAAACAGCGATTTGCAGCTGGCGGCTTCTGGGCAACAAGTGGACCGAAAATATCGCGCTAGCTGGCTGGCGATTCTACTGCCCATCCTCTACTGCATTATAGATGGTCTGGGCACCTTTGCAGATGCGCTGGTGCTGGATGGCACCGGGCTGCTCACCGAGGAGGAAGCGAACATCTCCTATGAGCTGACGTTCCTTATCTGCGGCATTATCGCGCTTTTATACATCACGCTGGTTAAGAAAAAGAAATTTAATTTTTGGAGTGAGCGCATCAAAGGTGTGGGCGCGATTTGCGAGACAGTGGGCCAGTTCTTTTATGTTTACGCCATCGCAGACAATGCCATTGTGGCGGCGCCGATGATCGCATCGTATAGCATTTTCTCTGTGCTGCTCTCCCGGATTTTCCTCAAGGAAAAGCTCACCAAATGGCAGTACGCAGTCGTGGCGGTGGTCATGCTGGGCATCGCGGTGCTGGGGCTGGCAGAAGAGCTTTAGCTATATAAAAAGAGGCCTTAAAGGCCTCTTTTTTATATGCTGGAAATCTTCCATAAGTAGATAGACGCGACAGAAGCGTAGGGCGAATACCGCGCCCGATATTGCTCGAACACTTCCCGGCTGAGGGTGGGCAAGCCATAGAGCTTCTTCATACCCCGGCGAATGGCGGCATCTCCAAAGCTGATGATATCCGGCCGGACAAGGCCGTGCAGCAGTACCATTTCGGCAGTCCAGGGGCCGACCCCGGGCAGGGCGACGAGAGCAGCAGCAGCGTCCGCATCCGCGAGGGTTCTAAGAACTTCGAGCGAAAAACTTCCCTCTGCGATGCGCTCTGCCACGCCGCAGAGGGCGCGCGCCTTCTTCATCGTCATACCGCAAGCCTGTATTTCGTTGGGATCTGCAGCGGCAAGGGCTTGCGGTGTGAGGGGAAACCGCAGGCAAAGCCGGTTCCAGATGGTATCCGCCGCCCGGGCAGAGATGAGCTGCGCCACCATTGCCGAGATGAGCGCACAAAAAGAGGTCTTTCTGTACTGGGCGGTTTAGCATGCCCAGGCGGGCGATGGCTTCGCCCAAAACTGGGTCGGCCAAGGAGAGCGCATCCATCTCTTTTTTTCCATAGGGGAAGGGGTATGTTTTACTGTTCAACGGCAATTCCCTCTAGGGCTAATAGAAATTTTTTGAGATGCACGCCGCCGGCATAGCCCACCAGCTTGCCGTTTGCCCCGATCACCCGATGGCAGGGCACGATGATGGCGATGGGGTTTTTGTTGTTGGCGAGCCCCACAGCCCGAAAACCCTTGGGGCAGCCGATGGCCAGGGCCATATCTTTATAAGTGCGCGTCTGGCCATAGGGGATGGAGCAAAGCGCCTCCCATGTTTTTCTGGAACTCTGTCCCGGCGGGGGGGCAAGGGGCAGGTCGAATTTCTGGCGCGTGCCGGCGAAATACTCGGAGAGCTGCTGGCAAGTTTCCTCGAGCAGAGGCGTCTGTTTTGGCTGGGCATCTGAAACCGGAACCCCTTCCCCGATATGCAGATGCGTAATAGCTTCTCCATTTTCTACCACGGTGATGGCGCCCAGGGGAGAAGAAAAGTGGCAATAAGAGTTCATGTGTTATTTCCTTTGTAAGTAATTTTTTAGGGGAATCATCGTGACGCCGCCCTCGGCCATGATGGTCTGCCCGGTGATATGGCGGCTATCCTCGCTGGCCAAAAACACGGCGACCGGGGCGATATCCTCGTACGCATCGCCAAAACGGCCGATGATGGTGGGGTTAAAGCCGAGCTTGATGGGATCGCGCTCGCCCTCGGGCATCTGCGCCAGCTCCTCATAGTAGAAATCCGTGATGGCGCCGGGGTTAATCGTGTTGACGTTGATGTTGTATTTGCCCCATTCCCGGGCGGCCGTTCTGGCCATGGCGCGAGTGGCTTCCTTCATTGCGCCATAGGCTACGAGACCATCCTGCCCCTCTACGCCCGCGCCCGAACCGATGCAGATGACCTTGCCATGCCCGCTTTTTTTTTGAGCCAGGGAAAGCACAGACGCATCATATGAAAGCGGCCCATGAGGCCGCTTTGATAGAAATTATCAAAATCCTCCTGAGTCTGTTCCTCGAAGGGTTTACGGCCGCAAGTGGTGGCCATGGCGTTGTTATAGAGAATATCGATGCCGCCAAAATGTTCGGCTGTGGCCGCGACATAGGCCTCCATATCTGAAATCTTTGTGACGTCGCAGACAAAGCAAAAGACTTCTGCGCCCGCTTGCTCGCATTTTTTCCTAGTATCCTCCAGGCGATCCAAGCTGCGCGCGCAGATGGAAATTCTGGCGCCTTCCTCCGCGAAGCGAATGGCGACCTGCTTGCCAAGCCCACGCCCAGCGCCTGTGACAATGGCGACTCTACCCTCAAGTTTGCCCATGATAGCACACTCCTTATTTGATTGTTTTGGATAATTTTATGATACTCGTTTTTGGATTAGGTGTCAATTTGGCTTTTGCTATGCTGATGCGATGGTTTGTGATAAAATAAGTGCGAATGGGGGTAGAAAATGCTGGGCACACTCGTAAACACAGCGGCGGTTCTTCTCGGCGGGAGCATCGGGCTTTGGCAAAGAAGGGGCTGCCTGAGCGGCTTTCCAAAATTGTATTTCAGGCGCTGGGGCTTTGCACGCTCTATATAGGAATTTCCGGTTCGCTCAAGGGGAGCAACACGCTGGTGCTCATTCTATCCATGGTGCTGGGCGTACTCATCGGCGAGGGGCTGGACTTAGACCGGCGCATCAATGGCCTCGGCATATGGATTGAGGATAAATGCAAAAAAAGGGGCGGCGGGCTTTCCATTGCCGAAGGGTTTGTGACAGCGAGCCTGCTGTTTTGCGTGGGCGCGATGGCCATTGTAGGGGCGCTGCAAAGCGGGCTTTTGGGAGATCACGAGATGTTGTTTACAAAGTCTCTTTTAGACTTTGTGGCGGCAATCGTATTTGCCTCTTCTCTCGGGGCGGGGGTGCTGTTTTCGGCGGTTTTTGTACTCATCTACCAGGGGGGGATCACGCTGCTGGCGGCATGGATTGCGCCGCTGCTTTCCGAGGTCGTGGTGGCGGAAATGACTTGCGCGGGCTCTGTCATCATCATCGGCCTGGCGCTCAATATGCTGGGGTTGACCAAGCTGAAAGTGATGAATTTTGTGCCGGCGATTTTCCTGCCGGTGCTGCTCTGCTTATTTCTATAAAGGGGGATGGAGATGAAAAAGCGAATTTTTATGCTTCGGGGATTCCAATACCTGGGGCTATGACGGGCAGACGGGCCGGCGCTTTGGCGAAGATGTGCGCTGGACGGGAGCGCTGCAAAACCTGCTGGGGCCGGAATACACCGTGATAGAAGAGGGGCAGAATGGCCGTACCACGGTTTTTGCAGACCCGGTGGAGGGCAGCAAAAGCGGCCAGGCATATTTGGAGCCGTGCTTGGAATCGGCAAACCCGCTGGCGCTCGTCGTCCTCATGCTGGGCACCAACGACACGAAAGATAGGTTTGGCTGCAACGCCCATCAGATTTCCCAGAGTATCAAACGGCTGGGGGAGATGATTTTGCGGCGCGATTATGCGCCTTACGATGCGCCGGAATTACTGCTCGTTTCGCCCATCGAGATTGACGGGGCGATTTTAGCGGAGAACGATGACCAGAACTTCAGCCAGGCATCGGCAGAGCGGGCGGCGGATTTTTCCGACTATTTTGCCGAGCGTGCTCGGGAGCTGGGCAGCCACT